>Ga0210392_10001951_pt1 | contig 10640 bp, 6 predicted proteins | sample IncBWC30OmetaG_FD_161057 | JGI IMG/M metagenome (GOLD analysis project Ga0210392, IMG submission 161057) | Forest soil microbial communities from Barre Woods Harvard Forest LTER site, Petersham, Massachusetts, United States - Inc-BW-C-30-O ...
GTTCATGTCTAAGGGCTCCATCCTAGTTGTCGACGACGAATCAGAGATACGCGAAGGTCTGGAGCTACTGCTCAGCAGCGAAGGCTATGGCGTCTCGAGCGCGGAGACGGGCGAATCGGGCCTGGCGAAGCTTGGCGAGCATCCGTTCGATCTTTTGTTGCTGGACGTCAGCCTGCCGGACGGAAACGGCCTTGATTTGCTGCGGGAAATTCGCAAGCGCGATCCGCATCTTTCGGTCGTACTGATCACCGCGTACGGCTCGATCGATATGGCGCGCGCGGCGTTCAAGGGCGGGGCTCTCGATTTCATCACCAAGCCATGGTCTAATGACGAGTTGCTGGCGCAGGTGGCGCAAGCGGTGGAATCGCGGCGGCTGCGCGATGAAAACGTCCAGCTAAAGCGCGCGCTGAAGCAGCGTTTCAATTTTCCCAACATTATCGGCAAGAGCGACAACATGCAGAAGCTCTTGAACCTGGTCACGCAAGTGGCGGCGTCGCGCTCCACGGTGCTGATCAGTGGGGAAAGCGGCACGGGTAAGGAGCTGATCGCCAAGGCAATTCACTCCGCTTCACCCCGCGCGGACAAGGCTTTTGTGCCGGTGAATACCGGGTCAATTCCCGTGGATCTGCTGGAGTCGCAACTTTTTGGCCACGTAAAGGGCGCGTTCACCAGTGCGGTGGCTTCCAAAAAAGGGCTGTTCGAAGTGGCTGATCAGGGAACGATTTTTTTCGACGAGATCGCCACGATTGGTCCGGAGACGCAGGCCAAGCTGTTGCGCGTGATTCAAGAGCGCGAATTCATGCGGCTGGGCGGCACGGAGCAACTCAAAGTCGACGTTCGAATCGTGGCCGCGTCCAACATTGAATTGCTGACGCTGGTGCGCGAAGGGCGCTTCCGGGAAGACTTGTACCACCGCTTGAATGTGATTCACTTGCAATTGCCGCCGCTGCGCGAACGCCGCGAAGATATTCCCATGCTGCTGATGCATTTTCTGGAGCGCTACTGCCTGGAAAACAACAAGCCGGTGCTGCAATTTACGCCGACAGCCATGAAGCTGTTGATGGACTACGATTGGCCGGGCAACGTGCGCGAGCTCGAAAACGTAGTCGAACGCGCCACCGTGCTTTCCACGCAGGACCGCATCGACGTGGACCTGCTTCCGGAGAGCGTGCGCAGCAAAGAGATCGTTCGTGGCGTACGCTTGCAACTTTCTGAATTTCTACCACCCCTTCCCGGCGAACCGGGCGCACGCACTGGCGCGGACCAGTCGCAACAACCCTCCCTGTTTCTGATCATGGATGAGATAGAACGTCGCATCATCATGGACATGCTCGAACGCACCGGCTGGAACCAGACGGAAGCCGCCGAACGCTTCCTGATACCGCTCTCCACGCTGAATCAGAAAATTAAACGCCTGGGCATCGACGTGCGTCGTCGCGGCCGCAATGAAGATAGCCTCTCCGCTTTTACCGCAAAGTAATCTTAAGGTGTAAGTTATCAAAACGAAGCCGGCGCGTTCTGCGTCACTTTCGTCTTGCATCTCGCGCGCGGTCTGAGAGAAAGTACCTTCGGGATGATCCTGCGCCTTTCTACCTCTGCGGAACGGCTGGTAATTCTCACTGCCGCCATTTTAATCGCGGCGCTGATGTGTTTCTTTGGCATGCGCAGCGCGTGGGCCAGTCATGCAGCGGGGCTCGGAACTGTGGCGGGGATACAGCGCGCCACGCGGCTTGAACCCGGTAACGCCGAATATTGGTATCTGCTCGGTCGCTACTGGCAATTCAATCTGGAAGGGCCGGACAGCCAGAAAGCGATCGAAGCCTACCGCAATGCGCTCTCTTTCGACCCTCGTTCCGCCGAAACGTATATAGATCTGGCCACTGCTTACGAGGGCATCGACGACATCCCCGACGCCCGCGACAACTTTCTCAAAGCCAAAAAGGCCTATCCGCTTTCGGCGGGAGTCTCGTGGCGCGTCGGAAATTTCTTCCTGCGTCAAGGAGAGATGGACGAAGCCTTTACGCAAATTCGCGAATCCGTCGTCGCCGACCCTGCGCGCGGTGCGGAAGCTTTTTCCCGCTGCCTGCGCGTCGAACCAAATTTGAAAACCGTGTTGGACCGCGCTATTCCGGATGAACCGGTGGTGTACCTCGATATCATTCGTGATCTTTCCGAGGAGGGCCGGACCACGGAATCGCTTATTGTTTGGGACCGGCTGGTAGCTATGAATCCTTCCATCCCGCTCACGGAAATCTATCCGATTATTAATTTATTGCGCGCCAAGAAGGACTTCACGGAAGCGTCTCGCGTTTGGAAACAAGGTGTGGCCATGGCCGGCTTGAACCACTTGGGAGATCCACCCGCTTCTCTAGTGTGGGATGGCGGATTCGAGTCCGGGTTGCGCAACTTCGGCTACGGCTGGTATTACGAACAAAAAATACGCACCGTGCAAGTCGGTCTGGACCAAAAAGAAAAGCATGCCGGCCAACAGTCCCTGCGTCTGACATTTGACGGAACTTCCGACGTCACCTTTGACGACGTGTGCCATGCGGTCACCGTCTCTCCACTGACGCCTTACAGATTTTCCGCATGGATCCGGACGCGTGACCTAACCACAGATGAAGGAATTCGCTTCCGGCTGCAATCCACCGGGCGCAGCTCCACGCCGGAATTTACTCCCGAAACCCACGGAACACACGAATGGACGGAGATCACCGCGCCCTGGACCAGCGACGCCGACGCTAGCGAAGCGCAAATTTGCATCGCGCGCTTGCCCAGCGACCAGAAAGACAATCGCATCCGCGGTTCCGCCTGGGTCGACGACGTTTCGCTGATCCCGCAGCTCGCGCTCCCGCTTGGCAAGGCCAACGGCACATCCGGTTCCACCGCACCATGAAGTTTCTCCGCATCGGCATCTGCGCGCTTCTGGTCTTCGGCGTGGCGGCCCACGGTGGGGTGGAGGATTGGGCGCGCACCATATTGGAAATGGGCGCGGCGCTTCTCTTCGTGGCTTGGGCTGCGCGCATCTACCTTTATCGCCAGGAACAGATCGTCCTTTCTCCGCTGCTTCTGCCCATGTCGCTGTTGTCGCTGCTCGTCCTCGCGCAGTGGATTTTCCACATCACTGCTTCCAGCTACGAAACGCGCATGCAATTGCTTCTGCTATTGGCCGATACTATCGTGCTCTTTCTCACCGCCCAGGCATTCCGCACCGTCGAAGATTGGAAGCAATTTTTCTGGTTCGCCATGTTTTTTGGCTTCGTGGTCTGCTCGTTTGGGGTGCTGCAGCACCTGACGTTCAACGGGAAAATTTACTGGGTGCGCGAGATGCGTTTCGGTGGCATCCCGTTTGGCCCGTACGTCAACCGCAATCATTTTGCCGCGTTTGCGGAGCTGTTCATCCCGATTTCGCTAGTTCCGCTCCTGTTGGGCAAGGTGCGCCGCGAACGCCTGTTTATCGTCGGAATCTTCACGGTATTGCAAATCGGTTCGTTGTTGCTCTCGGTCTCCCGCGGGGGAATCGCCAGTTTTGCCGTGCAAGTCGCCGTCCTGGCCTTCTGGCTGGCGTTGCGCCGGCCAGACCGTAAACAACTTCTCGCTGGCGGCGCCATCCTCCTGTTGGTGGTCCTGTTGATTTCCTGGCTGGGCGTGCGGCAGATTTCGCAGCGCTTCACAACCCTGCAGTCGCTGGATATCTCCACCGGCAAGCGCGCCTCCATGCGCGCGGACACGCTGCGCATTTTTCGCGACCATCCGGTGGTCGGTACGGGCCTGGGAACCATCCAGATTGTGTTTCCGCCCTACGAGACTCTCTATGATGGCAAGATAGTTAACCACAGCCACAACGATTATCTGGAAGCGCTGGCAGAAACAGGAGCTCTCGGGGGATTATGCTGCGCCTGGTTTCTAGTCGTGCTGTTTACCCAGGCGTGGACCCGTGTCGCGCCCCAGAACCATTCATTTACCGCCATGTTGCAATTTTCCGCGCTGCTCGGATGCGTGGGATTCCTGGTGCACAGCCTCGTGGATTTCAACCTGCATATTCCCGTCAACGCCATGATCTTTTTTGTCTGGAGCTATCTGGCCACCGCCAGAATCGAGCCTTCCACGGCTGTTCCAGTGGAGGGACGGATTCGCACACGCCACCGAAATCAGTGAACCCCCGGAGCGTTATCACTGTGTATAATCACCTTGGGGGACCTCTATCCGTATGCTGTCGGGCCGTGTGAGCCTGTTCGGGTGTTCATGTGCTGCCGCAGTTGTGCTGGCGAGCTGTTGCCTCGCGCCGCGGTTGCTGGCGCAGACCTCCGCCCATGCGATTCCAAGCGTGCAAGCCGTCATCGACACCCCGCAGGGCGCCAACGAGCGCATCAAGGAAATGTCCGCCGCCGCATCCCGCAGCAGCTCCCACGATTACATAATTGGTAACGGAGACCTGATCGACTTCGAGGTTTTCGACGTCAAGGAGCTGAGCCGCGAAGTACGCGTTAGCCAGAGCGGAACCATTGGAATTCCCCTAGTTCCCGTGCGCATTCACGTGGCCGGACTGACGGAAACACAAGCCGAGCAGAAAATCGCTGAAGTTCTGGAGGCCAACGGTTTAGTTTCCAATCCCGCCGTTACCGTCAGCGTGAAAGATCACAAAAGTAAGCCGATTACGATTGTCGGCGCCGTCGGGCATCCCATGGTCTATCAGGCAGACCGCCAAGTGACTTTGCTGGAAGTGCTGGCGGAAGCTGGCGGAATTGCCAATGATGCGGGCGACAGCATAATTATCACCAGGGCGGTTCCCGTACAATTCGTCGAGGTGGAACCTCCGGCGATCGGCCCGGAAAGCGCCATTGCCAATGGCAGCGCCACCGTCCCTGGTGAACCGCCCAGCGTGGATACGGCAAAGCCGGCGCAATCTGCGGGGCCATCCGCGAACGGGATCACTCCCGTGGCCAAGCCGCCCGCCCCAAGTAACGTTATCACCGTAAACCTCAACGATCTGGTGGAGACCGGCGACACCACCAACAACATTCCGCTGCAGGCCGGAGACATCGTCACCGTCCCGCATGCCGGGATCGTTTATGTCCTTGGCGCTGTGACGAAAGCCGGCGGATACATCCTGTCCAGCGATCGCTCCGAAGTCAGCACCCTGAAAATTTTGGCATTGGCCGGGGGCATGACTCCCACGGCCAAGTCCGACCACGCCGTTATCATTCGCAAGAATGAGCAGGGGCAACAGCAATCCATTGAGGTGGATCTTAAGAAAGTCCTGAAGCGCGAAACGGAAGATGTGCAGTTGCTGCCCAGCGATATTTTGTACGTTCCGGACAGCAAGGCGAAAGCCGCCCTTCTGAAGGCGGCCGAAGTTGGCGTAGCCATCGGCACCGGTATCGCGTTGTATCGTGTGGCATATCACTAGGAAACATGGACGAAAATAAATTAATTCCACGAGACTACAATTCCAACGGCACTATTCCCGCCGTGGAAATCGACCGGTTGCCGGCCTGGGAGCTGTCGCCGCGTGAACCCCATCTTTACGACTACCTCTTAATTCTTCGCAAGCACCAGTGGTTGATTCTCTCGTTCGTATTGGCGGTGGTTACCATCGTCTCGGTGGCTACCTTCAAAATGCAACCGGTATATGTCGCCACGGCAAGAATTGAAATCGATCGTGAGTCTTCCAATATTTTGCCCTTCCCTGGTAACGACGCCTACGATGCTTCGATGGATCTCGACAACTATATCGAGACGCAATCGAAAGTTCTGACCAGCGAAACGTTGGCGCTGCAGACCATTCGCGACGCGGGCCTGAGCGCTCGTCCTGAATTTTCTGGCGGGTCCGGGCCCTCCGAAGCCGTGACCATGGGGAGTCTGGCCAACCAGAAACGTCCGCCCGAGCTTGCCGAGTTTCTGGGAAGCCTCAGCGTGAGGCGCGTTCCCACCAGTCGCTTGCTGGACGTGAGCTTCGAATCCACCGATCCCGTATTGGCCGCGAGAATCGTCAACGCGCACCTGGATACCTTCGTGAATCAGAATTTTCGCAGCCGCTACGAGTCCACCATGCGAGCTTCCGGCTGGTTGGCCGACCAGCTGGAGGAACTAAAGGTAAGGGTACAGAAGTCGGAAGACGCGCGAATCGCCTACGAACGACAAAATCAGATTTGGTCTCTCGACGACAAATCCAATATCACCACGGAGCGCTTGGCGGATATCAACAAGGAGCTGACCGTCACCGAGGAAGAGCGCATGAAGAAGGAATCGCTCTACGAGTTTGCCAAAGCCGGCAACCTGGATGCGATTCCGCAAGTGCAATCCAATGGAACGCTCATGGAATTGATTCGCCATCGCGGCGAAATCAATCTGCAATATAACGACGCTCTAAGCCAGTACGGTCCTAATTTCCCCAGAGTGCTGCGGCTGCAGGCGCAACTGAAAGATATTGATCAAACCCTTGCGAAGCAAAAGCAAAATATCGTAGATGGGCTTGAAAGCGATTATCGCGAAGCGCGGCAACGCGAAGGATTGCTGGGTCAGGAACTCGAACAACAAAAGGCTGCAGTGAATGCCATGTCCGAGAAGCTGGTGGAGTACAACATTCTCAAGCGCGAGGCGGAAGCAAACAAAGCTTTGTATGACGGGCTGCTGACCAAATTGAAAGAGGCTGGTATTACGGCGGGATTAAAATCTTCGAATATCCGCGTTGTCGATGCCGCCATGATTCCCTCGTATCCGTCGCGGCCCGCTAAGGCGCGCAATGTGGCGCTGGCATTCCTGGTTGGATTGGTCGGCGGCATCGGCTTGGCTCTGATGCGCGAGTACATGGATAACACCGTCAAAACACCCGACGACATTGAGACTTTGGCTCGACTGCCTTCTCTGGCAGTCGTTCCGCAATTTGCCGGCACCGGAACCCCGGGGAAAAAGGCCGGCCTACTTCAGGGATTTGCTTCATCCAATGGCCACGATAAACGTATCGAATTAGTGGCGCAGCATTTGCCGAAGTCGCAGATGTCGGAAGCTTTTCGCGCTTTGCGCACTTCGCTGCTGCTCTCTCAGGCCGGGCACCCTCCGCAAGTCATCCTGGTGACCAGCGCTCTGCCGCGGGAAGGCAAGACCACCGCAGCTGCCAATCTGGCCGTTACGCTTGCACAGCTCGGCGACAGTACGGTCCTCGTCGATGCGGACTTGCGCAAACCCGGTGTGGGACGATTATTGAACATGACCGGGGGAAAGTACGCCGGGCTAAGCTCTTATCTAGCTGGCGTGAGCAGCCTCGACTTGGTTTGCGTTCCGCATCCAACGATTCCGAATCTCGTGGCCATCCCGACGGGCCCCCTGCCGCCGAATCCTGCAGACCTATTATCCTCCGCCAAGCTGAGCGACGCGATCGCCGAGCTGCGTACCAAATTTAAATTTATTGTGATCGATTCGCCACCGGTGATGGCGGCCACGGACGCGGTAATTCTTTCCGTGAAGTGTGACGGAGTTTTGTTGGTAGTACGTAGCGGCGAAACGCCTAAAGAAGCCTTCACGCGTACACGTGACCTGCTGACCAGCGTGAAGTGCCACCTGCTTGGCGTGGTCTTGAACGCCGTCGACTCCAGTGCGCCCGACTATTACTACTCCTATCGCTACTATCCCTATTCCTACGGCTATGGCCCCCAGGAATCGCTGGATTCGCCGCATCAAGGCGATACGGAAGCCGTCACCCAGGCTCGTTCCCGCGAATATCAGGAAGATTCAGAAACCCTTTAAGGAGAATACGTGCGGTATTTAATCACTGGGGGCGCGGGGTTTATCGGCTCACATCTGGCTGAGCGCTTGCTCGCTCGCGGGGACCATGTAGCGTTGCTGGACAACCTATCTACCGGCAGCGTTGAAAATATTCGCCATTTTAAATCGCACGATCGGTTGCAGCATTTTTTTGACGACATCGAAAATCGGCAGTTGGTCGCCGAATTGGTGGACGATGCTGACGTCGTCGTTCACCTGGCTGCTGCGGTCGGTGTCAAGCTGATCGTCGAAAGCCCCGTGCGTACGATCGAAACCAACGTCAACGGCACGCAGACGATTCTGGAAGCTGCCTGCAAGAAAAGAAAACTGGTCCTCACCGCCTCCACCTCCGAAGTCTACGGCAAAAATACCAATGTTCCTTTCAACGAGGACTCTGACCTGGTTCTCGGCGCCACCACCAAAGGCCGCTGGAGCTATGCCGCCTCGAAGGCGCTGGACGAATTCCTGGCGCTCTCCTACTGGAAAGAAAAGAAATTGCCGGTGATCGTCGTCAGGCTTTTCAACACCGTGGGGCCGCGCCAGACCGGCCGTTACGGCATGGTTCTGCCCAACTTTGTGAAGTCCGCTTTAGATGACGCGCCCATCCAGGTCTATGGCAACGGCAAACAATCGCGTTGCTTTTGCGATGTACGAGATACAGTCGAAGGGTTGATCCGGCTTATGGACACGGAAAAATCCATCGGCGAAGTTGTAAACGTGGGCAACACCGAAGAGGTTTCCATCGAAGAACTGGCTAAACTCGTCAAGCATCGTACCGCCAGCAATTCTTCCATTGAGTATATTCCCTACGATAAGGCCTACGAACCCGGCTTTGAGGACATGATGCGCCGCGTCCCCAACGTAGACAAACTTCACAGATTGACCGGCTTTCGACCGCAAACGCCGCTGAACGAAATCGTCGACCGTGTCACCGCCTTCTTTCGCGAGAAAAACAAAAAACCCGAAGTTGCCCGGCTCGCCTCTACTAACGCGGTTTGAATCCCTAGGCCGCGACTCAATTGCGTGCCCGGCTCGCCGTATGGCCGCGTAAATCGATAGCAGTAACGTGCTCTCTGCTATATTTGCTAAACTCTAAATTCCTGTGCGGCGCTATTTTTCACAACGCCGGCCTTAAACTCTGAGTCCGCAACCCGGCCCACGAAAGCGAATCTTGAACGAACGAACGGAAATTTCCACAGCTCGTCCGCCAGGCGACACTACGGATCGCCGCCCCGAACTCTGGCTCTGGTTATTTTTTCTGATTTCCCTGGTGTTGATAAATCCCTGGGTTCGCGGCGATGGCGTGGGGTATTACGCCTACTTGCGGGCGCCCATCATTGGCCACAATCTGGATTTCGAACCGGACTATCGCTCTGCCAATGCCAGTTTTAGCGGCCCACGCCTGGATGAAAACGGCAATGTTAAGGCCGGTCTCCGCACGCCCACGGGCCATCTCGAAAATCACTTCACCGTCGGCCCCGCCATTCTCTGGAGCCCATTTTTCCTGGTCGCCCACGCCGGAGTCTTAATCGCCCGCGCGCTCGGCTCGCAAATTCCCGCGGACGGTTTCTCTTCTCCCTATCGCACCGCCGTAGCTTTCGCCTCGGCCTTGTACGGATTTCTGGGCCTCCTGCTGGCGTTTCGCCTGGCCCGGCAATACGTCGCGGTGTGGTGCGCTTTCCTGGCTACGCTGGCGGTCTGGTCGGCCACTTCGTTACCGGTGTACATGTACTTCAACCCGTCCTGGTCCCACGCGATTTCCGCGTTCGTGGTGGCCGTGTTTGTTTATTTCTGGCACGCTACCCGTTCGAATCGCACCACCGCCCAGTGGCTGCTCCTCGGCGTCATTACCGGCCTAATGCTAGACGTCTACTATCCCAACGCCTTGGTGTTAATGGTGCTAGCCATCGAGGCGCTTCGCCAATATGCCGCAGCTTTTCGCAGATCGGAAAATTCGGGTCCGAACATAGTTCGCCTACTCACCAACCACGCGCTTTTCGCCGCCACCGCAGTCATCTGCTTTCTCCCCACCTTCATCGTTCACCACATTATTTACGGCAACTCTCTCGAGTCCGGCTACATTCCGTTGCGCCAGTGGCTCTGGCGCTCTCCGGTCCTACTCCAAGTACTCTTCTCCACCAACCACGGCCTTCTCGCTTGGACTCCGGTCATTCTGCTCTCCATGGTAGGTCTCCTGCTTTTCTGGGGCCGCGAACCCATCGTCGGTGGGTCTTTTCTCGCCGCGGCCATCGCCTTTTATCTTTTCATCGCCTGCTATCCAGACTGGGCCGGCATCTCCTCTTACGGCAACCGCTTTTTCGTTTCGCTTACCATGCTGTTCGTCATCGGCCTGGCTGTTTTTCTCGACGCCATTGCCACGCGGTTCGCAAACCGCAGCGCCGCAATCATCACTGCAAGTATCGTCCTGGCCGCCTTCACGCTTTGGAACGCCGGACTGGTGTTTCAGTGGGGCTCCCACCTCGTCCCCGCCCGCGGTCCAATTTCGTTTCCCACCATGATTCACAATCAATTTTTCGTAGTGCCCCGCCAGGTCGCGGGCAAGCTCGAGATTTATCTCTTCCGCCGCGGCAAACTAATGCAGCAAATCGAAGAGGGAGACATTCAGCAGATGAAGCAGCAGCCAGCGCAATAACCGCAAGCGGCGGAATGCATTTTGCGAAAGTACCCAAGCGCTTCGTCAACCCGTGCTCTTTTCTGCGCAAGTCATCGCGCCCATCGCTCCCGCCCGTTTCCATCTCTGATACTCTAGGAATGCCGCGACAGCAGCCATTTCCGCGTTATCCAGCGTGAGCTTCGCTAAACGCTGCAGCGCCGCGCGCCAAGGGGAACATCGCAAAGAATTTTCGCATGGCTAC
>Ga0210392_10001953_pt1 | contig 10638 bp, 8 predicted proteins | sample IncBWC30OmetaG_FD_161057 | JGI IMG/M metagenome (GOLD analysis project Ga0210392, IMG submission 161057) | Forest soil microbial communities from Barre Woods Harvard Forest LTER site, Petersham, Massachusetts, United States - Inc-BW-C-30-O ...
TGGAACTCCAAGGGATTTTTAGCAGCCAATTGAAGCCGTAGGAATCGCTCGCCTGACGGCGGTAGTCGCGCACTTCCGCCATGCCCTGCACCATGGCCCGCGCGACGCCGGCCGGATCATCGATGATCACCCGATAACGCGCCTGCGCTGCAGCACCCAGTGTCGCGCCGATGAAATCATGAATCTGCTGGAAATAATCTGCGCTGTCCGCAGGACCCGTGAACACCACAGGGAATGGCAATTTCTCGTTGGCTGGGTCCAGCAGAATACCGAGCAGGTACAGGATCTCTTCGGCGGTTCCGGCGCCGCCGGGAAAAATGACGATGCCGTGGCCCAGGCGCACGAAGGCTTCGAGGCGTTTCTCGATGTCCGGCATGATGACCAGCTGGCTCACGATGGGGTTGGGCGGTTCCGCGGCGATGATGCCCGGCTCCGTGATCCCGAGATAGCGCCCGTCCGTGATGCGCTGTTTGGAATGCCCGATGGTCGCTCCCTTCATCGGTCCCTTCATCGCGCCGGGGCCGCAGCCCGTGCAGACATCCAGGCTGCGTAGGCCCAGTTCGTAGCCGACCTTTTTCGTGTAGTCATACTCGAAGCGGCGGATCGAATGCCCGCCCCAACAGACCACCAGATTCGGCCGCACCTGCAGTTCCAATACCCGCGCGTTCCTCAGAATGTGGAACACGGCGTTGGTGATGCTTGCCGAGGAGGTCAAATCGAAGCGGCCGCTGTCCATGATCTCATTGGAGATGAACACCACATCGCGCAGCACGGCGAACAGATGGTCTTTGAGACCGCGGATCATCACCCCGTCGACGAAGGCGGCCGCAGGCGCATTCTTGATCTCCAGCTTGATGCCCCAGGCCTGGCGCACGATGCGCAGCTCGAAATCGCGGTACTTTTCGAAGATGACGCGTGCATCGTCGATCTCGCTGCCGGAGTTGAGCACCGCCAGTGCGCACTTGCGAAACAGGGGGTAGAGGCCGCCCTGGCTGGAATCCAGGAGTTTGGCGATCTCCTGCTGCGAGAGGTGCTCGAGGCTGCCTTTGGGAGCCACCCGCGCATCGACCATGTCAGACGATAGAATCGAGGCTTCCACGCAGCACCTTTCTCTAAGGATAGATATCGATCGGAATATTGTCCTGCGTGCGCATCCACACTTCGACCATGTCGGAGTTCGATAGAGCTATGCAGCCGTCGGTCCAGTCGTTCGACTCATAATACGCCGAAGGATGGTGCGGAGAGTTGGGGAACCCATGGATCATGATGGAGCCGCCCGGTGCCCAGCCTCTCTTGTGAGCCCGCAGCTCATCCTCTTTGTTCGGGTAGGACACTTGGATGGCCAGAAAGTAGTCGCTGCGGGTATTGCGGCGCGCCAGGAAGTAATGGCCCTCCGGCGTCCTGAAATCCCGCTCGCGCTCCTTTTGTCCGATCGGGCTCAATCCGAGCGCCACTTTGTACACACCCATCAGGTGCTGGCCGCTATACAAGTACAGCTTGTGCTCGGATTTATGAACCACGACTCGGTCGGCGAGCTCGCCTTCCCCGGCGAAGGCCCTGCTCGTCCAGAGCGACGCATCCGTCGCCATCACCAGACATGTCACTAAAATTGCCGCCCAAAAGCGGCCGAATCGTTTAACCATTGTCAAAAGTATACCTGGTAGGCGCAACTCCATAATCGGCTCTGGCTCACGTCCCGGTATACTCCGGCTCATGCGCCTGCCCTTGATCGCCGTTGTGCTGAGTACCGTGCTGATAAATGCCTGCGGAACCACGGCGTCCATCAAGCCTGTGGAATACTTGGATGACCGCACCGCCATGACGGTCGGCTCCCTCAAGGAGCCGATAGAGCTGGTGCCGAGCCTTCGGCAAGGAGGCCTGCACGTCATTACGAATCTCGGCAAGCGCCTGAGCTTTGCTTATCTGGGCCCGGTCGAATGGGATCGCAGCGGCTCGATCGTGTACGGGTTGTGGGTGCATATCGCGCCCGGCACCGATCGACCGATCGCCGACATCCGCTCCACCGCTGCCATCACCGTGGTGCTGGACAACGGCACGCGCGTGCTCACCCCCATCGATGCGCCGCAATTGGGCCGTGGCGCCTACCAGCCGGTCGCTGCCTGGGGCCAAACCGCCTATTTCGAGCTGACCGTGGAAATGCTCAAACAAATGGCCGCCAGCGAAAAGCTGGAGCTCAACGTTCGCGCGGCGGACGATTCCATCGTTAACTTCGTCGCTTCGGGCGATACGCGTGAAACCTTGACCGGCTACATGCATGCCCGGGGCATCACTGGCGATTGATGGCCTCGACCCGCGGCAGGGCCACCGTGGTTCCGGGACGTACATCGCCAAAATCCACGTCCGGGTTGTACTCCGCCACCAGCCAGACCGGCAGATCCGCATGCTGTTGCGCGATGATCCAAAGCGATTCGCCCTTCTTCACCACATAGTTTTCCGTGCCGGAAATTCTGTGGGTCGCAAAAAAAGTCTCCTGCAGCTTCTGATGATAATCGCGCCGCGTCGCCTCGAATTGCGCGGCACTGACCCGCGACAGGTCGAGCTTGACCTTGTGGCCCAGCGTCACCATCGCGCTCTTGTGCAGCTTGTTGAGGGCGCGCAAGGAAGCTGATCCAACCTTGGACCAATCGGCGAAATGGCCGAGTGTTTCCCCCGCCTGCACCACCACGGTGTTGTCCGCAGCGACGCTGTAATCCGTATTGTCCCCGTTCCCGGAAGGCGAGGCTGCCGGCAGCAGCGCGGCACTTTCGGCTTCTCGTTCCGAAACCGGTTCCTTGGGCGGCGTCACTCGCGCGAGTGCAGGGACCGTCGGCGCCGGAGTCGTATGCGGTGCGAGTGCCGGAGGCGTTGCCGGTGCCGACGGTGCTGCAGGTGCCGACGGTGCTGCGGGTGCCGAGAGTGCTGCCGGTGCCGAGAGTGCTGCCCGTGCCGGCGGCAACTCGGCCGCAGTGGGCGCGGCGGGGGGCGGCGGCGCAACCGCGGCCGTCGCAATGGGCGCGGCGCCTTCCGCCCGCGAGGCCGGCATGGGTATGCGTACCAGGTCGCCGCGGGCCAATTCGCGAGTTGTGCTCCAGCCGTTCGCCGCGAGCAGGCGATTCACTGTGACTCCACTGGCCGCTGCGATGCCCGCCAGGGTCTCGCCGCGGCGCGCCCGGTGCGCGCCGTCATTCCTTTGCACCAAGTAGCGGTCCGCCGGCTGCAGCCGGGCCCAAGCCGCAGCGATATCGCTCTCCTGCGGCGAACCCGGTATCCGAAATTCATAGCCGCGCGGCACGAAGCGCGTTCTATTCCAAATGGGCGGCCGCAAGGCCGGGTTCAACACGCGTAAGGCGCCCAAGTCTGCCTTGAACGCCTTGGCGAGGGCATCGATGGGCACGTAGTCGGGTAGCGTCACGACGACGCTCGGCGCTTCCGGCGGATGTGTGAGGGGGCCGAAAAAATTCTCGGCATTGCGGTCGACCTCGAGCGCGGCGAGAAACGCCACGTAGAAATTGCGCGAGGCGAACCCAAACGTGGCGCCCTGATAGCGCTTCACGATGACCTCGATGTTGCTCGTTCCGAGATCTTCCTGGGCCCGGCGCAGGCCGCCAGGGCCGTGATTGTACGCGGTCACCGTCAACGGCCAGCTGCCGAGCAGGCGGTAGTTGTAGAGCATCAGGTTGGCGGCCGCCTCGGTGGCGGTGTACGGATCCAGGCGTTGATCGACGATGCCATCCACACGCATGTAGCGCCGAGCCGTGCCGGGCATGAATTGCCACAGACCGGCCGCACCCACGCGCGAGTAGGCGGCGGGGTTGAACGAGGATTCGACGTGCGGCAATGCGCCTATCTGCGGCGGCACGCCGCGCTCGGCGAGAACGCGCGAAATGCTCGCCTCGTAGGTCTGGGCCCGGATCAATCCCTCGTGAAACCGGTCGGCCTGCCCCAGCTGAAAGCGAATCCGGTCGATGGCGGCGCGAAATTCTGCCGGCGTCGCCTTCTCGCCGAACGCATCCAGGATGCGGTGCTCATGCGGCGTCAGATTGGCGGTGTCGCCCGCTGCGAATCGCCGCAGCAGCGCCGCGTAACGTGCCTTGGCTTGTTCGACGGTGTGTTGGCGCTGCCGCGGTGAATCGGACGCGTCAAATCGCAACACTTCGTATACCAAGCCTAGAAACCAGTCGTCGTGCAGCAGGCCCTGGTCCGTGCTCACCTCGGTGTAGACGCGAATCCAAAAGCGCACGTCGGGCTCGAGCTGCGGCGGGTAAGTGAAAGGATCCGCGATATCGGCGCGTGCCGGCGGTCCGACGACGAAGGCTGCGACGCACAGCGCAAGCGTGCCGACAATGCGGGCGCGTTTTGATTTAAGTTCAGGCAAATCAATGACCTCAACGAAGCAGGGGCCGCCTCGAGACGACCCTTCCAATTTCCATCCGAGATCCGGATTGTCGCGCAATTAAGCGCGCAGTGTGGCTTACGGCTCTGTAATATCGCGCACAGTTTTACGTTCTCGATCGCGAAAAAATAAATATTGGAGTTAACGATGACCGTCCAATCCGCATCGCACGCAATTCTCAAGACAGCAGTCGGCATCGCCGTGCTGCTCGTCGGCCCGGCCATGGCCGCGGGGCCCGCGGCCTCCGCCTCCTTTCCGATCAGCGATGCGTCGTTCAAATGCATTACTGAAATGACCCATGTGCGGCATTTCTACGTCGACAATCTCGCCGGCAATTTGGACGGCACGGTCAAGGTGGCGCAGGCGGGGACCGGAAACTACCCGGTCGGCTCCGTGCTGCAGCTCGTGCCCAACGAAGTCATGGTCAAACGCGAGAAGGGCTTCAACGCGGTAACGCACGATTGGGAATTCTTCGACCTGAACATTTCACCGACGGCGTCGACAATCCGCGTTCGGGGCTTCCAGGACGTCAACAATCGATTCGGCGGCAACTGCTTCACCTGTCACGTCAAGGCGCGCCAGGAGTTCGACCTGGTCTGCGACAACAGTCACGGCTGCGATCCCGTTCCCTTCACGCGCGCGATGAGCGGCGCCCTGCAGCGTACCGATCCGCGCTGCAAGAATCCGCCGGTCAGCGCCGAAGATGCCGCGGCCCTCGGCCAGCTGGGTGCCATCGTCAAGGCGTTGGCTGCGGCGAAGCCGGCGGCCGCACAGCCGGACAGCCAGCCCGCGAGCGCACCGAAGCCATAGGTGGCGTAAAGGCCCTAAGCGGCAGCGATTTTTTTACGATCCGCGGCCGGCCGAAACACCAGGCCGAACACCACGAAGATCGCCAGCGCAGCGGCGGCCGGAATCACCCAAATCGCGTGCCAATCGTGCGTCACCTGCAAGCAGGCACGCGCGGCCGCTGCCGCATCGCTGCAGCTGGGGTTGCTCACCGCATAGCGGTTGACGATGGCGCCTGAGACGAAAGCGCCGACGAAGTAGCCCAAGCCGTTGGTCACGAAATTGATCAAGCCTTGCGCGGCCGCGCGTATCTTTTCCCCGGCACGCTGATCGGTGTACACCTGGCCGCCGACGAAGAAGAAGTCGTAGCACACGCCGTGCAGCAGGATCCCGGCATAGATCAGCACCATGCCGCTTCCGGCGTTGCCGTTGGCGAACGCAAAGTAGCGCAGCGCCCAGGCCAGCATGCCGACCAGCATGATGACCTTGATGCCGAAGCGGCGCAGCAGGTACGCCAGCAACAACATGAAGAACACCTCCGACATCTGGCCGAAGGTTTGAATGAACGCGGCCTCCGGCACCTTGATCTCGTTCAAGAATGGGTTGGCGAAGGTGTAGTAGAACTGCAGTGGAATGCACAAGAGGAATGAACCGATCACGAAAATCAGGAAATCGCGCTGTTTCAGCAATTGCAGCGCGTCCAGCCCCAGGGCGTCGCGCACGCTGAACTTCGCTTGCGCGCCTTTCGGCGGTGTGTGCGGCAGCAGCAGCGCATATACCGCCATCAGAAGCGAGGCGCCGGCGGCAATTTGCATCGGCAACACCAAGGCATCGGCGTGCAGGCTCTTGCCGACGAGAATCCCAGCCGCGATCCAACCGATCGTGCCGAGCACCCGCACATAGGGAAAGCTGCTGGATTCCTTGACGTGGTGGAAAGTTATGGAATTCGTGAGCGACAGCGTCGGCATGTAGCACAGGGCATACAGGATGAGCAGCGGATAGAAGCTCGCGAACTCGGTCTGCCGCGACACCATCCACATCAAGGCGGCGCCCACCAGATGCAATGCCGCCAAAAGCTTCTCGCTGGCAAACCAGCGGTCCGCGACGATGCCGATGAAGAACGGCGAGACCAGCGCACCGATCGCGGTCGCGCCGTAGGCCAGCCCGATGTGCGAATCCGTGAAATGCAGCGTCTGCCCGAGGTAGGTGCCCATGGTCACGAACCACACGCCCCAGATGAAGTACTCGAGGAACATCATCAGCGCGAGGCGCGCCTGGGTCATGGCAGTTCGCGGATGCGAATGTGGCGCAGCTCCAAGGAGCCGGGATGATCGCCCTGAATGCCGATGAAGCCCTTCCTGGCCAATCCGTAGTTCGGATACTTCGCGAACTTGCTGGCCGCAACCTTGGCCTTCCAGTCGGCGCTGCCGAAATCATATTCGACCACTTTCTGGCCGTTCAGCCAGTGCTCGACGTGATCGCCGTTGACGATGATCCGGGTTTTGTTCCACTCGCCGGCCGCTTTCACCACGCCCGCGGGAGGACCGTACAGTCCGTAAGCCGAGGCGGCGGCGGTCAGCCGGCTGCGGCCGTCGGGCGCATTGGCGTCATCGAGCAGCTGATATTCGGGTCCGCTCCAATAGATGTGGTCGTACTCGCGCGTGGCTCGATAAAAGACGCCGCTGTTGCCGCCCTTGCCGATTTTCCACTCGAGCTCCAGCTCGAAATTACCGAATTGTTCCTTGGTGACCAGATCGTCGACATCGCCTTCCTTGGCGAGCGTGCCGTCGACGACATGCCAACCCTCCGGCATGGACTCGGAGCGCCAGCCGCGAAAGGTATCGAGCATTTTGCCGTCGAACAACGCGTGCCATTTTGCCGTCGGCGCCGGGTCTTTTGCACACACTTCGCCCGCTCCCGCCAGCAATAGCGCCGCCGCCAGCAGCGCCGCCTTCCCAACAACCCCATGCATCATGTTGATCTCCAGTCTCCGCGCGCGACCGCAGGAACGAATGAATCCAGGCCGGGCGGCGGAAAGTCGAGGGTCTTGCCCTGTTCTGCGCTCATGTAGGCCGCCATCAGCAACGATACTACTTCCAGGCCGTCATCGAAGGTCAAGCGCGGCGCCTCCTTGCCGAGAAACGCGCGCACGAAATGCCGGTCTTCATTTTCATAACCGTAGGCGGCCGGCTCATTGGCGACCACCGGCATCGATCCGACTTCGGCATTTTGCTTTTCGACCAGATCCTCGCCCGTCGCGCCGTGCACTTCCCGGGAGAAAAACAGGTTAAGACCCGAATCCAGCGTATTCCACGTCATGGAGTATTCCGGACCCAGGAGCTCGGCGGACAGCCGCAATCCGGCGCCCACGAAACTCCAGGATGTCGAGGCTTCGCCGATCAGAATCTGCCCCTCGGGCGTCATAAATTCGATGCTCACGCTGGCGAAATCTTCGGAGGGCCGCTTTGCGTAGTCGACCTCGCGGCCGTATTGCGCCGCAAGTTTCGCGGGATACGGGCCCTTGGACCATTTCAGGCTGGCGATGTGGCCGGTGATGCGAACCGGCCGGACCGATGCACGTGCGGCGCCCGGCTGGGTCAGCAGATGGCGCACCAGCAGGACCGAGTGGCACATCATGTCGTTGAGCACGCCGCCGCCCTGAAGCTCGCCGCGCCAGAACCACGGCGCATGCGGTCCGCTGTGCTCCTCGGAAGCCCGCGCCAGGTAGGGCCGGCCGGTGGTTGCCGCGCCGCGCGCCCAAATCCGCGAGCGGCCGGCTTCAATCTGCGGCGCGAATACCTGATTTTCCAGGTAGCCCTGCATGGCGCCGGTGCGCTTCATCAGCTCGAGCATGCGCTTCGCTTCCGTGACATTGCGCGCCAATGGTTTTTCGCAGGCGATACCGCGCAAGGTACCTACGCCGCCCTCGATGGCGTAAACGATCTCTTCCATGTTCTCGAGGCGCATGTGATTCGGTCCGGTGAGCCACAGCGCGTCGATCAAGGGATCCGCCACCATGTCGCGGATCGAGGCGTAGGCTTTGGCCGTGCCGATATCCAGACTGCGTGCCAGCGCGGCCGCGGAGCTGGCGTGCTCGAGATTCGGGCTCCACACGCCGCGGACTTCGGCGTCGCGCACGCCCTGGAAGGCCTGCATGTGGAATCGCGCGTTGAAGCCTGAGCCGACAAATCCGACGCCCAAGCGGCCGGGCACGTGATGGTTGGGCGGGCTGCTCATGTGGATCCGGGCCCCAAGCCCAATTTACGCAGCAGTTCCGGGGGCGGGCCCTCGAACTTCGGCAGCGGAACATTGCCGATGTAGCCGATGTCCCGCGAACCGGTAGGAGTCGAATAGAAACCGCCCACGGTCAGGTCTCGATAGCGCGTGAAGAAAGCCGCGGCGCGCGCAAATTTCGGTTTGGCATTGGGCTCGTAGCAAATGTCGTCGCAGATCGCGCGCTGTTGCGACGGGCTGAGTTCCGCAAAATATTTCTCGAACCGCAACAGCGCTTCCGCGTCCATCCAGGCCAGACCTTCGAGCACGATCGGCCGGTCGGCCGTCTGCCGTGGATACGGGGCGCTCACCCACTCGTCGATGAAGTCGACCACGCCGACGCTTTCGGCATTGGGCGAGCGGCCGTCGTCCGGAAGAATGACATTGCAAAGCGCCGCAGCGGTGCGCCGCTGAGCCGGGGACAGCGTCAGCGGCCAAACGTCGCCGGGCCGATAGAGCTTCGTCAGGTCCGGATCCGTGCCATAGCCGCGGAACTCGGGCAGCGCCGTGACTTCCTGGCTCCAGGCGCGTTGATTGAGCAACGGCATGGACGCGGCCGCGGCGAGCATCCACTTGATCGTCGTGCGCCGGTCCGTCACAGCTCCTTCCTCCGCATGCGATCGGCAATGTGGTCCGCGGCGCGCCAGGCCACCGCCATGATGGTCAGCGTCGGATTCTTGTCGGCGTTCGAGGCAAATACCGCGCCGTCGGTCAAGAATAGATTTTGGACGTCCCAAGTCTGGCACCACTGATTGGTGACGGAGGTTTGCCGATCCGCGCCCATGATGGCGCCGCCGACTTCGTGGATGATGAAGCCGCCGGGCGCGATCGCCTCGGTGCCGTCCGTCCTGACCTTGCCGATCACGCGTCCGCCCATGGCCTCGATGATCTCAGCAAAGGTTTTCTGCATGTGCGCCGCCTGGCGCGTCTCATGGTCGGACCATTTCCAGTGAAAGCGCAGCACCGGGATGCCCCACTTGTCCTTCACCTTGGGATCGATTTCGCAGTAGGAATTCTCGTTGGGAATCATTTCGCCGCGGCCGTCGAAGCCAACGAAGGAGCCGTAGTAACGCCGCGCATCATCCTTCAGCTGCTTGCCGTAGCTGCCGCCGGTGTAGCGTTCCAGGCCGTGCAAAGTGCCGGCTCCCGGCATGCGCCTGCCGCCGCCGAACTCTATGTGATAGCCGCGCGCGAAATTCAGCTTCCCCTTCTGTTGGTCTTGGTATCCCCACCAGGGCGCATAGAAAGCGTGGCCGCTGGCGCCATCCTCGTTGAGCGGCGGCAGCGACTCGAGCAAAGGTATCTGTCCGCTCAGGCTGCTGCCCACGGTGTCCATGATGTAGCGCCCGACTTTGCCGCTGGAGTTGGCCAGCCCGTTCGGGAACAGCGCGCTCTTCGAGTTGAGCAGAATTCTCGCCGTTTCACAGGCGCTCGCGGCGAGCACCACCACGCGCGCGGTCGCCTGCCGTTCAGCGCCGCTGTGCTTGTCGATGTACTTCACGCCCTTGGCGTGGCCGTCGCGGCCGAGCACGACCTCGCTGACCATCGCGTCCGTGACGATGTCGAGATTGCCGGTGGCGAGCGCCGGCGGCAGATGCACCGTGGTCGACTGATAATTCGCCCGGATCGAGCAGCCACGGCCGCAATCGGTGGCCCAGATGCACGCCGAGCGCTGCTGCATATGCTCGGCAATGATTTTTTGCGCCTTCAGATTTCCCGGATGCAACAACGCCGGTGAGCGTTTGTAATCGAGTTGCTGGGTAAGCACGGCACGATGACCCGGAATGATGGGAATCCCCAGGCGCCGCGCCCGCTGCTGCACCAGATAGTCGCTGACCAGGGGCGCCGGCGGCGGCAGCAGGCAACCGGGCGATGAATTGGGGGTGTTCTCCAATCCTTCGGAGGTGCCGTACACGCCGATGAGCCTTTCCACTTTGTCGTAGTACGGCGCCATCTCGTCGTAGGACATGGGCCAGTCGAATCCCAATCCATCGCGGGCGTGCGGTTTGTAATCGTAGGGACCGTTGCGCAGCGAGATCCGGCCCCAGTGATTGGTGCGGCCGCCCAGCATGCGCGAACGCCACCACGTGAAGCGGCCATTCGGGTCGTCGGTGGATTGAACGTAGGGCTCGCCGGGAACCGTCCAGCCGCCATCGACTGTGGCGTCGTAAAATCCGAAGTCCTTT
>Ga0210392_10001954_pt1 | contig 10634 bp, 7 predicted proteins | sample IncBWC30OmetaG_FD_161057 | JGI IMG/M metagenome (GOLD analysis project Ga0210392, IMG submission 161057) | Forest soil microbial communities from Barre Woods Harvard Forest LTER site, Petersham, Massachusetts, United States - Inc-BW-C-30-O ...
ATCGCCGAGGACGTCCCGCGCTCCTACACGGACGGCTGGTCGAGCCCCGCCTTCTTCGCGAGCCCCATCTTGCTCGGGAACAAACTCTACTTCGGGACGACGTTGGGCATCACCTACGTCATCGACGCTACCGCGACGGTCCTCGACGAGAACGCGATTCTGGGCATCGGCGATCTCGGAACACTCGGGCAGACCTGGAGCCTGGCAGGTCCCAGCTTCGCAGACGGTGTCCTCTATCACCACAGCAGCAAAGAAGTTGTTGCGATCGGCAGCCAACCATGAAGCCTCATCACCGTTTTGTCAGAATCGCTCTTTTGCCGTCGTTCGCGGCGCTCTTGTCGCTGGCTGCATGCCAGGGGCAGATCAGTGGCAGCCGCGGCTTCGGTAATGCTCCACCAGGGAGCGCCGCCGGCGGCCTCGGAGCCTCGTCCGGCGCTGGACCCAGCACGGGCGCGGCGAGCAGCAGCGGCGGTGCCACGGGGGGCGGCATGGCCATCGACTGCACGGCACCGCACGCGCCCGCGCTTCATGCACGCCTGCTCACGCCGAGCCAGTACGACAACACCATCTCGGACCTGGTCAAGGTCGGAGGCGATCCGTCCAAGGACTTCGGAGGAGGCGTCGCGACGCAGCTGGACGACTTGAGCGTCGAGCTGCGGGCCAACGCCGCAGCCGACATCGCTCACCAGGCCGCGCTCTCGCTGGCAACCTGGTCCCCTTGCACGTCGCCGCCGGCGACTGCCGCCGCCTGTGAGCAACAGATCATCGACACGATCGGTCCACAGGTCTATCGCCACCCGCTTGCCGCTGCCGAACGGACCGAGCTACAGACGCTGTTCGACGCAGGCGTGCAAGAGCAGGACTTTGCCACCGGAGTGGAGTGGTTTCTGAGCGGCGTGTTGCAGTCGCCCGATTTCTTGTACCAGTTGTCCAAGCTGCAAACCGGTGAGCAAGCAGGCCAGCTCATCGCGGTTCCTCCCTACGAGCTCGCCAGCCGCCTCTCGTATTTCATCTGGGACTCGATGCCGGACGACCCGCTTTACACCGCCGCGAGCACCAGCGATCTCGCCGACGCGACCAAACTGCAGTCGCAACTGGCTCGGATGATCAAAGATCCGCGATTTTTGCGCGGTGTCACCGGGTTCTATACGTCCTGGCTCAACCTGGACGGTTTCCGGGAGGTCGCGCGCGACGACACCGGGTTCACCACCGATGTCGTGAGCGCGCTGCAGACGTCCCTGCTCATGAGCGCTACCCAACTCTACCAAGGCGCCGCGCCGGCCAACGTCGCGGGGCTCTTCTCTGGCTCGACGTACTACCTCAACGGCGCGCTGCGCACATTCTACGGGCTGCCGGGCACCGACACGGCGTTCAGCGCGACCGACATGGCCAGCGACGAGCGTCGCGGCATCCTCACCCACCCCGGTTTGATGGCTCTCTTGGCCAGGCCCGACCAGAGCAACCCGATTGCACGCGGGCTCTTCATCCGCAGATCCATCATGTGCCAGGATTTGCCGCCGCCGCCGGCGGGTGTCGTCATTCCCCCGCTTCCGCCGGTCGCGGCGGGGCTGTCCACGCGCGATCGGCTCGCGCAGCACACCGCGGTTCCCTTGTGCGCTTCGTGTCACAATCTGATCGATCCGCCCGGCTTTGCGCTCGAGAACTTCGATCAAGTGGGGCGCCACCGCACCGCGGATAGCGGAAAAGCCACCGACACCTCGGGAACCATGAGCGGCGCCGGGGATCTGACCGGCGACTTCGCCACTGGAGCCGACCTGCTCAGCCGCATCGCCCAGAGTCAGGACGTCAAGGGCTGCTTCGCGCAGAAGTACTTCGAGTACGCAGTCTCGCGCCTCACGGCCGACGAAGATGCCTGCTCGCTCGAGAGCTTGAAGAAGGGCTTCGTGCCGTCGGGCGATCTACTCGCGCTGGTGGTGTCGATCGCCAACACCGACTCATTCCGTTCCCGCTTGTCCGAAGGAGCCCCCTGATGAAGTTGTCGATCCACCACCGTCTGCGCCGGCGAGATCTCATCCAATGGCTCGGCGGCGCCGCCCTAGCCCTTCCCGGGCTCGAGCTCTTCGAAGGCACCGCCAGAGCTCAAGCCAGCACCACGTCGAAGTTTGCGGTGTTCCTATATACCCCCGACGGAGTCAACCAGAGCGCCTTCTGGCCTACAGGGACCACGACCAACTTCCAGCTCAGCTCCATCTTGTCTCCCTTGGCGCTGTTCAAGGACAAGGTGCTCATCTTGGGCCCTCAGATGAACGGAAGCACGCCCGTCTCTGGGACGGGCCTGACCTATTGCGATGGCTGCGGTGGCACCGTCGGCGCGGACAAGGTGCCGCTCCAGCACCAAGCCGTGGTCTGTCTCTCGGCCCGGGGCAGAGGCGCCAACGGCGACATCCCTTACGCGACGCAAGACACTGCCGTCAACAGCCTAGACGGCCCTTCTATCGACACCGTGATTGGCGAGGCCGTCAAGGCCGACAGCCCGTTCGCCAACTTGAACTTCGGCCTGCACCCCATCGGAGGAGATACACCCTCGGATATCAACTTTGCGGACGACGGCACGCCGCTCAAGAGAATGGCCACACCTGACGAAGCGTGGAATCGCGTCTTCGGCATGCCGGTCATGGGCCCGAACACCAGCGCAACGGATCAGCACAAGCTCACCGCTCTCAGCAACTACTTGCACGGTCGCTTCGCTGCTCTGACACCGCAGCTCAGCGCCTACGATCGCCAGCTGCTCGACGGCCATTTGAGCTCGCTGCGCACCTACGAGGATCGCAAATCGGCGCTCTTGATGATGCAAACGAGCGGCTGCACGCAGCCCACGAAGACGGCGGTGCCCACCGACGACACCTCCGTTCGAACGGGCGCCGACACTCAAATGCTCTCCCCCTTCTACATGGACATCATCTCCGCGGCGTTCGCCTGCAACATCAGCAAGGTCGCGTCGGTCAGCTTTGGATTTCCGGGCGGCGACGATGCCGGCGGCCTGCGCATGCCTTGGCTCGGCTTCACCGATCCGATGCACCTCGTGTCTCACCACGGCGCCGACGCAACGAAGCTCGACAAGTACATGAAGATGAGCCAATGGATCGCGTCGCAAGTCGCGTACCTGATGACCCAACTCGCCGCGACCCCCGACGGCACCGGAAAGACGCTGCTCGATCAGACCACGATCTACTGGTTCAATCGCCACGGCGACGGCGACTCGCACTCCAATACGAACCTGCCCAACGTCATTTTCGGCGGCACCGGCGGCTACTTCAAGATGGGCCGCTACTTGCAACTACCCGCCACCAACCCCACCAAAGTGCTGATCTCCATTGCCAATGCCATGGGCGTCAACGTGCCGAGCTTTGGCAAAGACATCTTCAAAGACACCGCGCCTTTGGCGGGCCTCACCGGCTGATGAGGCGTGCACTGCGGTTTGTGGTGTCGGAGCCTTCGGCGTGGGGGTCTAGTGCGTGCAGACGGCTGACGCGTCTTGCGTCTAACGCGTACGGTTGAGACGGCCGTCCGCCTGGTTCCGCCAGCTCTCGTGGGTCAATTCCTTGTTGGCAGATCGTGATCTGCTAGTGCCAAAGTCAGTGAGCTCGACGAATTTCCGGGCATGCGGCTGAGCTGCTTGGCGCGCGCTACGGCGCGAAGCGTGCGGCGCTTCGCGCGCACCGGAGAAGGAGCAGGGCGTGCGGCGCTTCGCGCGCACGGGAAGGAGAGGAGCGTGTGGCTGGGTGCGCGCACTGGAGCGGGCTTGTTACTCTGAGCTGTGTGCACCGATGTCGATGCGCATCGGCGGGCACTGCGCTTCCGAGGGCTGCAGGCGGTAGATCGCGACGGTCGAATCCGAGTACGCCGGCCGAAGCATCGGGCCAAGTTGCGCGAAGTCCGCGGCGTGAATCGAGAGCCAATCCGAGTCGACCACCAGCAGGTCGGTATGAAACACGCGAGCCAGCGCGCAGGCGAGCATGGGATGCGGGAATTGGCTGCCCATCGCGAACATGAACTCGCGCTCTAGCGCTGGGAAGTTCGACGAGTAGCCGTTGACGAGCGCGCGCCGGTGGTCGATTTGCGCGTACATGCGCCAAGCTTCCGGGGCAAGGTCCTCCACGTTGCCTGCGCTCGGAAAGGGCACGTGCGCCAGCACCGTATTCGGAGCCTGGCCGGCGACATAGGTGGTCCAACCGGTGCGCGGAGCAGGCATAGACAGTAGACGCGCCGGCACGCTCGAGTTTTCCAGCGCTCCAAGCAGACCGACTGCCGTTACGACCGCTCGCCCGCGGCTGGTGTCCGCACATCGGCGCATGACGGCCGACAGTCCCAGGCCAGCTAGGACTACGAGATGCATTTGCAGAAACACCGCGCAGCGAAACACGCTTCGAATCTCGCTAAATCCCGGAAGCGAGCGCAGGGCTTCGAAAGGCACCCAGTCGAAGACAGAAAAGTTGAGCCCAAGCGCGAGTAGAAACGCCGCGCCGCATGCAGAGGCGAGGTACCACCGCCAAGGGCCACGTGCGGCGCCCAGAGGTCTCACGACTCCGTAAACAGCGAGCACCAATACTACGAGCCCCGGAAAGAGGCCCTCTGTGAAAACGGCAGGGTCCTCGGACGGCGGGAAAGGGACTAGAGCGCCCGCAGGTCGCGAAAAGAAGTCCCCCACCTTGGCCGAGAGCGACCGCGTGAGCTCGATGTCGCGATGAAATCCGAACTGTTCGTGGATACGCATCGGCACGCGCACGATGCAGTAGAGCAGAAGGGCGGTGACCAGCGCCGCCCCGCCGAGGCGCAGCGTCGAAGCGCGGGCGAATCGGCGCTGCGCGAGCGCCACCAGACACGCAGCGAAGGCGAACAGCCACGAGAACAGGGTCAGCTGAAGACTCGTCAGCGCCTGGACGACGAGCCCGAGCCCCGCGACGGCGGCGTGCAGCGCGCGGCCGTCTCGTCCGAAGCGCACTGCCCCGTCTAGCGTGGCCAGAGTCCCGCCAATCAGCAGCACCGGCAACTCGCCCTGCATCTTGGCCAGGAAGGGCAAGGCCACCATGAGCACCGCCGCCAGCACAGCCGGCAAGCGTTCGACCCCCAAGGCTCGTGAGCAACGGCACGAAAGAATCCCGTTGCTGCAAAGCGCCGCGACGAGGACAAAATTGTGGGCGAGCGCTGGCGGCGCGTGCAGCGCGAACAACGGCGATACGACCGCGCCCGGCAAGAGCATCGGTTCGGAAAAGGCAAACGCGCCCTGAGTCGGGTGGAAAATCGGAGCGTCCCACAGGTTCACATAGCCGTGCAGCAGTCGATCAGCACTCCACCAAAGAGTCCAGACGTCGAACACCGGAATCGTCGCTGCAGTCTCGGTACCCAACGGAATGGCGCTCGAGAAATGCAGTGCGAGCGGCCATGTGCACACGATTGCGGCAAGCAGAGACGCCACCGCAACACACCCAGCCCATCGTTTGTCGGACCACTCGTCCAAGATGCGAGCATATTAACTCAGAAAGTTCAGCCCACGCCAAGCAGGAGCGTGCGGCGCTCTGCGCGCACCAAGAGCAGGTTTGTTGATGGTCACGTGGCGCGGTGGGTGGCGTCGGAGCCTTCGGCGTCGGGGTTCGGGTGCTTGCAGACGGCTGACGCGTCTTGCGTCTATCGCTTTCGGTTGAGACGGCCGTCCGCCTGGTCTCGCCAGCTCTCGTGGGTTAATTCCTTATAGGCCGATCGTGATCTGATCGTGCCAAAGTCAGAAAGCTCGACGTATTTCCGGGCATTCGGCTGAGCTGCTTGGCGCGCGCTTCTGACCATTCATCTCATTTTTTGGATTGCGACGATTTCGGCGGCGATGCTCAGACGTTCGAGTCCACGAGCGATGGTGATCGATCCCGGAGGTCCGCCCGAAGATTTGCCTGTGTAGCCTCCCAGTTCCGCGATCCAGAGCGTTGCTTCAGCAATCGTTGGGCTCTCTGAGATCTGCTCGCTCTTCTTTTTCCTTCTGCACTTGAGCAGGACGAGGACCTCGATTTCTGAGCGGGTGAGCTCTTCTGCTGCACTCAGCTCGGGCGATGACCGAGCTAATCTCTTGAGTCGTTCAATACGGGCGGCCACGGCGATGAGCAGGGTAGCCCAACGGATGACTCGTTCCGAGGTGTGTAACTGGGCGCTCTCTACATTGCAGGCGCCAGTTTTCCAGGTTTTGTGTAGTTCTTCGATGCGCCAACGTTGGGTGTATCCGTGCACCACTGCCATCACTTCTTCGTAGGTCGACGTTGGCTGATTGGTGAGCAGTAGCCAATCGACTCTGTTCCGTCCCCGTCCCTCCTCTTGGACGAGGACAACGTTGATTGGCAAATCGATGCTCTTCGTCTTCCAACGGTCTCTCAGTCGGAGCGTGACGTGCTTAGCGCGCACGACGATCTTGGCGCGACGGGCAGGGCGTGAGTCGGTTTCGGGCAGATCAAGCAGAAATTTGCCGAGCACTGGCTCTTTGCGTACCGTTTCTTTCACCCAGGCTTTGCGCCTGCCCGAGAGCATCCGCCGGAGCGATTGCGAGCGGACGGTGAAAAAATGCTCGGACTTTGCGAGGTGGACCAGCACGTAGTGGGCGTCGCAACCTCGGTCCATCTGAAACCAGCACTTGGTGTTGGGAGCGTGCTTGGCAAAGCTCTCGAGCACCTGATCAATGCAGGTGATCAGGTGCTGCGTTTCCTTTTGATCTAGCGGCTGCCTGTTTCGATGCGTGTGCTTTTTTGCTCGTTTCCTCGGCCGGCTCCACCAAACCTGAGCCGCCATGCCGACCGGGACCCCATCGGGCGTCAACGCCAAGGCGTTGTTGACCTTCACGCCTGTCGCGCCGTTTGTGTACGTACCGATTGCCCCGAAATCTTTGCGGCCCGACGTGCCATCCCACACTTTGACGCTCGTTCCGTCTATCGGGACGTACACCCAGTCGTGTTCTGCGCAGCGACGAGCCGTGCTCTGCGCCATCGCCGCTCCGATCGCTTTGGACTCGCTGTGCGGGCTCTCGATAAAGTCGTAAGCGCCCTGCCGCTCGGCGGCTGAATCATAAACCTCCGACACTTTTCCCGACGGACGCCGCACCGCCTGGGTCGCCATGAGAACCAACCGGCTCGTCCGTCGGACATCGCCCAGCTCGGCGTCGCCAAAAACACCCTCTGACCACTCCGCGAATTCGTCCATGCCCCGCAGAACCGCCGGTCACCTCCACAAATTCCCGGCAGTTTCGGAGATGGAACCAATGGTCAGGCGCGCGCGGCGGCGCGAGCGTGCGGCGCTGCGCGCGCACCGGAGCGGAGAGGAGAGGAGCAGGCGGCTGAGCTGCTTGGCGCGCGCGGCGGCGCGAAGCGTGCGGCGCGAAGCGCGCACCAGAGCGGAGCAGGCGGCTGAGCTGCTTGGCGCGCGCGGAGCGTGCGGCGCGAAGCGCGCGCCGGAGAGGAGAACGAGAGGGCGTGCGGCGCGAAGCGCGCACCGGAGAGGAGAACGAAGGGGCATGCGGCGCGGGCGCACGCTTCTCACACAGTCAAGTATCTCTGCACCAAGTCGTCATTCAACTCGGGCATGTCACCCTGAGCCACGGCGCGACCGCGGTCCATGATCACGAAGCGTTGGCCCACGCGGCGCGCGAAGGTGAGCTTCTGTTCGACCAGCAGGATGGTGAGCTTTTCCTTCTGGTTCAGCTCGATCAAGATGTCGCCGATCTCGCTCACGATGTTGGGTTGAATGCCTTCGGTGGGCTCGTCCAAAATCAAGAGCTTCGGGTGCAGGGTCAGCGCGCGGCCGATCGCTAGCTGCTGTTGCTGCCCGCCCGACAGATCGCCACCGCGCCGCAGCAACATCGACTTGAGCACCGGGAACAGCTTGAAAATGCGCTCCGGAACGTTCTTTTCGCCCGTCACGCCCAAGCCGACGCGTAAATTCTCGCCGACCGAGAGTTGGCCGAACACTTCACGCCCCTGAGGCACGAAGCCGATGCCTTTGCGTGCGCGCAACTCCGGCGGGCGCGGCGCCAGATCCTCGCCCTGGAATTTGATCTTGCCCGTGCGGCTGCGCAGATTGCCCATCACGGTCTTGAGCAGCGTGGTCTTGCCGACGCCGTTGCGGCCCATGAGCACCGTGCAGCTGCCTTCGGGCACGCTCAAGGCCATGTCCCAGAGCACGTGGGTCTCGCCGTAGAACTGGTTCAGACCTTCGACCTCTAACATCGCGATTCTCCGGGCACGCCGAGCCGCTGCAAACAAAGCGGCGTCACGAGCGCGGCTCTCCGAGATAGACCTCGACCACGCGCGGGTCGTTCTGCACGGTGTCGATATCCCCTTCGGCGAGCACACTGCCCTGATGGAGCACGGTGACCTTCGAGGCGATACTGCGCACGAAGTCCATGTCGTGCTCGACCACCACGACCGTGCGCTCGCCGGCGAGAGACTTGAGCAGCTCTGCGGTGCGCTCGGACTCTTGGTGTGTCATGCCGGCGATCGGTTCGTCGACCAAGAGCACTTTGGGGTTTTGCGCCAAGAGCATGCCGATCTCGAGCCATTGTTTTTGGCCGTGCGCGAGCTGTCCGGCGCGCACCGCGGCATGCTCGTGCAGGCCTATCTGCTCCAGGATCTCTTCGATGGTCGTCTTCTGGGCGGGCGTGAGCCGGAAGAACAAGCTGCTCCAAACGCTTTTTTTTCCTTGCAGCGCGAGCTCCAAGTTCTCGTACACGCTGTGACCGGCGAACACGGTTGGGCGCTGGAATTTACGGCAAATCCCCAGCTCGGCGATCTCGTACTCGGCGAGTTGAGTGAGGTCGCGAGCGTCGTGCGTCAAGAACACGGTGCCGCTGTCCGGCTTGGTCTTACCGGTGATCACGTCCATCAGCGTGGTCTTGCCGGCGCCGTTCGGACCGATCAGGCAGCGCAGCTCGCCCTTGTCCAAGATCAGGGTCAGGTTGGTCAGCGCCTTGAAGCCGTCGAAGCTGACGCTGATGTCGTCCACGCATAGCACCGCGGGGCGACCCGCGACGACCTTTTCGCGGCGCACTGGGTCGACGATGCGCGGGCGCACTGACCAAGGACGCTTGGACTTCGTGGCTGTCTTCTCCGGGGCCGTGGTGGGTTCGGTGGGCACGGTGCTACTCAGGGCTGAGGTAGACATTAGCTTTTCCGCTTGAGCCGGCCAAGCGCGCCGGCCACTCCGTCGGGGAAGAACAGCGTGACCGCGATGAACAGCGAGCCCAAGATGTACAGCCAGGCGTTGGGCATCGCCGCGGTGAAGAAGCTACGCATGCCATTGACCAAGAAAGCGCCCAAAATAGCGCCGAAAAGCGTGGCGCGACCGCCCACCGCCACCCAAATCGCCATTTCGATCGAGTTGGCGGGCTGCATCTCCCCTGGGTTGATGATGCCCACCTGCGGCACGTACAGGGCACCCGCCAACCCGCACAACACGGCGCTCAGCGTCCAAGCGAACAACTTGTAGTTGGTGGGGTTGAAGCCCACGAACATGGCGCGGCTCTCGACGTCGCGGATCGCGCGCAGCACGCGACCGGCCTTGGACGTGACGATGTACCGGCAAATCAAATAAGTCAGCAGCAAGCCCAAGGCGGACAAGACGTACAACGCCACCTTGGTCGACGGCCGGTGCAAGTCGTAACCGTACAGCGACTTGAAGTCGGTCAGGCCGTTGTTACCGCCGAAGCCGGTCTCGTTGCGGAAGAAGAGCAGCATCAGTGCGTAGGTCAGCGCTTGCGTGATGATCGAGAAGTACACGCCGCGAATGCGCGACCGGAACGCGAAGTAACCGAACGCAAACGCGAGCAACCCCGGCACCACCAAAGCGGCGCACAGAGCCACGCTCAAGTTGTTGAACCCGCGCCAAAACCAGGGCAATTCGTGCCAGTCCAGGAAGACCATGAAATCCGGCAGGGCGCTCTTGTACACGCCTTGTGCGCCGATCGAGAGCATCAGATACATGCCCATGGCGTAGCCACCGAGCGCGAAGAACACGCCGTGCCCGAGGCTCAAGATGCCGGTGAAGCCCCAGATCAGATCGATCGCGAGGGCTACGATGCCGTAACACAAAAACTTCCCCAGCAAGGCCACCAGGTAGTCCGGGAGATGCAGCGCGGAGCTTGCGGGCACACCCAGGCTGAGCACGGGAACGAGGATGCCCATGACCAGCACGGCGACGCCCACGCCCAGCCAACCACGCTTGCTATGCAAAGCTTTCAGACCTACTGCGGGCTCAGCGATCACATGCCCTCTGCTGCGCGACCCTTGAGGGCGAAGATGCCCTGCGGGCGGCGCTGAATGAACACGATGATGAAGCCGAGAATGAAAATCTTACCCAAGACCGCCCCGGAGATAGGCTCGAGGTACTTGTTCACCAAGCCGAGGCCGAGCCCGCCGACGATCGTGCCGGCGAGCTTACCGACGCCGCCCAGTACCACGACCATGAACGAATCAACGATGTAGCCCTGACCGAGCTCCGGCCCGACATTACCCAGCTGCGAGAGCGCAACCCCACCGAGCCCCGCCACGCCCGAGCCGATGCCGAAGGTCCACATGTCCACACGGCGCGTGGAGATGCCCATTGCCGCCGCCATTTCCCGGTTCTGTGTGACTGCGCGCACTTCTAGA
>Ga0210392_10001956_pt1 | contig 10629 bp, 9 predicted proteins | sample IncBWC30OmetaG_FD_161057 | JGI IMG/M metagenome (GOLD analysis project Ga0210392, IMG submission 161057) | Forest soil microbial communities from Barre Woods Harvard Forest LTER site, Petersham, Massachusetts, United States - Inc-BW-C-30-O ...
TCAGTAACGCCTTTGTGACAAATGGCGTCTTGCATATCGTCGCCCGTCAGGAATCCATCGGCGGAGCGAGTTATACTTCGGCGCGGATGAAATCTCAGGGCTTGTTTTCCTGCCGTTACGGACGTCTCGAATGGCGGGCCAAGATGCCGCAAGGCGTCGGTTGCTGGCCTGCTTTGTGGTTGCTGGGCACGAACATCGCCGATGGCGTAAACTGGCCCGGGTGCGGCGAGATTGATGTCGTTGAAAACAACGGGAACAATCCTTGGTTTGCCCAGGGCAGCCTCCATTCCGGCAGCGATTCGACCGCCATTTACAATTTCGTCGATGGCGCTTCCATCACCAATTTTCACACCTACACCCTCGACTGGATGACCAATGCCATCTTGTTCTATGTGGACGGGCATCTATACGAGACGCAAACCAGTTGGAGCAGTTCGGTCGGTCCATATCCCGTTCCGTTCAACCAGCCTTTCTTCTTGCTCATGAATTTTGCCATCGGCGGCAATTACGTCGGCAACCCGTCCACCGCCGCCATCAATGCCGGAACGGTTTTCCCGGTTGAAATGGTGGTGGATTACGTCCGCATCTACAGCGTTACCGACCCCTTTCGCATCGCCGTAAAGCAAAGTGGAGGAAACATCCTCCTCACCTGGCCGACGAACATTGTCTGCCGGGTGCAGGCACAGACTAATTTCCTGTCGTCGGGCGTCGGCAATAACTGGTCTCCAATCACCACCGCTACAAATCAGATGCAAGTCACGCCGCTGTCTGGCGGCGGCCTTTATCGCCTGGTTTCCCCCTAGCCGGTTTTTGTCAGAATTTTGTTTTCCATCGCTGATGGACAAAATACAGTTCCCGCATGGCACCGGTTGCGGGCTATCTCAAACCTTGGTTCAACCGGGGTCTCGGCCTGTTTTATCCTGAAGTCTGCCAGCTCTGTAATTCCGAGCGGGCAACGGCGGCTGACGGCTTTGTCGGCCCGCAATGCTGGTCGCAGGTGCGCTTTATCCGCCCGCCGTTTTGCGACCGTTGCGGCCTGCCCTTCCAGGGCGATTTGACGACCAAGTTCGAATGCACGAACTGCCGCGAGATGAAATTGCATTTCACTTCCGCCCGCTCAGCGGTTGTCGCCAAAACCGCCGTCCTTGAGGCCATCCATCGGTTTAAATATTCCCGCGCCCTCTGGTTTGAGTCGTTTCTGGCAGATTTGTTGAGACGTGAAGCCACCCCCGTGCTGCGCGGTGCCAACTGGGATTTCATCGTCCCTGTGCCGCTGCATCCGCTCAAGCAGCGGGAACGTGAATTTAACCAGGCCGAAATCCTTGCCCGGCATCTGAGCGTGGCCACGAACATTCCGTTGAATACAAAGTTGCTCCAACGCATCACCCCCACCGCCACGCAGACCAGGCTTAAACGTGACCAACGGGCTGCAAACATGAATGGTGCCTTTGCCTTGGCGAAAGCCGCCTTGCCCAAAGGAAAGCGGATCGTGCTGATAGATGATGTTTTCACCACCGGCGCGACAACCAATGCCTGTGCCAAGGTGTTGCGTCAGGCCGGCGCGTTGGAGGTCTGTGTCTGGACGGTTGCACGCGGGCTCTGAATTCGCTATTCTTGCGACCAATGGATACCACTTCGTTCACGAAGAAGACGATTGGCGGCGTTACGCAGGTTGAACCGGCGCTGACCCCTCCGCCCATCAGTTCCACGCAGACGGCGTTCACCAAGAAGCCCAAGCTGGGCACCGGCAAGTCCCGGACCAAAAAACGGGATATTCCCGAGGGCTTGTGGACAAAATGCCCTTCCTGCGAAACGATGATTTTTGACAAGGAGTTGGATGGCAACCTTCAGGTCTGCCCAAAATGCCAGCATCACTTCCCCATCGCCTCCCGCGAACGCATCCATTCGCTCGTCGAGACCTGTACCTTCGAGGAGATGGATGCGGAGATGATCAGCGTGGATGTGCTGAAATTTGCCAGTTACAAAAGCAAGCTGGAGCGTGACCGCAAGGCCACGATGCTCAGGGATGCCGTCGTCACCGGCATCGGCAAGATCGGCAAGCATCAGGTCGGGCTCGGCGTCATGGATTTTCGTTTCATGGGCGGCTCCATGGGCTCGGTTGTGGGTGAAAAATTGACCCGCCTCATCGAGCGCGCCACGGAAGGTCACTGGCCGGTCATCATCGTCTCGACCAGCGGCGGCGCCCGGATGCAGGAAGGCTGCCTGAGCCTGATGCAGATGGCCAAAACCAGTGCCGCCCTCGCCTACCACGCCCAAGGCCGCCTGCCCTACATCAGCTATCTTACGAACAACAGCTACGGCGGCGTGATGGCCAGCTATGCCGCGCTGGGTGACCTGATCCTTGGTGAACCCGGCGCGATGATCGGCTTTGCCGGCCCGCGCGTCATCAAGGACACGACCCACGCGGATCTGCCGCCGGGTTTCCAAACCGCTGAATTCCTGCTGGAACACGGGTTCATTGACGCCATCGTTCCGCGTAATGAGGCCAAGGAACGCCTGGTGAGCTATCTGGATTATTTCGCCAGTGGAAAAAAAACTTCTTAACCAAAGACTTCTCAACCAGAGACTTCTTGACCGCCGGCATGAAAATGCGGCGGCGGACTTTGGAAATTTGATTGCGGTGTCCGGCTCCAGAAATTAGCCTCTTGCATGCTTCTGGCAAGGAGCCGGCAGTTGATTAAGATTTTCAATATGACGAAAAAACCTTTGACGGGCGCGGAACTGAACGAATTGGTCGCGGGCTTGAACAAGATGTCGCGCAACTTGTGGTGGTGCTGGAACCAGGAGGCGCAGGACCTTTTTTACAGGCTCTCGCCCCGCGGCTGGCAGAACATGTTCCATAATCCCGTGGCCGTGCTGCGGGAGGTTTCCGAATACGAACTCCGCGTCCATCTGCAGAATCCCGACTTTGCCGATTGTGTGCGGGCGGTCTTGAAGGAATTTGAAGCGTACATCGGCGACACGGGCACCTGGTGCCACAAACACGCGGCCAAGCTCCACAAAAATCCCGTTGCGTACTTCTCGGCCGAATTTGGTTTCCATGAATCGCTGCCCATTTCGGCCGGCGGCCTCGGCATCCTGGCGGGGGACCACGCAAAATCCGCGAGCGACCTCGGCCTTGGCTTTGTCGGCATAGGGCTTTTCTATCGCGAGGGCTATTTCCAGCAGTCGATCGATTCAAACAACTGGCAGACGGAGTTTTACAACCCGGTTGATCCGTTGAACGTCCCGCTCGAACCCGTGCTGAACCCGGATGGTCGCCGGCTCGTTTGCAGTGTCGAAATCGGCATGAATGCCATCGACTTCCAAGTTTGGCGGGTGAACGTCGGCCGCGTGCCGGTCTATCTGCTGGATACCAACCTGCAGCAGAACGAACAGCATTTCCGCGACCTGACCACGCGCGTGTACGGCGGCGACAGCACGACGCGCATCATGCAGGAGATTTTGCTGGGCGTCGGCGGCGTCCGGTTGCTGCGCACGCTGGGCATCGAGCCGTCCACGTTCCACATGAATGAGGGCCACGCAGCCTTCCTCACCTTGGAACTTATCCGGGAAAAGATCGCCACCGGGAAGGGTTTTGACGAGGCACAGGCACTCACCAAAAAGGAATGCCTGTTCACCACGCACACACCGGTCGAGGCCGGGCACGACCGTTTCAGCCCCGACCTGATGAACTACGCCATGCAGCGCTACCTCTCGCTGCTGCCCGTCAAGTTCAATGACATCCTGGCCCTGGGCCGCGTCCACACCGATAATGCCCAGGAGCTTTTCTGCATGACGGTGCTGGCCCTCAAGCTTTCCCGCGCCGCGAACGGCGTGAGCGAACTCCACGGCCAGATCAGCCGCGAGATGTGGCAACATCTTTACAACGTGCCTGTTGACAAAGTCCCGATCGGCCACATCACGAACGGCATCCACCTGCTCGGCTGGATGAAGGGGCCCGTCCGCCAGTTCTGGCGCAAGAAGCTCACCGAGAGCGGCAACGGCGAGGCAAAATTGTTTCGCGAAAAATTCGGCAATGACTGGGCTTCCGCCATCAATCATGCCGATTTCTGGCAAAAGATGATGGACACGGATTTTGTCTCGGACGAGGAGCTCTGGGCGCTCCGTTACAAGCTGCGCCGTGAGTTGATCGAGTTCGCCCGCCGCCGCCTGCTCCTCCAGAACCAGCGGCTCACGCAGGGCGATTACATCCGCTTCGATCACCTGCTCAATCCCGACGCGCTGACCATCGGTTTTGCCCGGCGTTTTGCGACCTACAAACGTGCGCCGCTGATTTTCCAGCAGTTCGAAAACATTGTGAAGCTTGCCCGCGACAAGCAGCGCCCTGTGCAGTTTATCTTCGCCGGCAAAGCCCACCCGCGCGACAACGACGGCAAACGTTTCATCCAGCAGATCATCCATCTGAGCAAACACAGCGAACTTGCCGGCAACCTCGTGTTCGTGGAAAACTACGACATCCACGTGGCCCGGCAGATGGTCGCCGGCTGCGACATCTGGCTGAACAACCCCCGCCGTCCGCTCGAAGCCTCCGGCACCAGCGGTATGAAAGCAAGCTGCCACGGCTGCCTGGGCTTCAGCATCATGGACGGCTGGTGGCGCGAAGGCTACGACGGCACGAACGGTTTTTCCATCGGTGACGATTCACATTCTTCCGATGTGGCCGAACAGGACCGCGTGGACAGCGCCAATCTGTACCAGACGCTCACCGAGCAGGTCGTGCCGATGTTCTTTAACCGCGATGCGCAGGGCATCCCGCGCGAGTGGATCAAGCGCATCCGCCGCAGCATGGCCACGCTCGTCCCGCAGTTCACCACGGACCGCATGGTCAAGGAATATACCAACAAGTATTACCTTACGAAGTAAGCGGACATTTCAGATCCAAGGCGGACGGGCAACCGTCCGCCTTTTTATTTTGCTCCGCCGGGGAAATCACCTGACACCACCCCCAGTTTCCGTGGCGCGTCCGCATCAAAATCAAAATAATTGCAGGTGATTTCCTCCCCGGCTGCGATATCACGCAATGCCACCGTTACCACCGGCACCATGGCGTCCCTTGGCGCACCGGTGTTGGGACTGGCCGAGTGATTCATGAAACACGCATGATCGCCGCTCAAGATGGCATGGCCATCCCCTTTGTTGATAAAACCAAACCAGCGGGTATGGGCCTGCGCCGGCGGCGGCAGCGCGGCGATTTGTTCCGGCGAAAAATCATGGTCGAATCCGGACTGGAACGTCCAGACCGGCGTATTTTTTGGAACCGCCTTCACGGCGAACAAGCCCGTGCCATGGATTATGCTGGGGGCCACACGGGTCGCTATGAGCATCATTTGCAAGTGATTGAAATACGCAACTGTACAAAAGCCAACATTTTTTCTGCGAACCGCATATTTCGGGCCCGATAAACTCTTTACAGCTTTTCCACAAATCCGCAAAGTATGCTCGTGTTGACTGCAAGTGAAACCCGGACACAATCGCCGCCACCTGCCGCGAACGTTCCGGTGCCGGACAAATTTTCAGAAGCCTGCCAGGCCGCCCTCCAGCGGTCGCAGAATTACCTTTTATCCGTCCAAAAGCCGGAAGGCTACTGGGTCGGGGAACTGATGGTGGATTCCACGCTCGTGTCGGACATGGTGGCTTATCACCACTGGGACCGCAGCGTGGACAAGGAATGGCAACGCAAGGCCGTCAACCACATCTTCTCGATGCAGCTGCCCGATGGCGGCTGGAACATCTATTACGGCGGTCCCTCGGAGGTAAACGCCACCATCAAGGCGTACCTCGCGCTCAAGCTCGCCGGCGTGCCGGCGACCGATCCGCGCATGTTGAAAGCCCGCGCCGTGGCCCGCGCGCTCGGTGGCGTACCGCGCATGAACACGTTTTCCAAGCTATATCTTGCGCTCATCGGACTGTTTCCGTGGGAATATGTGCCCACCATCCCTTGCGAGGTGCTGCTGATCGGCAAATGGTTTCACGTCAACTTCTGGGACATGAGCAACTGGTCCCGCGCCATGCTCGTGCCGCTGGCCATCATCAACCATTACAAGCCCACGCGGCCGGTGACGGTCGATCTGGACGAGCTTTATCCCGAGGGCATCCATGAACGCGACCTGGCGCTCGCCCCGGATCCGGAAAAGATTTCGCTCCGTAATTTCTTTCTCTGGCTCGACCGGCTGCACAAGCTCGCGGAATGGTTCGCCGAGCACAGCATCCACCCGTTCCGCAAGATGGCGTTGAAAAAATGCGAACAATGGATGCTGGAACGCTTTAAAGGCAGCGACGGGCTGGCGGCGATCTTTCCGGCGATGCTCAATTCCGTCATCGCATTAAAGTCGCTTGGTTATAAAAATGACAACCCCGTCCTTCAGCGCGAAGAGATGGAGTTGAAACGCCTGCAACATGAAACCGCTGACGATGTGCGCATCGAGCCGTGCTTCTCGCCGGTTTGGGACTCAGCTATCGTGGCCATTTGCCTCCGCGAATCCGGCGTGCCGGCGGACCACCCGCAAATGAAGCTCGCGGCCAAGTTTCTGATGGAGAAGGAAATCCGGATTCTGGGTGATTGGATCCACAAAAATCCGGCCAAGGTCGAACCCAGCGGCTGGGTCTTTGAATACAACAACCAATGGAACCCGGATGTCGATGACACCGCCATGGTGCTGCTCGCCTTGCGCCTGATTCCCACAGACAACCCGGAGAAACGCGATGAGTGCTTCAAGCGCGGCTTGAAATGGATGATGACCTTCCAGTGCAAGGACGGTGGCTGGGCCGCCTTCGACAAGGATTGCACCAAGAACATCCTCGAAAAGGTTCCTTTTGCCGACCATAACGCAATGCTCGATCCCGAGTGCGCCGACATCACAGCGCGCATCCTGGAACTGCTCGGTTACGAGGGTTGGAGCCTGGGCCACCACCAGATTCGCGAAGCGCTCGATTACGTCAAGGCACAGCAGGAAGCCGACGGTTCATGGTATGGGCGCTGGGGTGTCAATTACATCTACGGCACCTGGCAGGTGTTGCGCGGCATGCGGGCGTTGAATTTGAACATGAGCGAGGACTGGCTCCAACGCGGCCGCGCCTGGCTGGAGAGCGTCCAGCGGCCGGATGGCGGCTGGGGCGAACGCTGCAACACCTACGACGATCCGGTCTTCAAGGGCCAGGGGCCAAGCACTGCCTCGCAGACTGCCTGGGCCGTCATGGGCCTCTGCGCCTTCGATGATCCGGAAAGTCCGGCGCTCAAACGCGGCATTGAATATCTCTGCCGCACCCAGAACGCCGACGGCTCCTGGACCGAACACGAAACCACCGGCACGGGCTTTCCCAAGGTGTTCTATTTGAAGTACGACATGTATCGTAATGCCTGGCCACTGCTGGCGCTCGCCACCTACAAACAGATCAGCGAACGCGCAGCGGTGAAGAAAAATGGAGCGGCCAGATAATCCATGGGCTGGATCCATAAGAAAATCATCCGCCCCCTGCTCTTCCGGCAGGATTCTGAAATAGCGCATAACCAGGCAGTCAACTCGCTCGCGCTCCTCAGCCGGGATGACTGCCTGCTTGCTTGCGTAAAAAAAATCTATGGCGCGCCGGAATTGCCCACTGAAGTTTTTGGGCTGAAATTTCCCAATCCGGTTGGTTTGGCTGCCGGCATGGACAAACATGCTTCCGCCGTGCCTGGTTGGGCCGCCCTTGGCTTTGGTTTTTGCGAACTTGGCGGCGTGACGTGGCATTCTCAGGAGGGCAATCCCAAACCCCGGATGTTTCGGGCCATCCCGGATGAAGCGGTCATCAACCGGATGGGCTTTAACAACTCCGGCGCGGAAGCCGTCGCCCAAAAACTTTCCGATTGGAAAGAATCCGGCTGCTGGCCGGCGCATCCGGTCGGCATCAACCTCGGAAAATCCAAGATCACCCCGCTGGAAAATGCGGCCGGGGATTATGCCAATTCTTTCCGCACCCTGCGCGATCTGGCCGATTTCTTTGTCGTCAATGTCAGTTCACCAAATACGCCCAACCTGCGGCAGTTGCAAGACAAGGCCGCCCTCAACGGGATTTTTCAAGCCTTGCAGGCGCTGAACAACTCCCAGGCCGGACCCAAGCCGATTTTGGTGAAGGTCGCGCCCGACCTTTCAATTTCCGCCCTGGATGAGATCGTGGAACTGGTCAAACCCTGCAAGATCGCCGGCATTGTCGCAACAAACACGACCATATCGCGGCCGTCAACGGATGATTCGGCGCTGAAAAAAATTTATGCCGAGACCGGCGGGCTGAGCGGAAAACCGTTGCGCATGTACAGCACGGAAATAGTCCGGCATCTGTACAAACAGACCGGCGGGCAGGTTCCCATCATCGGTGTGGGCGGAATTTTTAGCGCGGAGGATGCCTGGGAAAAGATCACGGCCGGGGCATCGCTGGTGCAATGCTACACCGGGCTGGTCTATGAAGGCCCGGCGCTGGCCGGAAAAATTGTGAGGGGGTTAAACCGGAAACTTGACGAGGCAGGATACAAAAACATCCGCCAGGCCGTTGGGAAGGAAGCATGACCCGCGACCCAAATTCAGGGGTGTGGTTGTCCGGCCAATTGCCAGTGCTTGATGGCATCCACCGGGTGGATCAGCATGATGATGTTCAGCGTCAGGTTATCCCGCACCCACAGCGCGCAGCCGATTTCCATCATGGCTACCGCCACTAGACTGATGACCGGTTTCGCCCAACGGGCAAAAAGAAATCCCAGGGTCATCATCAAAACGTCGCTCATCGAGTTCATCACACTGTCGCCGGTATACCCCAGCGCGACGGTGGCCTCGCGGTAGCGGTTGATGATGATCGGGGAATTTTCCAGCAGTTCCCACCCGACCTCCACGGACAGTGCGATCAGCAGCCGTTTTTCCACCGGCAACTTGCGCGCCACCAGCCACAACAGGCCGTAAAAGGCGATGCCATGAACGATGTGCGAGAAGGAATACGGGTCGGCTAGGCGCTGGGAATTTTCACTGCTCCAGATGCTGGTCTCCCAAAAACCAAACCGCCCATCCGGCCCGAAGAACAGGCGACCCATCGAAAGTTCGATGCCCGCCATGAGCCCGAGGGCGCCGATGAAAATCAGGATGACGTGCGTGGGTTTCAATCGTCTGAAATGCGTCGCCAGCTTAGCGGTTGCCTTGCCCGCGGCAATGTTGAATTTGGGTTCTAAAGACATCCGGGGTTGAAAATCATAAGCCCATCGTTGAATATCGCTTTGCGTGAAGATGCTCGAAAAATTGAACTCTGCTTTTCCCGCGCCGGTCATCACCAAGCGGCGGATGTTCCTGGCGATGGTCGTGGCCGTGGTCGCCGACGGGCTGCAATTCCTCTTGTTGCCCTTTGAGTGGACGTTTCTGGAATCCGCCGTGGACGTCGTGGCGATGGCATTGACGATGCGGATCCTGGGTTTTCACCTGCTGTTGCTGCCGACTTTCGTGATCGAATTCATTCCTTTTGTGGACGTCATCCCAACTTGGACCGCCTGCGCCGCCGCCGTCATCGCCCTGCGCAAACGTGAACAAAACCGGCCACCGCCGCCATCACCCTCCCCGCCGGGCAAGCCCGTCATTGAAATTTAATCCTGTAATTTTTGCGGATTTCGGCTAGATTTTTGGCATGACGAAATCCGTTTTTACCGGGCCGGTTTATGTGGTGCGCGACAATATCGACACGGACCAGATCATCTCCGCGCAGTTCCTGAACCTCGTGCCCACGATTCCCGACGAGTACGAGAAACTTGGCAGCTACGCCCTCGCGGGCCTGCCCGACTCGCTGTACCCGACCCGCTACGTCAAGGAAGGCCAGTTGGATAGCGAATACCCCATCGTCATCGGCGGCAAGAATTTTGGCTGCGGCAGCTCGCGCGAACACGCGCCCATCGCGATGGGTTCGGCCAATTGCGAGATCGTCCTCGCGGAAAGCTTTGCGCGCATCTTCTTCCGCAATTGCGTGGCCACCGGCGAGCTTTACCCCTGTGAATGCGCCGACCGCCTGTGCGACATCCTCAAAACGGGCGATGTCGTGACCGTGGACCTTGATGCCGCATCCGTCACCGTCAAAGCCACGGGCAAGGTCTATAAGTTTAAACCGCTCGGCGACGTGCGCCCGGTTGTGGATGCCGGTGGCCTGTTCAATTATGCGCGTCAAAGCGGCATGATCGCCGCCAAATAACCGCCTCCCATATCGTGAGTCTCCACCCCGCTGACGTAACAGTCAGCGGGGTTTTGCTTTCTGAATCTTCCTCACTCATAGTTGCTCGACTCCGATTACCCGACTTCTTATCTTCATTGCATGCGTGAACAATCTCTCGAATTTCTAAAGACCCTCGTCAACACCCCCAGCCCGGTCGGCCACGAGACGCGCGGCCAGCGGGTCTGGCTCGATTACGTCGGAAAATTTGCCGACGAAACTTATTCCGATGCCTATGGCAATTGCGTGGCCGTTCTGAACAAAGGCGGTTCCCCGCGCATCATGCTCGCCGGTCATGCCGATGAAATCGCCATGGCCGTCAATTACATAGACGAGCAGGGCTACATTTACGTCCGCAAGATGGGTGGCATAGACGCCGCCATCACCAAAGCCCAG
>Ga0210392_10001960_pt1 | contig 10618 bp, 10 predicted proteins | sample IncBWC30OmetaG_FD_161057 | JGI IMG/M metagenome (GOLD analysis project Ga0210392, IMG submission 161057) | Forest soil microbial communities from Barre Woods Harvard Forest LTER site, Petersham, Massachusetts, United States - Inc-BW-C-30-O ...
AGTTTGTCGGCAATCAGCGACAGCGCGCTCCGCGCCAGGCCCCCGTCGCTTTCGAATTTGGCAAATCTACTTTCCGATACAAAAGCTGCTGAAAATCTCGCCGAGCAAATCATCGCTGCTGAACTCGCCGGTGATCTCTCCCAATGCCACCTGCGCGCGGCGCAAATCCTCGGCGAACAATTCGAACGCGTTGGTTTGGATCAAGGCATCTGCGGCTTGCAGCACGCAGGATCGTGCGCGCGCAAGCGCATCGAGATGGCGGCGCCGCGCCGAGATCGCGCCGGAATCGCCGCCGCGGTAACCCGCGCGCTCTTGCAGGTGGGTTCTCAAGAGATCGAGCCCGGCTGCGGTTTTGGCGCTCAAGAAAACCTGTGGCGGGTCGCGAGCCTCATCGACGGAGGCGGATGCGCCGATGAGGTCGATTTTGTTGAAGACCAGCGTAACCGGAACGCCCTGCGGCAATGCTTCGAGTTCCGCGGCCAAACCTGAACCGCCTGCGGTATTCGCCGCCGCATCCAGGATGTACAGCACGCGATCCGCGCGCTCTAGCTCGGAAAAGGCGCGGCGTACCCCTTCGGCTTCGACCGCATCGGCGGTCGGCCGCAGACCCGCCGTGTCGATCAAGTTCAAGGGCAGCCCGTCAAGATGCAGGTGCTGACGCAGGACATCGCGCGTGGTGCCCGGTTGATCCGTGACGATCGCGATCTCATCGCCCACCAACTTGTTCATTAGACTCGACTTTCCGGCGTTGGGCTTGCCGGCGATGACGACGTTCAGTCCGTCGCGTAACAGCGCCCCCTGGCGCGCCGCCGCGGTGATGCGATCGAAGGCGGCGAAGATCTTCGCGATGCGATCGCCCAACATGCTGCCGGGAAGAAAATCCAATTCTTCGTCCGGAAAGTCGATTGCCGCCTCCACCAGCGTTCGCAGTTCAGTGAGTTGCGCCTGCAAGGCGTGGACGCGCGCCGAGAATTCCCCCTGCATGGAGCGCACGGCCGCGCGCGCCGCGGCTGACGTGCCGGCATCGATCAAGTCGGCGATGGCTTCAGCCTGAGCGATATCGATCTTGCCATTCAGAAAGGCGCGCTCGCTGAACTCGCCCGGTCTTGCCATGCGGCAGCCCAATTCGAGCAACCGTTTCAGCAGCGAATCGAGCACCAACGGGCCGCCGTGGCCCTGCAGTTCCAACACGTGTTCGCCCGTGTATGAGGCCGGAGCGGGAAAGTACAGCGCCACGCCCCGGTCGATGGTTTCGCCGTCGCCGCCGAGAAAGTCGGCCACTTGCGCCGCGCGCGGTGCCGGCAGCCTGCGCAGCACGGTTGCCGCGATTTGCGGCACCTGCGGACCTGAAATGCGGATCACCCCGACCGCGCCGCGCCCGGGAGCGCTGGCGATGGCGGCAATGGTGTCGGCGAAGAGCACGGATTATGAACGCTGCTTGGCAGCCTCGGCTTCCACCACTTGATTCACGCGCCACTGCTGAGCGATCGACAGCACCGTGTTCGTCAGCCAGTACAGCGTCAGGCCGGACGGGAAGAATGCCATCATGCCGGTCATGATCAGCGGCATGAACTGCATGATCTTCGCCTGCATCGGATCCGGCGGCGCGGGGTTCAATCTGAACTGCGCGAACATGGCGCCGCCCATGAGCAGCGGCAGCACGAAGTAGGGGTCGCGCGAGGAAAGATCATTGATCCACATCAGGAACGGTGCCTGACGCATTTCCACGCTCTCGAGCAGCACCCGATAGAACGAGATGAACACCGGAATCTGTATGACCGTCGGCAGGCAGCCCGCCAGCGGATTTATTTTTTCCTTTTTGTACAGTTCCATCATGGAGCGGCCCAGCTTCTCGCGGTCGTCCTTGAAGGTTTCCTGAATCTGTTTCATGCGCGGACCGACGGCGCGCATTTTCGCCATGGAGCGGCCGCTGGCCTGGCTCAAGGGATAGAACAGCAGTTTGATCAGGGCCGTGACAATGATGATGGACCAGCCCCAATTGCCGGTGAGCTTGTGAACGAAGTTCAGCCCGGTAAACAGCGGCTGCGCCAGCACGGTCAGCACGCCGAAGTCGACCGTGCGCTCCAAATTCCGGCCCACGGCCGCCAGCTGCGATTGTAATTTAGGACCGACGAACAGCTCTTCGTGAAACTGAACCGTGGCGCCGGCCGGGATCTCGACGGTGGGTCCCGTGGCGCTGATCAAGTATTCGTTGTTGCGAACTTGCAGCTGATATTGATAGGGCTCGCCCGACGGCGGAACGACCGCGGCGACGAATTGATGCTGCAGCGAGGCCAGCCAGCCGTTGCTGATGGCCGCTGAATACTTGGCGTCGCTCTCGCTTTCGACGTTCAGATCCTTGGACTTGGTGCCGTCGTAAACCGCAGGGCCCTTGAATGAATAGGTTTCGACGTCGAAATAAGAGCGCGAGGCGTGTTCCCAATGACGCAGCAGCTGCGCGTAGGACGCCAGTTTTCGCGGGACGCCGCCCTCGTTCTTCACATCGTAGACAAGTCCAATGCCGTATTGGCCGCGCTTGAAAATGAAAGTCTTGGTGACATTGAGGCCTTGACCGTCGGTCCAGGTCATCGGCACGCGCAGCTCGTTGTCGCCCGGCGCCAGGACAAAGTTTTTTTGCTCGGACTTCCACTGCGCCAGATGCGTGGGTGCCGCTTCGTCGGCGCCGCCGGTGAGTCCGCTCTGCAGCAAGTACAAGGTCGGCGGCGGTTCGAAACTCATTAGTCTGACCGGAATGTTCGGCGTGTCCTTGCGCAGCGGATAGTCCTTGAGGTCCGCGCGATCGAGTTCCCCGCCCCTCAGATTGATGCCGATATCCAGTACGTCCGTGGTGACATGCAGCGGCGTGCCCGAGACTTCTGCATCGGCCGCGGCCGGAGCCGCTTGCGCCGCGGCGGCCGCGGGCGCCGTCGCAGCGCTGGAGGTTTGCGGTACCGAGTCGGCCAACGAATTGACGGCGGGCTTGGCCGGCACGCTGCCGGGCGCAGCCGTTTGCTCGACAGGCGCGGCGGGCGGCGCGTAGTCGCGCAACCACGTGGTGTAATTCAAAAACAGGATCGCAGCCAGCACGCCCCACAGCGTTAGACGGATATTAGGCATGGGTCAGCCTCTTGTCCGGCACAGGGTCGTAGCCGCCGTCCGTAAAGGGGTGGCAGCGAAGCAGACGGCGCAAGGCAAGCCAGCAACCGCGCACCACCCCGAAGCGTTCGATGGCGCCATGCGCATAGCAGGAACATGACGGATAGAAGCGGCAGCTGGGCCCAAGCATGGGGCTGATGACGAGCTGATACCCGCGGATGATCCACAGCAACAGATGGCGAGGCATTACCATTTCTTCGTGATCGATTTCCAATGCTCGTCGAGGCTTGAGCGCAACTCCACCGGCTTGGCCGACCGCGCTGCTTCTCGGGCGGACACGGTAACATCGACCGGCGGCAAAGAGTGTTGGTTCAAGCGAAAGGACTCTCGTGCAAGGCGTTTGATGCGATTGCGTGCCACGGCGGTGCCGAAGATGCGGGTCGCGACGCTCAACCCGAGGCGAGCGTGGGCTTCGTGATTGGCCAGAACGGATAAGCTAAAAAATGCATCGGAGAATTTTCTGCCGTGCCGTTTGACATCGCGAAATTCGGCCGGCTGATGCAAACGCTTGCGCGGCTCGAACGTCAGTTTACGGATCTGAAGGAGCCCTTAAGGGAGCGTTACGGGCAGAGCTTCTTGCGGCCCTTGGCGCGGCGCCGGGCCAGCAAAGAACGGCCACTCTTGGTAGCCATGCGCGCGCGGAAACCGTGGGTACGGGCACGATGCAAATTACTGGGATTAAAAGTACGTTTCATAGCGCGACTCGAGGAAAAACAACGGGCCAAATCAAGGGTATGGCCGATTTAAGAAAGGCGGCAAGGGTACTGAGCGAGCGTGGATGTGTCAATAGACGCCCCTTCAACTTGGAGCTAGACTCCCTGCCCTTTCGTCCGCTTTGCCCCTTGTCACAACCCTAGGAGAGCGCTCTTGCCGGAGTCGCTATGGAACCGCTGTCTGCGAGTGCTCGAGGGCGAGCTCCCGGAACAGCAGTTCAACACCTGGGTGCGACCCCTGCAAGCGGTCGAACGGGACGGTGAGCTCAAGCTGCTGGCGCCGAATCGTTATGTCATCGAATGGCTGGGCCAAAATCTGCTGCCCAGGATCAAGGAGCTCATTCTGGCATTTGCGGAAGGGTTGGCGCCCGAGGTGGCGCTCGATGTGGGGACACGCGGCGGGATCATCGTCCAAGTGCCCCCGGTGGCGCTTCGGGAAGACGACGCCGGTGCCGCGGCCGCGCGGACCCGCAAGCTGGCGCCCGTGGTGCTCGGCAGCCGCATCAACGCCGAATTCACTTTCGACAGCTTCGTTGAAGGCAAGAGCAACCAGCTTGCCAAGGCGGCGGCGATTCAGGTCGCGGGAAATCCCGGCAGAGCGTACAACCCTTTGTTCATTTACGGCGGCGTCGGTTTGGGCAAAACCCACCTGATGCACGCCGTCGCCAACAGGGTGAAGGAGCGCAACTCCGAGGCGCGTCTTGCTTACGTGCACAGCGAGCGCTTCGTGGGCGATATGGTGCGCGCCTTGCAGCACAACACCATCAACGACTTCAAAGCGGCCTATCGATCCTTGGATTGCTTGATGATCGACGATATCCAGTTTTTTGCGGGAAAAGACCGTTCCCAAGAGGAATTCTTCCACACCTTCAATGCGCTGCTGGAAAGCCAGCAACAGGTCATCTTGACCTGCGATCGCTACCCGAAGGAAGTCGACGGCCTCGAGGAGCGGCTCAAGTCGCGATTCGGCTGGGGCCTGACCGTTGCCATCGAGCCGCCGGAGTTGGAAACCTGCGTCGCCATTCTCATGAGCAAGGCGGCCATGACGCGCGTCGATCTTCCCGAAGAAGTCGCGTTTTTCATCGCCAAACGGATTCGCTCCAATGTGCGCGAATTGGAAGGCGCACTTCGCCGAGTGGTGGCGACCTCCAATTTCACCGGCAGACCGATTACGCTGGAGTTCGCCAAAGAAGCGTTGCGCGACTTATTGGCGTTGCAGGAAAAGCTGGTCACGATCGAAAATATCCAAAAGACCGTGGCGGAGTATTACAAAATCAGGATCGCGGATTTGCTTTCGAAGCGGCGCAGCCGTTCGATCGCGCGGCCGCGCCAAGTTGCGATGGCATTGGCCAAGGAATTGACGAATCACAGCCTGCCGGAAATCGGCGACGCGTTTGGCGGTCGGGACCACACGACGGTGCTGCATGCCTGCAGACGGGTCAAGGAGCTGCGGGAAACCGAGCGGCGTATCGGTGAGGACTATATGAACCTGTTGAGAACCCTGGCGGGATAGGGGGTGAAAAGCTGTGCACGAAGCTGTGGATAAAAATATCCACAGGTCAGTGACAGTTTGCGAGCGGTCTGTGGACAAGTATCAAGGTATTTGCGTGAGATTGTATGGTACTGATTTATAACGGATTTATTGCATTATCCACAGTATTTTGGTCCTCATTAATCATAGTAATAATCTCTTTTAAGAATCTAAATCTAAGATTGGAAGACGGGTGAGCTCATGAAATTGACGGCAGAGCGCGAGAAATTACTGACCCCCCTGCAGGCGGTCATCGGTGTTGTGGAGCGGCGGCAAACAATGCCCGTTCTGGCGAACGTATTGCTGGGTGTTCGCAACGGGCAGCTGTCCATCGCGGCCACGGATCTGGAGGTTGAACTGGTGGCGGGCACGGATGTAGCGGTGCATGACACCAGCGACATCACGGTGCCGGGCCGGAAATTTCTGGATATTTTGCGTGCCCTGCCGGAAAAGGTTTCTGTTTCCTTAACCGTCGAAGGCGAGAAAGTCGTCATCAAGGCGGGCCGCAGCCGCTTCAGTTTGTGACCTTGCCGGCGGCTGATTTTCCGGTGATTGACGACATCAACGCCCAGCAGACCGTGCAATTGCCCCGTAAGGAATTGCTGCGATTGTTGGATAAAACGCATTTTTCAATGGCGCAGCAGGATGTTCGCTACTACCTCAACGGCATGTTGCTGGAAATCGATGCGCTGGTATTGCGGGCCGTAGCGACCGACGGTCATCGTTTGGCGCTGTGCGAAACGGCGCTTGCGAGTAAGGCGAAGACATCGCAACAGGTCATCGTGCCGCGTAAGGGCGTCCTGGAATTGCAGCGGGTCTTAACGGATGACGGCGTGGCAGATGTCGCGATCGGTACAAATCACGTTCGCGCCCAGATCGGCGATATTCGTTTCACTTCGAAGCTAATCGATGGACGATTCCCGGAGTACTCCCGCGTTATCCCAGCGGCGCCGGGCTCCGCGATTCGCGCCGACCGCGATGTACTGCGCCAGGCGCTGCAACGCACGGCGATCCTGTCCAACGAAAAATATCGTGGAATTCGTGTCACCGTGAAAAAGAAAATACTGACGGTTCAGGCCCACAATCCAGAGCAAGAAGAGGCCGAGGAAGAGATCGAGGTCGGATACGACGGCAACGATTTGGAAGTGGGTTTTAACGTTAATTACCTGCTGGATGCGCTGGCCGCCATCGACGGCCAAGAAGTGGAATTGGGACTCACCGACAGCAACAGCAGTTGCTTGATTCGCTCGCCAGGCAATGCCAGCGCGCGCTACGTTGTGATGCCGATGAGGCTATAGGCCGTGGCCTTAGGCCGGCTGCAAGTAACGGATTTCCGCTGCTTGCAGTCGGCGGAATTGCATCTCGATCCCCATTTCACGCTGATCAGCGGACCGAACGCATCCGGCAAGACCAGTGTATTGGAAGCCATTTACGTACTTGGTCGCGGGCGCTCGTTTCGTACGCGGCGCCTGGAACATCTCATTCGACACGGCGCCGAGCGGTTTGTGGTCTTTGGCGAGGTGGATACCCTCACTCGCGGCGTGCCCTTAGGGGTAGAGGGCTCAAGGACCGGGATGCGGGCGCGGATTGACGGCGACAAGCCCCCTTCCCTCGCCGAACTCGCCCTTTTCTTGCCGGTACAGATCATTGATCCCGAAGTACACCGCCTCATCGAGGAAGGCCCCAGCCGGCGGCGGCGCTTTGTGGATTGGGGTGTGTTCCACGTGGAGCAATCCTTTGTGGGTCACTGGCAGCGATATCAGCAGGTCCTGAAACAACGCAACGCTGCGCTGAAGAATCATCAACCCCGGGCTGTGACTGCGGTTTGGGACAGCGATCTGGTGCGGTCCGGCGACTTGCTGACGGCAGCCCGCGCCCGATACGTAGCGACCTTAAGCCCGTTTGCGGAGCGGATTGCCCACCACCTGCTCGGAATGGAGCTTTCACTGAGCTATCGAACCGGGTGGACAAAGGATCTGAGTCTGAAAGACGCGCTCGAGCAAAGCTGGACCCATGACCAAGAAACCGGCGCGACGCAGGTGGGGCCGCACCGCGCAGAGTTGGGGATTCGCTTGAACGGCGCGCCGGTCAAGGACCGGATATCTCGAGGGCAACAAAAGCTTCTGGCGGCGGCGCTGCTGATCGCCCAGATTAAATTGTTTCCGGACGATTCTCCTGTGCAGCCCACTCTGTTGTTGGATGATCCTGCGGCGGAACTGGATGATGCCCACCTGGGCAGTTTAATCGGCGAGGTGTCGTCGCAGGCGGTCCAGTTGATCGTGACGACCCTCCACGCGGAGTTCTCGGCGTTTGGCGAGCCCGGTGCGCGCTACACCATGAGTAACGGACAGGTATCGACCGGCTAGACGTTCCACGTGGAACAAGGCTGGGCACGCATTTCCGGCACCCCTGAACCGGAATTTGGTTGCCATCCCGCTGCCGACGCGCGCCCTCTCCCGCGCAGCAGCATCCCGCCGTTCCAGCCACGCCTAATACTATGATTTAATTGAATATTATTGACTTAACAGATTCGTTTTTGTGGGCGAAAACTGTTAGTATGCTGGGTCACTTATCAGGATTGAGTAATGGCCCAGGACGACGTTTACGATTCGAGCAAAATCAAAGTCTTAAAAGGTCTGGACGCCGTCCGAAAGCGCCCCGGCATGTACATCGGCGATACGGACGATGGCAGCGGCCTTCACCACATGGTTTTCGAGGTTGTGGATAACGCCATTGACGAGGCGTTGGCCGGCCACTGCGATCGCGTCGTCGTCACCATCCACGCCGACGAGTCCGTTACCGTGACCGATAACGGTCGTGGAATACCTGTGGATATCCACGCCGAGGAGGGACGCTCCGCGGCCGAGGTCATCATGACCGTTCTGCACTCGGGCGGTAAGTTCGATGACAGCTCGTACAAAGTCTCCGGCGGTTTACATGGCGTCGGCATCTCGGTCGTCAATGCCCTTTCCGATTTTTTGGAACTGAACATCCGCCGCGACGGCAAGCTGCACCGCCAAGAGTATCGCTTGGGCGAACCTCAGGCGCCGATGGCGGCCATCGGCGATACCACGGAGCATGGAACCACGCTGCGCTTCAAGCCGAGTGCGCAGATATTCACGCACATCAGTTTCAACTACGAGACCCTCGCCAAACGTCTGCGCGAATTGTCGTTTCTCAATTCCGGCGTGCGCATCGAACTCGTAGATGAGCGCGACGAGAAGACCGAAGTGTTCCAGCATGAAGGCGGACTCAAGGCTTTCGTCACGCATTTGAATCGCAGCAAAACGCCGGTGCATGACACGGTGTTGTGGTTCCAGACGCGCGATGGCAATACGCAAGTCGAAGTCGCGATGCAATGGAATGACTCGTATCAAGAAAGCATGTATTGCTACACGAACAACATTCCGCAGAAAGACGGCGGCACTCACCTTGCCGGGTATCGCGCGGCGCTGACCCGCACGCTCAACAATTACATCGAAAAGGAATTGGCCTCGAAGAAGGAAAAGATCCAAACCACCGGCGACGATTCGCGCGAAGGACTGACCGCGATACTTTCCGTGAAACTGCCGGATCCGAAATTCTCCTCGCAGACAAAAGATAAACTGGTCTCTTCCGAAGTGAAGGGCGTGGTCGAATCCGCGGTGGCCGGGCGCCTCGAGGAATTCCTGCTGGAACATCCGCAGGAAGCGAAGGCCATCGTCAACAAAATTCTCGAAGCCGCCTACGCGCGCGAAGCCGCGCGCAAGGCGCGCGAGATGACACGCCGCAAGGGCGCGCTCGACATCGCGGGACTGCCCGGCAAGCTCGCCGACTGCCAGGAAAAAGATCCGGCGCTCTCGGAATTATTTTTGGTCGAGGGCGATTCCGCCGGCGGTTCCGCAAAGCAGGGACGCGACCGGCGCACGCAGGCGATCCTGCCGCTCAAGGGAAAAATCCTCAACGTCGAAAAGGCGCGCTTCGACAAGATGCTCGCGTCCGCGGAAGTCGGCACGTTGATCACAGCGCTCGGCTGCGGTATCGGGCGCGATGATTTCAACGTCGATAAATTGCGGTATCACAAAATTCTGATCATGACTGATGCGGACGTCGACGGCAGTCACATCCGCACGCTGCTGCTCACGTTCTTCTATCGGCAGATGCCGGTGCTCATTGAGCGCGGTCATATCTACATTGCGCAACCGCCGCTGTACAAGGTCAAGAAAGGCAAACAAGAGCACTACGTCAAGGATGACTTGGAACTCAACGCGCTGCTGCTCAATACCGCGGTTGAAGACGCGGCTCTGCACGTCAACGGCGAGGCGCCGCCGCTGTCAGGACTCGCCCTCGAATCGCTGGCGAGCAAATACGTCGAGGTGCAATCCATCGTGGCGCGTTGGGCGCGCCGTTATGACGAGCGCTTCATGGAACAGTTGCTGTATGTGCCGAAACTGACGACCGAGGCGTTCGATCACGTCGATGTGCTGCGCGACTGGTGCCGCAATCTAGAGTCGCGCCTGAACTCGCTCAATGACGTATCGCGGCAATACCAGGTAACGGTCGACGCCCTGGCCGCGGGCGGCCATCGAATAAACCTCAAACGCCTCGAGCATGGTTTGAGCTCCGAGAAACACATACCGCGCGAGTTTTTCGACTCCGCGGAATATTTGCGCATCGCTGAGCTAGCCGAGACCTTGAGCGATCTTATCGGGCCGGGCGCGTTCGTCCAGCGCGGCGACGACAAGCTGGAGGTGGCCGGCTTCAAGGCGGCGATGACCTGGCTGTTCGAACAAGCCAAGAAGGGTCAGACCATCCAGCGCTACAAGGGCTTGGGCGAAATGAACGCCAGTCAACTGTGGGACACGACCATCAATCCGGACTCCCGCCGGCTTCTGCAGGTGCGGATCGAGGACGCCGTGGCGGCGGACGATATCTTCACGACGCTGATGGGTGATGCCGTGGAACCGCGGCGCGAATTCATCGAGAAGAATGCGCTCAACGTGTCGAATTTGGACATTTAGCCGAGGGCGGACGCCCGCCTCGAACTATTTCGCCATCTTCAGTTTGCGCAAGATCATCGCAAAGCGCGGATCGCTCCTGAGTCCGTTGAACAGCGGATCGTTGTGCAACCAGATGATCCCCAAATCGCGCTCCACGGCCGCATCGAGCCACTTGAACGCCTGATCGGCGTCGCCGAAGTAGGCATAGGTTTCGGCGACCTGGAATTCAGCGCCGGACG
>Ga0210392_10001961_pt1 | contig 10613 bp, 7 predicted proteins | sample IncBWC30OmetaG_FD_161057 | JGI IMG/M metagenome (GOLD analysis project Ga0210392, IMG submission 161057) | Forest soil microbial communities from Barre Woods Harvard Forest LTER site, Petersham, Massachusetts, United States - Inc-BW-C-30-O ...
GACCTTTTGCGAGCCGTGCCTGGCCGGGATGCCGCACCTCGACGCGCTGTATCGTCAACACAAGAGCGAGGGGTTCGTGGTGCTCGGCATCGACATCGACGGACCTGATTCGATCGCTCAAGTGAAAACCGCGGTTTCGAAGTTGGGCGTCAGTTTTCCGATCCTGCTCGACCAGGAGACACGCGTGGTCGCGCTGTACAATCCGAAGACGAGCGCGCCGTACAGCGTGCTCATCGGCCGCGACGGGCGCATCTTGAAGAAACAAGAGGGCTACACCACGGGCGACGCGGCGGCCGTCGATCGCGACGTGCTGGCGGCGCTCGCGCGGACGCCATAGTTATTGGGGCTCGCCCCCATGATTGGTCATCTCAACGAGGTTTCGGCGCTCGTGTCGCTGGACGCGAGGCCGCCTTCCTGCGCGCGCTAGCCCGAAATCACGGTTTGCATGCGAAGTGAGATTTGCGCGAGCTTGGGGGCTCGCGTCTGTGCCTTCGCGTCTGTGCCTTCGCGTCTGTGCCTTCGCGTCTGTGCCTTCGCGTCTGTGCCTTCTATGTAAAAGTTTTACATTGCGAGCGAGCACGAACAGGCGTCGGGCTCCGCTTCACGTCGTTCGGTATTGGGACCAGCTCACAACTCAGAGCTCGCGGTCGCGCTCGTGCGCTGCGTACGCCGGGGTCTGGACGTGATCAATCTTGAGGGGTCGCCTCGCAGGTTCGGCGCGTGCGAAGAGCGGACCGGCCTGGGGCTCCTGGGCTCGTTAGAATCGCAGTGTGAGATCCAGCGCCACGCCCTCGAAGGGCGGGAATACGCGGCACACTCCGCCCACGCAACGTAGCGCGCCGCGGCGTTGTCCGACGAACAGCGACACGCTCGAATCCGAGGTCATGCGATAGCCGAGCTGACCGTTGACGTAGGTCGGGGGGACGGCGGGGTTGGTGTCGTAAGAGAAGCCGAAGGCGGCCGACCAATGCGGCGCGTAGTCGACGCCGATCAGCTCGTCGCCTTCGCTCCAGGGCGCGTCCGGGCCGCCCACGGTTTGGTGCCGACGCCGGTGCCAGCCCTGAAGCTCCATGGATAGCGGCCCGCCGAGCGCGACCGCGAGTTGGTGGCGCGTGTAAATTTCTCGGTAAAACACGTGCGTGTCGCCTTGGTCGGTCACGAGCGCGCGATCCGTGTCGTCGAAGCGGCTGCCGACGGAGACATCGGCCTTCGAGTGGTGGTCGCGGCTGTGCAGCTCTAGGCCGGTCGCGCTGTCCAGAATGCGGTTTCGGGTGTCGTGGCTGATCTGGCACGAGTCGTTGGCGGCCGATTCCGCGAACGACTCGTAGTAGCCCGCCCAGGCGTAGACACTGGCGACGTTCGACAACGCCAAATCAGAGCGCAGGCGACCACCACTGACGCAGGTGTTGAAGCTCTCGAACTCCGTATCCAGAAAGAGCGCTTCGGTGGTCGGCGGCGCGCTGGCGGCCAGCATGCTGAATTCGCGAGCGCGCAGCGGGCTGATGTTGGCGAGCAGTGGAAAGAAGCGCCGGTAGTGCTTGCCTTCGAACAGCAAGCTGAGCGGCCCTTCGAGCACGTTCACGCTCAGGTACAGCGCTTCGCCCGGCGGCAGCTTGGGGGTCGAGCGATCCGCAGGCGTCAGATCTTGCACGGCGAGCTCGACGTACGCGCCGCCGTGTCCGCCCAGATCGGCGAGCTCGACGGACGCGCTGCCAGTCGCGATGTGCGAGGAGCTGCGCACGATGTCGTTGTCGAGCGGCGTGCTGCGTTCCAAGAGCGAGCCTTGCACGGCGAACTTGGCGGCGCGGTGGCTGATCTCCACTTGGCCGCCGAAGATCTGATCCGGGGCGTAGCTGCACGTCGCGAATGTGGCGCAATTGCCGGTGTTTGGCGCGAAATCGGTGCTCACTGCGCGCGGCATGCCGGCCTCTAGTACCGAGACGAAGCCGGGCGTCACGCTCGAGTCCACACCCAGGTAGCGGCCGCTCGCGGGGTCGATGCGCAGCGGGTTCAGGGTGCCGGCGAGCAGCGTGGCGCGCAGCGCGAGCGAGCCGCTCTTGAGGCGCGCGGTGGCTCGAGCGCCGCGCAGCGTGGTGTCGCTGGCGAGCTCGTCGAGCTTGCGCAAGCTGAGCACCAGGCCGCGCCCGAACTGCACGTAGCCGTCGCCCAAGGCAAGCTCCAGATTCGGCGTCGCATACGTGGCGTAGTACTTCGCCGGGTACAGCCAGTTGATGTAGCGGTTGGATAGCTCGACGCCGGCTTCGTCCACCTTCTGCCGAAAGTACACGGGGGCCGCCGCGGAGCCCGCGCTGACCGGGCGCGAATTGACCAAATCGAGCCCGATTTGCGTGGCGTTGGGCGAGCGATAAAACCACGCGTTGTCCAGGCGCAGTCCGACTTGCCAAGCGCCGCCGTTGGCGAGCACGTTGATGCGGTCGTAAAGCAAGCCCCAGTCGTCGTTGGCGCGGGTCGGGACTTGATTGGCGCGCGTGTCGCGATTGTCGAAGTTGTACAGCAGCGTCGAGCTCTCGGTCACGTCGAACGCGACCGGTGTGCCGAACACATCCACCGGTTCGAGCGCTCGAAGAGGCGCTGCTAGAGAGCACAGCCCAACGGCCACCCCCACAGCAAGACCGCGACTACTCTGCCAACGAAGCATCGATGAACGGCCAGAGCACGCTCGGCTGGTCACCGAGCAGCTTCTTTTCGATCGTCATGGTGCGGGCGTTGACCACGAGATTGAGCGGTGCGGTGTCCGCCGAAGCGTATGCGCCGAGTTGGTAGTCGGGGTCGAGCACCATGGCGTAGTCGGAAGAAAAGGTTTCCACCCAGTTGCTCAGGTCTTTGATCGTAGCAGGGTCGTGGTTGACGTCCTCGAACAGCGTGCCGATGATACGTAGCCCTTTCGGGCTATATTCGTCGTTTTTCGCGGAGAGCCCTTCGTGCTCGGTGCGGCACGCCGAGCACCAGACCGCCGAGGTGTCGATCAGCACCAGCTGAAAGCCTTTGCTGCCCGTGGGGTCGTAGTAATCCGAAAACGCGATCGTCTCGAGTGAGCTTTGATCGTGGCTGACTTTTTGGGGATTGCGGAAGCCCTTGAAGCAAGCGTTGGCCAGCGTGTCGCCTTCTTCGGTGCCAAACGGACCGTCCGGGTAGTCCGGAGATGCACAGCCGCCGGACGCGAGCAGCTCCGGCGGGATGGTCGGGGTGTTGCTACCGCAGGCAACTAGACCGAGCACGCACGAAGCGAGGCGTGCCAAGCGCAGAGCAAGAACGCGCGCTGCGCCGGCCATGACTATTTTCGACGCACGGCGATCGAAGACAAGATCGGAATGCCTCCGCTCGTCGTGTCGATGCTGCTGCCGTCGCTGCTGACGCTGGCGTCGGCGACCTTGACCCAGGAGCGGTACGGCGCCCAGCCTTCGTCTGCGTCCAGGCCTTGGATGAACACCTCCACCTCGCTGCCCGGGTCCCAGTTGGGCGTGTTTTTTAGGCTCAAACGAGCGGGTGGGCAGAACAGGGTGTCGAGCGGCGCGACGGCGTACGCGAGCTCGAAGCCAAAGCTCGGGTCCAGCGCTTGGCCGCTGTCCGCGACTGGAATCGCGACGCTTCGGAACACCTGCTGCGAGTCTTCGTAGCTCAGGACGTTCTGAGTGACGGTCGTGTTCTTGTCGATGAACAGCGTCAGATCGCCGTTGGTCATGGCACCGCTCTTGGGAAATGCGGCGCCGTCTGCGTAGTCGGGCAGCGGCAGCACCACGATGTCTCCGAGATCTTGCTTGGATTGGGTGATCGGGACGGCAAGCTCTGCGAAGTCGAGCCCGTCTCCGTACTTGAACGCTGGCAGAACGAGCATCGCGTGCTCCGTCGAGTCGACGACGCCCTTGTCGCTGCTAAAGCCGTAGGTACAGGTGTTGGTGCCGCAGACCTGGATGGGCAGGTTGGCCGCCGCGGCGCCGCTCGGGTCGTGGAGCACCGCTTGCACTTCGTCGACCTCGATCGCGTCGGAGTCGACGTGATAACCGGGGGGCGTGCATTGCTCGGCGTTACCCGCGCCGCTCGCACCGGCAGCTGCACCGTTCGAGCCGTCGAGCGGCTTGCTCGAGGAGCAGCCCTGGAGCGCCGCTAGACTCAGCCAGGCGAGAGCCGCGATTGATCTAGGAAGTCGCATTGGGACCTCCGAAGATTACACAACGCTTCGCGAGCTAGCCAACCCGCCCGCGTTTCCGCGGCATTTCGTCGTAGCGAGCCTATGCCAGCAAGCCTGGGTCTCTCAGAAAAATACGCCCATGTACCAACGCAGCGTTTGCGCGGTGCTGGTCGCGGCGGCGTTGTAACCCGCGGTCGCGTTGATCCGGGTCGCTTCGCTGTCGGTGTAGCCGAGGCCCTTCATCGGGAAGAGCACGCCGTATTCGAGCTTGGTGAAGAAACCACCGCGCTTCGACGGGTCGTCGTTGAGCGCGCCGTCTTTGGACTGGAAGTAGACTTGCGCGTCGAGCTCGACGCCCAGATCGCGAGCGTGCCCCGGCGCTTGCATGAACTCGGAAGCGCGCGACCAGACCGCGTTGAAGCCGCCACCGAGCTTTTGCCCCGAGCTGTCGCGCAGGAAGTCGTAGCTCACGCTGGGGCGGAAGTAATACGTGCCCTCCACGCGCGACAGGATGTTGCGATACAGGATCAAATCGATGCTGTAGGCGGGGTTGAAGCGGAACGTGGAATCAATGCGATTGCCGTTTTGGTTCTGCGGGCCGGTGAGCGGGGGCGACAGGCCTTCTACGTCGGAGTCGCCGGATGCCCAACCGAAGTTGAAGCCGAGGTGCAGCTTGTCTTCGACCAGGCTCTGCGCGAGCTCGGTGGCCAGGCCGTATTGGTGGATCTTATAGCCAACGTTTGCGGAGGCGTTGCTGTTGTTGTTCACCGCCGTGCCGTTGTTTTGCAGCGTGCCTTGGATGGTCACCGCTTCCATCTCGAAGCGGAACTTCTTGTACAAGAGCTGCAGCCAGAGATCGGGCGTCCAGGACGAGGCACCGCGCCGGCTGAACGCCAGATCGCCGGGGTTGCAGTCGAGAGCCGCTGCGCCCGCGCTGCACGAACCCGGCGGCATATCCATGGAATTGGTTGCGGTGCCGGTGTTCGTTTGGTCGTCAGCGAGCTGCTGTGAGCGGTACTGCACCTGAACGCCGCCGTTGATCACGACATCGCCCTTGGCCAATGCCAAGCGCGTCAGCTCGCGGCTCTTTCGATGCGCGATCTGGAGCGTGTACTGCGTCACGTCGTCGAGTTGTGTCGCGTCGTAGGGTTGACCGGTGGGGATGCCCAGGCTGTCGCTGGTGGCACCCTCGTTGATGAAGTCCCAGGAGCCCGTGACGTACAGATCGAGCGGCTTGATGCCGGTGGTGAACTGAATGCGGTCGATCGTGGACTGGTAATTGTCGTCGTAACCGTCGCCTGCGTTGTCCAGGATGCCGAGGCCCCAGTGGTTGGGCATGCGGCCGAAGCGCAGCTCGCCAACGGGCGTTTCATACTCGGCCCACGCGCGCTTGACGACGATGCTGTCGCGCAAGCTGTTCACGCCGGAGGTCGGCGGGCTTATGGTCGAGCTGTAGAAACCGATCGGAGCGTAACCGTTGCGCGCGGCGACCGCGTAGCCACTGCTCGTCGGTACTACGCGGTACTCGCTCGGGGTCGAGCCCAGCACCACGTTGTCGAGCAGGTCGATCTGAGTGATGACGCGCAGATTGTCCGAGATATGCAGCTCGGGGTCGAGCCGCAAGCGCAAGTTGGCGCCCGCTTGCGTGCCGCTCTTGCAGCTGTACGTCGCTTGCGTGCCCGAGGTGCTGCTGCCGTTGCCGGTTTCATCCTGGGTGCACAAGTTCGGACCTTGCGGCCCACCGGTATTGGCGTTGAAGGAGTTACCCGGGGGCTGCGGCCACAACGCCGCGCTCGCCGGCGCGTCCTTACGACCGAGCGCAAACTGATAAAACATCTCCGCGCGGACGCGGAAATTACCGTGCATCTCGAGCAGCGGCCTCGCGTGCGTCCACCAGTCTTCGGCGAACACCTCGTGCTCGCCGGACTTCGGGGCTTCGCTCGGACGTTCGGCGTTCTGACGGCGCAGCTCAGCGGCGTCGTTGCCGGGCTCGGGCCACGACGGCAGCGGAGCGAACGAGCCGCTCGGCGTGCCGGGTGCGGGTGCTACCGGAGCTGGCGTCGCATCGTCCGCAGCGGGCGCCGCGACGACGCCTGCGGGCGCGCGCTCACTGGCTGCGGGCGCGGGGCTGGCCTTGGCGGGAGCAGGAGCCGGCTCAGCGGCAGCGGGCGGTGCGGCTTCGGGGGCGGCGGGTGCCGGTTTTGGCTGCGCATCCGCGAGCGCCGGAGTGACCAAAAAACCGAGCGCGACTAAGGAGGCAACGGAGGCTTGTTTCATGCGGATCTTCGCTATCTACCGGCGGCAGACCGGGGGGTTTCGCACGCGCGGCCGAAGACTGTCAACCGCGCGGCCCAGAGCTCCACAAAGCCCGGGTTTGCTGCCTACTTGCGGAAGGCCACCATGATGTCCGTACCCACCTGAGCCGCCTGCTGCCCTAGGCCTGGGGCCGGCAGCTCGAGCTCGGACATGGTCTTGGCCACCTCCGAAAGCTGCTGTTGGAGCGACCAGCCAGGGCTCGCGGGCAGACCGAGCGCCGCGCGAAACGTCTCGCCGAGCAGGGCAGCCGAGCCATAGCGGAGCGCCGGGTCCTTGGCCAGCGCGCGCGCCATCAATAGGTCGAGCACGGGCGGCGCTTGTTTCAAGAAGGAGCTCAACGGCGCGGGCGCCTCGTCTATCTGCGCGGTGCGCATCATCAGCTCGTCGCGCTCGGGGCGATCGAAGGGTGTTACGCCCGTGAGCATCTCGTACAGCACGATGGCGGCCGAATACAGGTCGGAGCGCGGATCGAGCGGCTTGTTCAAGACTTGCTCCGGCGACATGTACGCGCCGCTGCCGGGGGCCATGCCGCCCGTGTTCTGCACTTCTTCAGCTGGGATCTGCGCGATGCCGAAATCCGTGAGCTTGACCACGACGTCGCCGCGCACGAGCACGTTCGAGGATTTGACGTCGCGGTGCAGAATGCCGAACGCGTGAATCGAAGCCAGCGCGCCGAGCAGTTGCGCGAAGTAGTGCCACGCTTGAGCGAGCGGCAACGCGGGCAGGGGACCGCGCCTCGATTCCGTGCGCACGCGCTGAATCAGATCGCTGAGCGGCTCGCCGTGCACGAGCTCCATGACCAGCGCGAGCTGCCCGTCGAAATCCGACAGGCCGAAGAAATGCACGATGTTCGGGTGCGAGAGCCGCGCGAGCGCGGTCGCTTCACGAAGGAACAGCTTGCGCGCGCGCGCCTTGCCCTGCAGCAGCGGGTGCAGCAGCTTGACCGCGATCGGGTGCGGCGGAACGTGCGCGAACCGGCCCGCGGGATTGTAGTAGAGCCAAGCTCGATAAACGACGCCCATTCCGCCTTCGCCGATCACGTGTCCGAGCACGGCGCGGCCCCAATCCTCCAGCTCGAGCTCTGCGCCGGGCCCTATCGCAAGTTTCGGTTTGACGATCGGTTGCCCGCACTGCGGGCAAAAGCGGGCCTCGTCGACGACGATGCTCTTGCACCCCGAACAGACAGCCACGCACCGATCCTATCGCACATCGCGGCGCTCGCGACCGACCGATCTGCTGAAATGTACGCTAAGGCCACGGGATTGCGGAGCGCGCCTCGTCTGTGGGAGTCTAAGTTCGATTCTGCCGAGTATGGTTCTCTCGTGCGCGGCGGCGGTCAGGAGGAAAGCACAGTTGGTTCGCAAACTTCGCCCGGTCCCCGCGCTTCCGTTCGAGCTCCGATTCCGCGTCCCCAACGCGGCGCGTCGAACGCTGCTCATGGGCAGTACGTCGCTTGCGCTGGCCATTTTGGCTCACGCTCCCGATGCGCGCGCCCAGGTAGCGGTGAGCGGCGACTTTGCCGTGCAGCGCTTCGATCCCGCGGCAGGCCCGCACAATTATTTCACCACGCGCGGTGCACGCACCGACGGTCAGATGGTGTGGAGCGCCGGCTTCGTGGCGAACTACAGCTTCCGCCCGTTCGACGTGCGCACCTGCACGGTGGACGACCCGGCGGATCGCGCTGCCGGCAAGACGTGTAGCGATCCCGTCGCTAGCAGCGTTCGCACGCTGAAGGTGGTGGAGAACGAGGTCACGGGCAACGTGCTCGGCACGCTCACGCCGTTTCCGCGCATGCAGCTCGCGCTGAACATTCCGGTGTCGTGGGTCAAAGGCCAAGGCCTTGATCCAAACACGGGGAACAACGCGCAGGGCGGCATCAACAGCGCGGGCATCGGCGACGCCCAGCTCGAAGCCAAGTTTCGCGTGCACGGCCAAGTGAACGACCCGCTCGTGCTCGGCGCGGCGGCGTTCCTCACTGCGCCGCTCGGTCACGCGACGGCCAAGGGTGACTATGTCGGCGATACGCTGCCCAGCGCGGGCGTGCGCTTGATCATCGACGGCGAGAAGGGACCGCTCTCGGTCGGCGCCAACTTGGCCGGCGTATTCCGCGACAAAGGCCAAGTGGGAACCTCGACCGTGGGCTCGGAAGGCCGTTACAGCGTCGCGGCGGGCTTTCGGGTCAGTCCGATCATCCGCGTGCTGGTCGACGGCTTCGGTACCACGCGCTTTTCGTCGACCCAAGGCGAGAACACACTCGAGCTCGACGGCGGCTTTCAGGTCGTGCCGCTCAGCTCGCCAGTCATGATTTCGCTCGGCGGCGGCACGGGCATCGTGCAGGGCGTCGGCGTGCCGAAGTTCCGCGGTATCCTCGGACTCACTTACGCGCTCGAGAAGCGTGACCGCGACGGCGACGGCATCGACGACTCGGTCGATCAGTGCCCGACCGACAAAGAGGACATCGACGGCTTCGAGGACTCGGACGGCTGCCCCGATCCAGACAACGACCTCGACGGGATCCCCGACAAAGAAGACAAGTGCCCGAACCAAGCCGAAGATCAAGACGGCTTCGAGGATCGCGACGGCTGCCCCGATCCGGACAACGACAAGGACGGCATTCCGGACGTATCCGATCAATGCCCGAATCAGCCGGAGACCAAGAACGGCTACAAGGACGAAGACGGTTGTCCGGACGAAGCCGATCGCGACAACGACGGCGTGCCCGACTCGCGCGACCAGTGCCCGGATCAACCCGAAGACACGGACGGCTTCCAAGACACGGACGGCTGCCCCGATCTGGACAACGACAACGACGGCATCCCCGACGCGCAGGACGAGTGCATCGACGAGCCGGAGAATTATAACCACTTCGAGGATGAAGACGGCTGCCCGGACGATCCGAAAGCCGCCGGTAATAAGAAGAAAGCCAAGTGAAGGCTACGTTCCTCTCGGCGGGGGCGCTCGTGCTGCTCTCGCTTGGCTGCGGTTCGATGAATTCTGGCGCGAACAGCGCGAGCGACGAGCAGCATCCGCTGCTCGGTGCGGCCGCGCCTTCGTTCGAGCTCTCGTCTCCGAACGGCAAGCAGAAGGTCAGCCTCGCGAGCTACGCCGGCAAGGTCGTGGTGGTCGACTTTTGGGCGACCTGGTGCACGCCTTGCCACGAGTCGTTCCCCGCCTACCAGCGCATCGCCGAAAAGTACGGCGGTAAGGTGGCGGTGATCGGCATCAGCGTGGACGAAGACCCCGCGGGCATTGCCAAGTTCGCGAAGGAGACGGGCGCGAAGTTCCCGCTCGTGTGGGACGACGGTCAGATCACCTCGAAGAGTTATCAACCGCCGACCATGCCCACGAGCTACGTGATCGATGCGAGCGGCATCGTGCGCTTCGTGCACTCTGGGTTTCACTCCGGCGAAGAGCACGAGATAGAGACCGAGCTCGACTCGCTCTTGAAGTGACGGACATGTTGTCGGTTCGGTTTCGAGCTATGCCCAAACGAGGCATAAACGTGACGCTGGGGCGTCTTGCCCAGTGGCGGTTGACGACACACGACATTTTCTCGAGAAATGCGCGCTTCGGATACTCTTGTCAGACATGTGAGGAGGAGAAAGCAGCGGGCGCACTTACTTGAGTCGCGCGCGCGATTCATGTTGCTTGGTGGTGGCGACACGGAAGATGATCAGTAAGCCTGAAAGCAACGTCGATGCACTGGTCGCGCCGCACTCTCCTCTCCCTCTTGTCGCTCACTCCGCTGCTTGCCGTATCGTCGGCATGGGCGGCTAGCCCCGGCTTGGACGAGCTGATTGGTCAGCTGAAGAGCAGCACGGATTTTCGGGTTCGTATTTCAGCGGCGCTCCAGCTTGGAAAGTCGCTGACGGGCGACGCCGCGGCGCCGCTCGAGGCCGCGCTCGACGACCCGCACGCTTCGGTTCGCGCCGCCGCCGCTGCCGCCCTCAAGAATCTGGGTGATTTGGACGCGCTCGACGCGCTCGACGCGCATCGCGGCGATAAGTCGGAGGCCGTTCGCGCTCAGGTCACGAGCGCCATCAAATCGCTCGAGGAAGAGCGCACGACCGGGCCGAAAACCAAAGTGCTGGTGAAGATCGGCATCATGAAGAACGGCTCGGGCGTCGGATCGCAAAAGTTCGAAACC
>Ga0210392_10001963_pt1 | contig 10611 bp, 8 predicted proteins | sample IncBWC30OmetaG_FD_161057 | JGI IMG/M metagenome (GOLD analysis project Ga0210392, IMG submission 161057) | Forest soil microbial communities from Barre Woods Harvard Forest LTER site, Petersham, Massachusetts, United States - Inc-BW-C-30-O ...
GCCGCGGCCATTCATTCGACAACTTGATTTCGCACGAAGATCGCCAAGGACCGCCAAGATACCCCGGCATGCATGCACTCTACAAAAAAGCCCACGCTTGGTCAGCCAAAGTGATCGGAGCAGCAATCGAAGGACATCGCTTGAACCGCACTGAACAACCCCAGTCGCTTCGCGTTCCTTTGCGTCCTTCGTGTTCAAATTTTCATGCACCTCGCGGTTAATTCATGAAAAAATATTTTCCGATCATCATTCTGCTCATCGCGCTGGCCGGCGTCGCCGCCTCGCTGTTTCCGCCGCGGCCGGACAGCGGGTTCGACCTCAACGGCTTTGGCCGCCTGCCCGTGCTCGCCGATGGCCGGCTCAAGCCCTTCGACACCGTGGCGCGCACTTCACTGCTCGAGCTGCAGGGCCGCCAGCGCGTGGTCGCACCCGAAGGCCGCACCCTTACACCCATCGAGTGGCTACTCGATGTGTTTTATCAGCCGGGCGCGGCCGACCAGTACCAGGTCTTTCGTATCGACAACCTCGATACGCTCGCGCTCTTCGACCTGCAGCCTGAAGCGGGGGCCGGCAAAAAGCTTTTTTCATTCGCGCAGCTCGCGACGAAACTCCCCGAGCTCGAGCGCCAGGCCACGCTCGCCTCGCAGGTGGAAAACGCCCAGCAAAGCGCCTTCGAGCGCGCCGTGATCAAACTCCAGGTCGGCATCCAGCTCTACCAGCACCTCAAGTACAGCTTCGCGATGCCGGACAGCAAAGATTTCCTGGCCGAGCTTTTGAAATTCCAAGAGGTGCTGCCCGCCGGCGTCGAGGCCGTGCGCGCCAAGCAGGCGGGCCAGCCGCATGACGAGGCCGCCGCCCAGCAAGTCCTCGAAGCCGGCCGCCGTTTCGATTTCATGGCGGGTGCGACTTCGCTGCTGACCATCCCGCCCGAGCCGGGCGATGCCAGGCCCGACAACTGGCAGAACACCGGGCGCGCGCTGCTCGCCACGTTTCCCAATGGCAATATCAACCCCAACGTCCTCGCGTACGCCTCGATCGGTCACGCTTGGCGCTTCCATCAGCCGGAGCCATTCAACGAAATGGCACGCCTCTATCGCGAGCAGCTGCAAACGCGCTTCGCCCCCGTGCTGAAAAAATGCTCCTTCGAGGCGCGCTTCAACGCCGCGCAGCCGTTCTACACGGCGATGATCCTTTATGTTTTCGTGTTTTTGCTCGCGGTCGTCTCATGGCTCAAGTGGCCCGAGGTGCTCGGGCGCGCCGCATTTTATCCGATGGCCGTCGCTTTCCTGCTCGCCACCGCCGGCATCCTCGCGCGCATGTGGCTCGAGGGCCGCCCGCCGGTCACCAACCTTTATTCGTCGGCGCTCTTCATCGGCTGGGGCGCGGTCGGGCTCTGCCTCATCCTCGAAAAACTTTACCGCAACGCCATCGGCAGCGCCGCCGGCGGGCTGATCGGTTTCGGCACCCTGCTCATCGCCCACCACCTGGCGCTCGGCGGCGACACGATGGAGATGATGCGCGCGGTCCTCGACTCGAACTTCTGGCTGGCCACGCACGTCGTGGTCGTGACCACCGGCTACGCCTCCACGTTTCTCGCCGGGATCCTCGCGCTCATTTATATTTTCCGCGGCGTGTTCACCCAGTCGCTCGACAAGGCCACCGCTGACGCGCTCGCGCGCATGGTTTACGGCATCGTCTGCTTCGCCACGCTTTTCAGTTTCGTCGGCACCATCCTCGGCGGCATCTGGGCCGACCAGTCATGGGGCCGGTTCTGGGGCTGGGACCCGAAGGAAAACGGCGCGCTGATCATCGTGCTGTGGAACGCCACCATCCTCCACGCCAGGTGGGGCGGCCTGGTCAAGCAGCGCGGGCTGATGTGCCTCGCCGTTTTCGGCAACATCGTCACGAGCTGGAGCTGGTTCGGCGTCAACATGCTCGGCATCGGCCTGCACAGCTATGGTTTCACGCAGGCGACCTTTTGGTGGCTCATCGGGTTCATCGCGAGCCAGCTCGCCATCATCGCCATTGCCAGCCTGCCGTTGGAAAAATGGCGGAGCTTCCCCGCGCCAAGGCCGCGAAGGGTTTCAACCTGAATTTTTATTTCATCGCAGTCACGCCGCACAAAAAACGCCCAGTCTTGGACAATCGCTGCACAGGCACGCATGGAAATTTAAGCCATGCTGGCCGTGGTGCCGAAAGACCCATCTAGCCTCCACCCCATGATCCCCAAACTACACCACTCCAAGGCCACCTTGCTTTTTGGCGGCATCATCATTTGGGGGATCCTGCTCGTTTCCTGCGTGATGACCGATCGCACCTTGGTCGCGCCGCCCCAGGTCGCGGGCGCGAAATTTGTCGGCGCCGCGGAATGCGTCCAATGCCATGAGGAAATCACCAAGGGCTTTGAAAGCGCCACCCACGCCAAGCTCATGATCAAGGGCGAGAACGCCAAAGGCCTCGGCTGCGAAGGGTGCCACGGGCCCGGCAGCAAGCATATCGAGTCCGGTGGCGCGGCCGGCACCATCGTCAACCCGAGGAAGTCGCCCGAGACCTGCTTTCAGTGCCATCTCGACAAGCGCGGTGAATTTAACCTGCCGCACTCCCATCCCGTGCTGGCCGGGCACATGAGCTGCGTGGATTGCCACGATGTGCACAAGGGCAATGCGATCCGGGGCAGCGGCGCCAGCCTGGAGTCACAAAACGAAACCTGCACGCAGTGCCACACGGCCCAGAAAGGGCCGTTCGTTTTCGAACACGAGGCCATGCGCGAAGGCTGCACCGCCTGCCACAACCCGCACGGCACGGTGAACGCCAAGATGCTCCTTGATCGCGACGCCAACCTTTGCCTGCGGTGCCATCTCGAGCATCCCGTCACCATCGGCAATGGCACGATCATCGCCGGCGGCGAAGATCACACCACCCGGCTTGAAAACGGCACCTGCTGGAGCGCGGGCTGCCATGAAGCCCCGCACGGATCGAATGCCAATGCCCATCTCCGTTATTGAATCCAACCGCCATGCAAGCAAACCGCACCGTTTTTATCAGCGCCACCGCCCTGCTCGTTGGCGCGTTGCTTGCCCTCCCAGGCCTTCGTGCCGCCGAACCGGCCACGGCCACGAATGCGGACGCCTTTCCCGTCTTTGACAACTACATCATCCTCTCGGGCCAGAATGCCTGGGTGAGCAAAGACAAGGCGGCCTTCCAGGCGCGCACAGATACCGCCAAGGGTACATCCGGCGGCATCGAAGATTTCCACATGGAAAAAGATCCCACCAAGGACATCATCGTCACGACCGACGGCCATGCGATCGGCGGAGCCGAGGATTACCTGGCCCATTTCAACGTGACAAAGGACGCGGTCGGTTCGGTCGATGCCGGCTACCAGCGCTTCCGCACTTTTTATGATGGCGTGGGCGGGTTTTTCCCGACCAACAACGCCTGGATGCCGCTGCCCCAGCAAGACCTTCACGTCGATCGGGCCAAATTCTGGGTCGAGGGCACGATCAACCTTCCGGACAAACCCGTCTTCACCCTGCGCTACACCAACGAACTCCGCGATGGTCGGAAAGACACGACCATCTGGGGCGACACCGATGCAACCGGCATTCCCGCCTTTTCCAATGCTTCCACCGTGACTGATCGCAAGATCATCCCCAGCTACATTGATCTCGGCGAACGCCATCAGGACATCGAAGCCCTGATGAAACACACGGTCGGGAAAACCACCTTTGAGCTCAGCGTGATCGAGGATATTGTCGATAATCTCGATACCCGCTACTTGAACCGCTACCCGGGCGAGGTGAAACCCTTCCCGGCCGTTCCTGCAACGCCCGTTACCCCCATCTCCTCCCTCGCCATGAACAACGGCATCACGGGGTTTGACCAGGAGGGAATCAGTTCGAACACCTTCTCGGCCATCGGCAAGATGGAGACGGTCTTCAGTGACAAAATATCCTTTCACGCCGGCCTGCGCTTCCAGCATCTCACCAGCGATTTCACCGGCAACCGCGCCCTCTTCACCCGCACGCCCACCGCCGTCGGCACCGTGATTGTGCCAAGCGACAATTTCCTGAACCTCGCCGGCGGCTCCAAGGCGCTGGCCTACACTGCCACGGCCGGCGTGGACCTGAAGCCCGGCCATGATTTCATGGTTCAGTTGGATCTGAAGGGTGAGAACCGTTACACCAAGGGTGCGGACTCGTTCATCAGCCTCGCGGGATCCGTGAACACCGCCACCGGCGTGATCACCACCACCCCGACGACCAATCACGCGGCTGAGACCGTGGAGGATCCTTCCTGGATGCCCGAGATCAACGCGCGCTACACCGGCTTCAGGAACATCACTCTTTATACTTCAGCCGACTACCGGTACGTGAGCGGCACCGAGCGCGTCGTGCCGCAGTTCAGCACCACACCGATCACCGAAAACGAGGACGTCCACGAAAACCACGGCCAGTACAACATTGGCGCCAACTGGGCCCCGTGCCCGTTCTTCAGCCTGCGCGGCGAAACTTTCTATAAAGATCACCAGACTAATTTCCAAGACTATGCCGGCAGCGCGCCCGCCCAATATGTCCTGGGTTACCAGCTCTACGGCGGCAAACTCACGGCCATCTTAAATCCGCTTCCCACGCTCACGTTCACCACGCGCTATATCCTGCAGAATGGGACCATGCAGACCGCCACGGATGTTTTCGCGCAGTATCAATCGATGAACGCCCATAATCAACAGATCGACGAGACCATCGACTGGACGCCGATGCAGCAGTTTTACATGCAAGCCAGCCTCAACGTCGTCTTCGACGCCACCAGCACGGCCTATCCCCAGGCCGGCGGCATTGCCAACAATGTGTTGCAGAACGCCAACAACAATTACTGGGAGGGCAGCGTGCTCGCCGGCTACGTCATCGACAAGAAGACCGACGGCGAAGTGCAATACACCTATTATCGGGCAAATAATTATAATCCGGCACTCGCCAGCAACACCGTGCCCTACGGCGCCGGCGCGAAGGAATATCGGCTCACCGTGGGCGTGAAGCACAAGATCACCGAAAAACTCATCGCCTCCGCGAAAGTCGGCTACCTGGTCAGCCGCAACGACACTTCCGGGGACTTCACCAACTACAACGCCGTCGTCGCCTACGTCTCGCTTGACCGCGCGTTTTAATCTTCACGCCCACACTTCCCCCGTTTTCGGCAAAATCCATTCTGTTTCTGACCATCAACTCAACCACACTTAATCTACCATGAATCACCGTACTCGCATATTCCTCGCCAGCCTGCTCAGCCTCGCCCTGCCCGCCCTCACCTTTGCCGCCGCCGCCAAGGATAACTGGGCCCAATATTGTTCCCGTTGCCATGGCGTGGATGGCACTGGAGACACAAAAATTGGGAAAAAACTCGGGTTAAAAGATTATTCCAGCGCCGACATGCAGGCCAAGATGACGGATGACGACATGCTCAAGACCATCCTGCAAGGCGCCACCAAGGACGGCAAAGAGCGGATGGCCCCCTATCAGGACAAGCTGTCCGCGGACGACGCCAAGGCACTCGTCGCCTTTGTCCGGTCGCTCAAAAAATAGCATTCAACCCCGCCGTTAAATGACCGATCCCGCGCCCAATCCGCCGAAGCGTTCCATCTGGTATAATTGGATCAGCCTCGCCGGCGGCGTGGTTGCAGGGGGAAGTTTTTTTGCGTTCATCCTGCTGTACGCGATCGACCAGTTCGGCTTTGGCCAGAAAAATCCCTACGTCGGCATACTGTCGTTCGTGGTCGCGCCGGCATTTTTGTTTCTCGGCCTTGCGCTCGTGCTGGCCGGCGCCTGGCATCAGCGCCGACTGCTTGCGCGCGACCCGTCGGCCCCTCTGCCGCGGCTGGCAATCGACCTCTCTCGCCCCCGCGACCGCTGGATCCTCATGTGGTTTGGCCTGGGCACGGCGGCCTTTCTGCTCAGCACCGCCCTCGGCAGCTATAACACCTATCAATTCACGGAGTCGGTCCAGTTCTGCGGGCAGGTCTGCCATTCCGTGATGAAACCGGAATTCACCGCCTATCAACGCGGCAACCATGCCCGCGTCGCCTGCGTCGAATGCCACATTGGCTCCGGCGCCGCGTGGTTTGTGAAGTCAAAACTCAGCGGCTCGTACCAGCTCTATTCCGTCCTCTTCAACAAATATCACCGGCCGATTCCCACTCCCGTCTCCAATCTCCGCCCGGCACAGGACACCTGCGAACGCTGCCATTGGCCCGAAAAATTCGCCGGCAGCATTGACCGCACTTACCACCACTACCTGACCGACGACAAAAACACCCCTTTTACCGTCCGGTTGCTGCTCAACGTCGGCGGCGGCGACCGCAGCGCCAACGGCCCGGTCGGCGGTATCCACTGGCACATGAACGTGTCCAACAAAATCGAATATTACGCGACCGATCCCCAGCGGCAGGCCATCCCATGGGTGCGCGTGACGGGCAAGGACGGCGGCGTCACTGTCTATCGCACGCCCGAATTCAAGGGCGAGCCCGACCCGCAGAAAATCCGCGTGATGGATTGCATCGATTGCCACAACCGGCCCGCCCATCGCTTCCAGTCGCCCAATGAAGCCGTGGATGATGCCCTCTATCTCGGCCGCATCGATGCCCAGATGCCCGCGATCAAACGCACGGTGGTCGATCTGCTCACCAAAACTTATACAACCGAAGCCGGCGCCCTTGCCGCCCTCGACGCCGGGCTGCGCCAGCATTATGCCGGGCAACTCAACCTCGATACCACCATCGCCGCGGTCCAGGACGTTTACCGGGAAAATTTCTTCCCCGAGATGAAATCCGACTGGAGCAAATACCCCGACAACATCGGGCATAAGGAGACACCAGGATGCTTCCGCTGCCACGACGGCAATCACAAGGCGGTCGGCAACGATAACAAAATCGCACCGAACGACTGCAATACCTGCCACATCATTCTCGCCCAGGGCAGTGATGCCGATCTGACGCAGATTTCCACCGCCGGCCTTCCTTTCAAGCATCCCGACCCAGGCTCGACCGAGGGCCTCCTCTGCAGCGACTGCCACAACGGCAAAATTCAGGGCCAGTGAACTTCCACCGGGAGAGCGCAGCCGGCCAATTGCTAAGGAAGGTAGGATAACACTCCATCGCGCCTGCCCATGCGGCAACGTATAATCGCGCGCAGGCTCGGCCCGACTGCCGCTAAGGCGATGCCTCTCTGGTTCAAGCCTCGGCCATTTTTGCCTATCACGTCAGACAACCCATCGAAAGAATCCCATGAAAGCCCTCGTTTATCACGGTCCCGGAAAAAAGAAGCTGGAAGACATGCCAAAGCCTTCGCTGCGAGAGGCGACCGACGCTGTGGTGCGAATAATCAAGACCACCATCTGCGGCACGGATCTGCACATTCTCAAGGGTGACCTGACCACGGTTGCAGAAGGACGCATCCTGGGCCATGAAGGAATTGGCGTCATCGACGAGGCGGGAACCGGGGTCAGCCGTTTTCACAAAGGTGATCGTGTCTTGATTTCATGCATCACTGCGTGCGGGAAGTGTGAGTATTGCAAACGCAGCATGCCCTCGCACTGCGAGCAGGGCGGCTGGATCCTGGGCAACACGATTGACGGAACGCAGGCCGAGTTCGTCCGGATTCCTTTTGCCGACACGAGCCTTTATCCCATTCCCGAGGCGGCCGACGAGGACGCGATGGTAATGCTCAGCGACATCCTGCCGACCGGCTATGAGTGCGGTGTGCTTAACGGCTCAGTTAAACCGGGGGATACCGTGGCCATCATCGGTGCCGGGCCAGTCGGCCTGTCGGCGCTGCTGACGACACAATTCTATGCCCCTGCGAACATCATCGTCATTGATCTCGATGACAATCGTCTCGAGGTTGCCAAGCTGTTTGGGGCAACCGATGTGATCAATAGCACTGACGGCAAGGCGATCGAAAAAGTCATGGCCATCACTTCCGGAAAAGGCGTGGATGTCGCCATCGAAGCGGTCGGCATGGCTGCCACTTTCGGCATCTGCCAGGAAATAGTCGGCGCCGGCGGCCACATCGCGAACATCGGTGTGCACGGGGCGAGCGTGACTTTGCACCTCGAAAAGCTCTGGTCGCAAAACATCACCATCACGACGCGGCTCGTTGACGCAATCACCACACCGCTGCTGCTCAAGACGGTCATGGCTGGCAAGCTCAAGCCGAAGCAGCTCATCACTCATCACTTCACGCTCGATGACATCATCAAGGCCTATGACACCTTCGGCAACGCCAGCCGCGAGCGCGCCTTGAAAGTCATCTTGACGAATAAATAGGCCGAGACCGAATCGCCCGTCTCAATTCCTGCCCTATCATAAGTTGGGGCTTAACATATCAGAAAGCTGCTAGCCACGTGCCGCGGGAAGCGCGCCTGGCGAGGGGAAATGGCGGATGGCGCACAGGTCGCGGCGCAGTTCGGCGCGAAGATCCGGATGGGCGATCGAAATCAGCGCTTCGCCGCGTTCGCGCAAGGTCTTGCCATGGAGATTCACGACACCGTATTCCGTCCCCACCCAGTGGACGTGGCCGCGCGTCGTCACAACCCCGGCTCCGGGAGAGAGCTGGGCGACAATCCGTGATATCCGGCCCCCGGCCGCCGTCGATGGAAACGCAATGATCGGCTTGCCGCCCGGCGACAGTGCGGCGCCACGGATAAAATCCATCTGCCCGCCAATGCCCGAATAAATGCGGTGCCCCATCGAGTCGGCGCAAACCTGGCCCGTTAGATCGATCTGCACCGCGGAATTGATCGCGACCACCTTGGGGTTTTGCCGGATGATCGATGTGTCGTTCGTCCAATCACAGGGGTAGAACGCCACCGCCGGATTATCGTCCACGAAGTCGTACAGCCGCCGCGTGCCGTTGATGAAACTGGTCACGATACGACCCAAGCCCACCGTCTTGTGCTGGTTGGTGACCGCCCCGGCCTCAACCAGGTCAACGACGCGGTCGGAAAACATTTCCGTATGGACGCCCAGGTCGTGCTTTCCCTTGAGCCGCGCCAAGATCGCGTCCGGAACCGCGCCGATTCCCGTCTGCAGGGTTGAACCGTCCTCGATCAAGTCGGCCACAAATGCGCCGATGCGCGCCTCGATCTCCGTTTCTGGTTCCGCACGATGCTCGTGCAGGGGCCGGTTGGTGGCGATGAACGCATGGATGCTGTCGAAAGGAACGACGTTGTTGCCGTGGGTGCGCGGCATCTGTTCGTTGATTTCGGCCACGAGCACCTCGGCGGTCTCCGCGGCCGCCTTCGCCGCGTCCGTGGACGTGCCGAGCGAACATAAACCGTGTTCATCCGGAGGGGAAAGCTGCAGCAGCGCGACACTGAGCCGAACGGCGCCGGAGGTGAACAGGCCGGGAATGTCGGAGAGGAAAATCGGGATGAAATCGGCGCGACCTTCCTCGATCGCCGGGCGGAGGGGCGCGCCGGTGAAAAACGAGACCGAGCGGAACTCGCTTTCGCGGCCCGGGGCGGCAAAAGGCGCGGGTCCGGAGGTATGGAGATGATAAAGCCGCACGTCCGCCAAATCCTGGCGGGCCGCGAGGGCTTCGACCAAGGGAGTGGGCGTGGCAGCGGCCCCATGGATGAACACGGAGGTGCCGCTGTGCACGGCGGCCACGGCATCGGCGGCGCTGACTGCCCGGGAACGCACGGATCTCCAGAAGGAAGAGGTTGGCATGGTTGAAAACTTAAGTGGATTGTTTTTCGAGCGACTCGAAGCGTCAGCCGGGGTGTTTATTTGTCATCGCATACGCTGGAAGCACCACGCCATGGGCAGGCCGCCGTTTATCTTCAATCGCCTGTCGGTGTTTGCTTAGCATGGATTCATTCAGCATGCGCTCCATTTTATCCACCACGGTTTCGATCGATTTGCACAAGTCGTCGCCCGTCTCCAATGCGGCTATGACATGAGGTTTCTGGAGTCGGGCGAGTCCCGCTACATTGTACGCGCGTGTCCCAGATGGCAACGTCTTGACGCTCACCTCGAATTGAAGATGGATGACCTGGGCATGGTGGCGAAAAAGTTTTTCCGCCATCGCATCGAGATCAGCGCAGGTACTCTCACGCAGGCCCGGATCAAGCCCGGTGATAATGATTTTTGTGCTCATTTGAAAACTGGCTGAGGTTGGCATTTCAGGCACTGGCCATCATAATCTCCGGCGCCCAACCCTGCTGCGCGGATATTGCACATCACTCGGCGGATTTTGTTTTCAACCGGCCTGCGTCCATTCAATCGGGCGGGGATTTGCTCGGCGTTAGCCGTGCCATGCGTAGCCTTAGCGAAGAATGGTCGCGCCCTGCTTTGCTCTTTGAGCTTCGCAGGGCAAGCATCGCATTGCGCTGCTTGGCCGTGCCATCCGTAGCTCCGAAGGAGCGAAGGATGGTGCCCGGAGTGGGGGTCGAACCCACACTCCTTTAGAGGGAACTGGATTTTGAGTCCAGCGCGTCTGCCAATTCCGCCATCCGGGCAAGGAGCGAAGCAGCCTAGGTGCAGCCACTGGCTTGTAAATCTTTTTGCGAGCCGCCGAAGCGGTTAAACCATTGTCGCCACAAAGGATCACATGG
>Ga0210392_10001964_pt1 | contig 10610 bp, 2 predicted proteins | sample IncBWC30OmetaG_FD_161057 | JGI IMG/M metagenome (GOLD analysis project Ga0210392, IMG submission 161057) | Forest soil microbial communities from Barre Woods Harvard Forest LTER site, Petersham, Massachusetts, United States - Inc-BW-C-30-O ...
GCCAGAGCCCCCCTCCCACCTTAAACCAGTAGGGAACCTGTAAGGAAATACGCAGGGAACCTTTAATGAACCCTTAGGGTTATCGTAGGGTACTAGTAGGGTTCACGTAGGTCGGTAGGGGTTGACCCTCCCCTGACCTTTAAGGGTGAGGGGAGGTAGGGGATTTAATTCTTTTTATTTATTTAAATGATTCATATTAAGCCCAAGAAGATTTGAACTTCTACAGACTCCTCATCAAGAAATTATTCTACCATTAAATTATAGGCTTAAATAAATTATAAGATTTAAAATATTAACTTCTTTAATTTAAAAATAATTATAATAATAATTATTAGAATAATAATAATAATTTTTTTTACTAAAAAAGAATATAAGTTAATTATTAAAAATTAATAGAGTTAGATAGTGATCTATAGGACTAATTTTGTAAGAACTATTAAAAATATATTAATGAAAAATTAATATAAAATATATACTAGTATACTGGGTTAAATCTAAAAATTAATAAGTCGAATATAGGTATTTTATTTTAATAACTTCTACAATTAAAAATAAATAATAAAGATACTTAAGTGTTAGATATTTATTTATTCTATTTTATCATATTTTATTAATAAAATGTACCTCCCTCCCTCCCGTACGGTACCGTAGTACTTCCTCTCCCCTACGGGATGCAAGAGCCCTACCCCTATCCCGCAAGGGGAGGGAAGGGGCTCTTGCATCCCGTAGAGGGATATTGAGGGAAAAGGGGAGGTAGAGTTTAAAGTTAAAATTTTCTATTTAAATTTTACCACAAAATTATTTTTGTTCTATAAAAAGATATATTTTTTTAATGACCTAGAACCTTAACTTAATTCTTTGATTTTATAAAGATATAATAATCTTTATATTATTAAGAATTACAGTTTTAGATATCTTAACTCTTTTAATTTAATAACTTGACTTAATTTATAAAATAATTAGGCTTCACGCTCTTCTGGCCTTATCCCCTATCCAGCCTTGAACTAGCAGTTACAGAATGGATGTAGAAAAGGCTACACACTACATACCTCTACTCCAAACTTCTTTACCCCTATCTCTCCCCTTTACCTTTTACACCCCAATCCCTTTAGTGAGAGCTAGGGGGTAAACGTGAGAGGGGAGGCGCTACGAGAGATAGCGTGTTAATTTAAAAAAGTAGAAGGGTACGCCACCTTTTCTCCTTTCTCTCTTTAGGGTAGGGGCGTGTAGCATTTACAGGGTGTGGGACCGGTGCGCATATTTTAAAATTAAATCCAAAGCCGAAAAAAGGAATCGAACCTTCTTTTTACCGTCATGAGTGGTATGTTTTCACCTTTTAAACTATTTCAGCTTAAAAATTAAACATAAAATTAGGCCTGCGGAGCCCTTTCGATTTTGCATTTTTATACTTAAAGTTTTATCGCGTAGCGCCAATATAAATGTAAATCTAAAATTTTAACCAACCTCCCCTGTACGGGCCCGTAAGGGCTCTGCAAGTGGTGGTAGATAACGGGAGTAAGGAGCTCTGGAAGGTACACCCCCAAGCCCTCTCGTACGAGTTAGTTGCTCTTGTCTCCCTTTCCCTCTCTCCCGATACCGTAAAAGGCTATTGCAGGGACACCGTACGGTGCCGCCCCTTACAAAGGGTAGGGGCTCTAGCAACCCAAAGGGGGGGGGGGGGGGGGGGGGAGAAGGAGGGAGAGGCTCTAGCGATAGGTATAAAAACTATTATATTTATTAAAGTTTTATTAATTTAGAAAGTTTAATTAATTTAGGTTGTTTACTAGAAATTTTAAGTATTAGAACATTTTAAGTATCTAAAAATTTTAAGTTATAAATGCTACAATCTTAATAGCGAAATCGGGAATCGAACCAAATCTAACAGATCATGAGGCTGTTGTGCTTATCCTTTACACTATATCGCTTTTATTGTTTTTATTACACTATCACGGATACAAAATTACGAAGAAAGAGACTCGAACTCTTAAATATAAATAAAATTAAAATAATTATTAACTTATATGTTCCTATTAACATTCGCTAAAAAAATAAGTATAAATACCTATAAAAAGTCCCTATAATGTTTCACTTCCCCCCTGTCTCCCGTTACCCCCCACCTATTGCCTATTGGAGAGAAGTACGGGGTAAAAGTAAAAGGGAGGGGTCCCATAGGGAAGGGAGTGTGGCACTCCCTGCTTAGCTAGCACCTTCAAGAGCCTGTACGGGATTAAAGGTTCCGTCTCCCTAAGCTGATACAAGGGAGGAGTGGTACCCTGTACGGGAGGGACAATCTTTAACATCAAGTTTCTTTATAAATTAGTACTGCTAAACTAAATATTTTACAATATGTTTTATTTGCAGCCTATCTAGAAATGTTCTATTTCTTAATTAATGATATTTAATCTAAATAATACTTAAAATTTAAGTTTTAATAAAAATAAATAATCATTTTTAAAGTATCTAGGGGTTAGATTCTTGCTTTATAGACATTCAGCACTTATCTATTATGTTTGTGGCTACCCAACTATGCGTTCCTAATTTGTAACCTTTTATCATAACCTTATTTAAGGGTATTTAAATTAAAGAACTTTTTAGCTTAAAGTTCAAAAGGATTTTCCCCAATCTAATTCTATTTAGAGTTGAGTTCCTAACAAAAAGTAAAAACAATTGGTACACTAGAGAAACACAGCCTATTGATCCTTTCGTACTAGAAGGTCTGCCCCTTTTTACTAATTATCCCTCCAGAAGATAGGGACCATACTGACTCACGTCGTATTAACAATTTTGTTATCACTTAGTATTTTATCCTAAGTATCTTACTTTTTCAAGTAAGTTCAGACTATGTCATCAACCATAATTTATTTTTATTATGATTGCCGGATGTTCGTGTTAGGTTTATTGTTAGTGACACTCACCTATTAGTCGTTGAACCTTCATGATCTTTATAATTAAAAAAGACATTACCTTTATAATTATTTCACTAAATCAAGCTCGGCTGCAAATTGACTTTTCTTACTGGTATTAAAGTGTTCCTTGCAATTTTTCCGGTTTTCTTCTATTTACTAATAAATAGTTAAGGGGCTTTTTAAAAATTAAAAAGAAAAAGTATTTTATAAACCTATTCTATATTTCATAGAAGGATGAAAATATTCACTTACAATATCTCTCAATAAAGTTAAATTTTTGGCTCCTATAGTTAAGATCCATTGGTTATTTCGATCATGTAATACTCCAGTATATATATTAAACTTATCATTAATAGCTAAAGCTAATCTTTCAACTTCTTCTTTTTTATAACTATTAGTATAGATTCTAACTCTGTTTCTACCCTTATCAAAATTACCATCTGTCATAATTAAATATGCTAAAACGATAGTATCCATATGTTCAAATATATTTTTAGGTATTATTTTTACATATTTATTTAAATCTTCGTTGAATTCATAAAACAAATTAAAGTATGGTACAAATATTGGTAAACTTTTTGTTTTCAGTCTATAATTAGTATAATTCTTAGTTTTACCTTTAATTTCTAAAGCTTTAACAGAATTACTCATTAATTCTTTAAATAAATCTCCTAAGTATAAAGCAAATAACTCATATTTTTGACCGAAGCTAATTTCAAATCTAACATTTGAAGTGGGTGATGATCTATATAAACTACCGTCTCCTAACATAATTCCAATAAAAACAGAATTAAGTTCTATTGGTAAGTGTGCTCCTATGTTTTCTTCAGTATTTATAATACTGGTGTTATTTAAATTTATTTTAGTTTTTTTCATACTTATTTTTTTAATTTTAGAGTTTTAACCCAACTCACGTACCCTTTTAATCGGCGAACAGCCGAACCCTTCCAAGCTTCTTCCCCCGGAGGATAGGATGAGTCGACCAAATTTGTTATCAATTAGGCTCTTTATCCTAATTTTCCATTTTTCACAAAATGGTTCAGACTATGTCATCAACTATTATTATTTGAATCTTTAAGCTTTAATAATTTAGTTGTCGGGCGCTCGTGTCAAGATTATTGTTGATACTACTCACTTGTTAGTCGTTGAACGTTCTGATATCACTATATAATTGTAATCGATACCAGCTTCGCTGCAAATTGTCTTAAAATAATCTTAAGAGGTCCTTGCAATTCACCCAATTTATACTCGACTATCGAATCATCGCATTATGTATTAGTCTAATAACTAATAAATCTTAATCTTTAAATTAAGGTTAGATCATATCTTCATCCAGTATCAAGAGTATATTGATATCAGCTCTGGACGTTGGCGTGTGATCGTTGAGGGGTATTAATCTATTATAAATAGCTATTATCTAAGAGTTAATACTTCCCTGCTGATTGCCCAATCTTTTGAATTTTCACTAACATCCTTTAATCTCTCTCCCGTATACAGGATAAAGGGGAGCGTTGTGATTTAATTAAACAACATTGTAATATAGTTAGTATCAAAAGCTCTAAGGGGGTTCCAGCAAATAGCCAACTTCTAAATTAATATTACTATTAAAATACCCCGATGTATTATTCTTTTTTTTTGCCTATTAAAAAAAGGAAATCAACTTCTACAAAAAGGTGCCAAACAGCCGAGACAATGTGTACTCTCGTCGGCTATCAGCCTGTTATCCCTAGCGTAACTTTTATCAATTGATCCCCGTCTATCCCATTTTATAGCGAGGGGTCACTATGCCCTACTTACGTATCTGTGCGACTTTTAGGTCTTTCAGTTAAGCATGCTTACCGCCATTGAACTCTGCGCAACCCTTCACTGGTTGATTGATCTCCATTCAATTTCTAGCTATACCTTTATAAAAATTTTAGTGTATTGTTGTTTTTTGCCAAACTCTTGACCCTCTCCTTTTTTTAAACAGAAAGGGATCACTAAGATTACGTGAAGAATTGGTTTAATCTCTTAAAAAAAGATAAATAACAATTCAATCCTTCTACAAAATTAACTCTTGAATAAGAAGGTAACGTAAATTAGCTAAAGAGAAAGTTTTGATTTATTTTGTTAATTAATTAAAAAAATCTTTAACTAATTTTTACTTTCCTCTTTATTAAAAATTTTAATATTTTAACAAAGAGAATAAGTTATTTGTTTTAAATATAAAAAATATTATATTTAAATTTAGTATTTTTAAAAATACCTTATTTTTGTTTAAGAAAAAATATTTGGATGTACTTTGCTACTCTATTAAAGACGACCGCCCCAGTCAAACTGCCAATTAGTCAACTCTCCCTTTTCTTTTTAATTTTAAGGTAAACATAAACCCAATCTGAATTTTAAGGTTTCCAGTATTTGTCTATCGACTTCCCTATTTGCTATTAATTCAGATTGTTCTAGATCCATGTGATAACTAACTACAGTAAAGCTGCATAGGGTCTTCCCGTCCCCCTGGAGGCAACGCGCATCTGCACGCGTAATTCAATTTCACTGAGCAAGTTGTAGAGACAGTGAGGCCATCGTTACATTATTGATACCGGACCACATTTAATGGCCAATTTATTTTGCTACCTTAGGCAATTAATATGTAATATTTCTAATACAGTTGGACTATATCATCATATAATTTTCATTATATGCTCAATTATCTAGTCTCTGAGGGCTAAATTTTTCAATTTAAATAAGGGGTTAAATTTTTATTTTTTATTGAATTTAATATTCCCTGCTGATTGCCCATTGTTGGATCTTTAAGATTTTCACTTTAAACTGAACTTTTTTAAAGTACTTAAAGCTTTAGGGTGTTCCAGCATATCATCGAGTTTAAAGAGGACCCGTAGGTTTGTTGATCCTCATAGTTAAGACCGCTATTAACCAGATTTTCGATTAGTCACAGTTTCCCATGACCTCTCTTATATTAATGGCATCGGGCAAATTTCACACAGTATACTATCATATTAATGATTGCACTGTGTTGTGTTTTTAGTAAACAGTCGGGGCCTCCGATTCTGTGCCACCGCCTTAATTATAACAAATTAATTATTTATCCTCCCTTAATTATACGTTTTTAAGTTACCTTTGCCTTTTATCCTTACCCTTTAATACCGTTCCCCCCTATCCCTCCCCCTTGTCTCCCGTTAGGGGTAGGGTGTGGGCTAGAGGGGTCTGGATATTGTTGGTAGGGGATGTATAGATAAAAATAATTAAATTAATGAATAAAGGGATAATTAATTTATAATACAATATGTGCGGTACCTCTTTTCGTCAAACTTATGCTCAGCTCTCAAATTTATCTTGCAATTAAACAAATACCGCGACAAATTTATATTTTTCTATTTTGATTCATATTTAACTTGATATCTAAAATAGTTTTTATTCCAAGTGGAGTTAAATGTTTTTTATTTTCTATTAATTTACATACTTTTTTAAAGTCTTTAAAATCTAAGCTTTTTACACCCTCTATAGAGTATTTATACCCTGAAGAAAAATGGTATTATTTTTTCATTGATATCAGTAAATTTAGCTATTTGAAGATGTACACTTTTGTTGTCTGAAATACCTACTTTTTTGTCATTAAAAATTAGGTTTTTAGAGTTATTATTAAAATAACTAGCTAAACCTTTAAGTACATCTAAGTCTTTTATGTGTAAATGGAATGAATATAATAATGAAACTCTATAACCTATATTAGTTTTAAGCTTCCTTAACCTAATTTGAAAAGAACCATCACCACTAGTAAAACCTGCTACCCAAAAAGGATCAGATATACCCTTAAATTTATATTCTGGTCTACTTACAAAGTTTACATGTGGAAAAGCTTCCTTTAGACTTAAAGAAAGACCCCAATTAAGAGAGCTTTTTAAACCAATTAAATTTAAAAGACCCTTTTCCGTTAAATGTTCTCTCTGCTTGATGATTTCAAAACATTGTTTAAATAATAAAAAATCAGAAACTTTAGCTGTTACAAGTTGATAATTATCAAAATGATTAACTATTACTTGTAACTCTTTAAATGATTCAACAACATATTGAACATAATTTTCTCCACTTTTTCTGATTTTTCCAACTTGAAGTGTCTTTTTAATATCTTCTAATATTATAAGATCTTTTTTATGCAACTTAATTATAAAAACAGGTAAAACTCTCCACTTAGTTTTTAATTTAGCATCCGGCTGAATTCCAATTGAAAAACAACCCTCAGCATCTGTAAATCCGGTAATAAACCAAGGATTTAAAACATTTCTTAAAGTAGAAAATGTTCTCGCGTAATCGGGTTTTAATTGTTTAGAAAGGATTTTGATATGATAACGACTTTCGCCGCCCGTTAGAGTACACCTTAACCTTGGATTCAATACTGATCCAAAATAACTACCGTCTACTCGTTGCTCTTTTACAGAAATTTCAATTGGCTGTGGGTTATGAAATTCTGATTTAGATCCGCGATAACCCATTTCGTTTTCATTCATCTTTTGACTTATTACCATACATGAGTAATTAGTTCATCCACTTATAGCCTTTCGGATATAGCTTGGTATCAAAAGCTTTAGGGTGTCCCCGGAGTTTGATAGTTTAACCCACTTAAGTGTTTTCCTAGAACACTTTGCAGGTGAATTTGCCGAGTTCCTTAACAACTTTTAGCTCTACGCCTTAGTATTCTCTACCTACGAACCTGTGTCGGTTTAGGGTACGGTAGTTTATTTTTGTACATTTATTAAATATAATATAACTATTTGTGATAATTAAAAAACGTACCATTTATTAAATTTAACTATTTAAATAAACCCTATTTAAAAATTTTTATTTAAATAATATTAAACTTACATTCAGATTAATTAAAGTTAAGCAAAACAAGAGTTAAATTAAAAAGTTAAGTTAATTTAACTTAAAATTAAAACTAAATGTAAACTAATAAAGATTAGTTTTATAATTATCTTCGCCCGCCCCAAGCCTGTATGAACTATTGCAGTCCCTTCCCCTAACGGGATACAGGCTCTTGTAGGGAGAAAATCGAATAAATATTTTTGATATTATCAATAGCTTTAAATAAATCTATTAAAATTACTTAGAAAAATTTTTAAGTAATCAGTTTGTATAATAAAACTAAAGTTTTTTCTCTAGTGAAATTATACAACGGATAAGGTTTTACTAATTATTTAGCTATTTAGCTAGTAATTTAATTATTTATATTTACAAATTAATTTAAATTAAATTATTAAGCAAATAGTTAATTTTTAATACTTCACTTTTATAGAGGGAGACAAATATACTTATTCCCCCCTTCCTTCAACCCTTCCTTTAGCCCTCTCCTTTTCCATCTATCCTTTCCCTTTTGTCCCCCCCGTACTGGGCCGTACCCTTCCTTAATCTTTACAGGTTAAGGTAGGAGAGGGTAGAAAAGTGGGAAGTTAAATGGTATGGAGAGGAGGTAGGGGTGAAGGGGTTAACCCTTCCCTCTTCCACCATTGGTAGGGAGGTATTTTGGGCTTTTTCCCTTGTGGGGAGAGGGGGAAAAATACTTATATTTTTACAAACATCAAATATAAATACTTAAATAAATATATTTAATTAATAGATTAATCTTTCTAAATAAAAAATAAATCGGAAAAAAGAACTAATCTTGTACTCCTGCTCCCACCTCTGGGTCCCGTAAAGGAGAGATAGGGTTAGGGGGATTGGCGTGTTAGTTCTTTCAATTTAATTTAATATACCAAGCCTTCCGTAGGGCCCTAAGGTCCTTTGAAAGGAGAAAATACCCAATTTATGTCAAGTAAAAAATGAACATTTAAAATAATCTTTAAGTATTTATTTACTACTAAATAATAATAAAATTTATATTTGCCTTTATAGCAATTTACATAAATATACAAAAAAAGTAAAAAATATTAACCTATAAAATTAATTACTTATAATATTAATTTCCTGGTCCATTAAAAAAATAATGGACTTTCTATTATATACTCATCAGCCAAAACTTTGGTTTTGGTCCTTAGAGGCCGCATTCAAACAAAACGGATTAACCTTTCCTATTTGCAACCCTTTCGTATTCGGCGAGAAGTATTATAACTTCTTTTTACGTTACTCATGTCAGCATTCTCTCTTCAGTAACCTAAAAAATAATGAAACACTATTTTATGATTAGTTTGACTGAATGTTCTACTACCTAGGTTTAGAAATAAAAACTTCATAATCTTTATAATCATCCCTCCCCTTCCCCTCCCTAACAGGATAACGGGATAAGGAGGTAAAAATAAACAATTTAAAATTAAAAAGACTATAATTAGAATTTAAAAATTAATCCATCTTAATAATCTAAACCAACACGATATCGGTTGATTGTTTAAGACCCGTTAAATTTTCGGCGCTACTATCTAGACTGCTGATGCGTTGTTACATACGATCATTAAAAGTAGCGACTACCAGGCTCACTTCACAGCTGTATACGATATTGCTACGTCCTTAATTTCACTTAACAATCATTTGGGACCTTGATCAGTGTTCTCGGCTGTTTCCGTCTTGACTACCCAACTTAGCATGAGTAGTCTGAATATCTACCATCAATTTATGTAATTCCGAGATTCGCTTCCAAAGGTAAGATTTTCGAGGTCCCCACAACCTAAACGCCTAAAAGATATATATGTTCTTCCCTTAAAACCAGAAGGCTCAGTCTCTACCTTTTGCTCCCGTACGGGCTCTTAAGGTAGAGGGGGGAAGGAGACACAACTCTTAAACTTGTTGGGAATTGCCTTGCTGTACCTCCATAAATTTTGTGTAGACGTCATACTTAAATATGTTTCGGTAGAAAACCAGCTAGCACCAGGTCAGATTGGCATTTCACCGCTTACCAAAACTCATCGGAGAATTATGCAACATTCACCCGTTCGATCCATTATAATCTGGTCTTGGTAAGATCACCTGGCTTCGGGTCTAATAGAAGTAACTGACCCATCACTATATGTATATAAATTTTATCGCTCCAACTTTCTACCTTAAACTATACCTCCCTTTATCCCTTTAGGTTGGGGGATGGATAAGATTGTGTCCGGAGGGGTTGATATCGTTGCAGTTTATTTTTAAATTATAGTCCAGTCGCTTTCGCTAGGGCTTTAAACCTTGCTACTCCTATTAACTTGCTGACCCATTATGCAAAAGGTACGCCGTCATTCATTAATCTTTTTATGATTTCAAGTAGAATTTCGACTGCTTATAGAGTTACTAATTCATGATCTATTTCACCGATTCATTTATAAAATTTTAATATTTATTAATACAAAATATTTTATAAAATCACTTTTTTGTATACCACTCGCTTTTCAAACTTTTCCTTTACAGTACTTATTCACTATCGCTAAATTTATAATACTTAGCCTTAGAGGATGGTACCCCTATATTCCGACAAGTTTTCTCTCATCGTACTTTATTTGGAATATTTTTAGATTACATAATAGTTATAAAAATTAAAAAATATATAACTAATTATTTTTTATTTATATTATTATATAATACTAATATTCTACTAATATTAATTAATAAACCTACAGGTCTTATAGTATTTCACCTTCTTTAGATTAATGCATGGCTAAATACCTCGAATGGAGTTTTATTAGTACTCTTCCTCTTTCCTTTAGATTTAAAATGTTAATCTCAAACGTTAAACATTAAAAACTT
>Ga0210392_10001965_pt1 | contig 10608 bp, 9 predicted proteins | sample IncBWC30OmetaG_FD_161057 | JGI IMG/M metagenome (GOLD analysis project Ga0210392, IMG submission 161057) | Forest soil microbial communities from Barre Woods Harvard Forest LTER site, Petersham, Massachusetts, United States - Inc-BW-C-30-O ...
CGTAATTGTTAGGGCCGTAGCCAATCACGACGATCTGGAGAAGCGGCTCATCGGGCTGCAGTTCGATCTTGCTGTGAAGTTGGCCGACGAGCGGACGCAGTTTTTCAAGGTACCCGACACCAATTTGTTCCAGGTCGGTTTCGCCCGCGCCTGCCGGTCGATAATTGTGCGGATTAGCAGCGTAGACATGGGGGACGTCGCGGTCCAGGCGAATGGGCTTGGGAGCGGCAGGAACTTGCCATTCGGAGGCGCCGAAGAAGATGCCGATGTGAGTCAGGTCTATTTCGGCGACGCGAGGTGGGACGGATTTGGCTTCCAGCGGCTGGTCGATGGTGCCGAAGATGATGGCGTCGCGTGCCACGTGGATAATCACGCGGCCGCCCGCCAGGTTGGCGACGATTTCGTCGCCTTGCGCGAGCGCGCGACCGGCAAACGCGAATAGCCCGCCGAGAAGGCCGAAGATGAGGATCAAACGCCGCATCGAGAATGCCCACTACCTGCAGACTAGCATATTCCGCGGCACAACTCAGGCGTTACGAGGTTGGGGCAAGGGGTTGAGTTCACGGAACGGTCGCCTTCCGTTAAACTAGAGAGCTAGAATGCACTAGAGAGAATGGACTATGGGACTGCGTAAACCAAAAAGTATTCAACACCAGGGAAAGACCGTGGCGGAAATCCTGGATGCGCACCAGCTCTTTTGGGCCGGCAAGGAGGGCGGAGCGCGGGCAAATCTGGAAGGAGCGAATCTGTCTCGCGCGGACTTGACGAAAGTGAATCTTGCGGGGGCGATCCTTCGGAACGCGAATCTGGAAGAGAGCGATTTGCGTGGCGCGCGGTTGCCGGGGGCGGATTTGAGCGGGGCGAAACTGCGCAAGGCGGATCTGCGAAACACAGACATGACCGAGTCAGCGTTTCCGGGGGCAGATTTCACCGAGGCGCAGGCCAGCGGCGTGGAGTTCTTCCGGTGCGATATGACGAACGCGAACTTCCAGAGAGCACAATTGCGTAACGCCAACTTCCGCGACGCGAATGTGGATGGAGCGAAGTTCAACGGCGCGGATATGGGAATCACCATCTTGCGGGAAACCGACCTGAGCAAGGCGGACTTGTCGGGCGTTGATCTGTCAACGACGTTGATGCCGCCGGGACATGGCGCCGGGAAAAAAGCTGGGGCTTGATTTAGAGCCGCGACCTTGGGATTTTCGCTCCATCCTTGGCCGCACACGGCTCATGGAGCGAAGGTTCAACCTCCCCTACTACCTGCCGGCTTCGCATGGCAGGATGGCAAAAGCGTGCGACGCGTGTTAGCCTCATTTCGCGCGACGGCGAGATTCTGTAGCTCACCCTTCCAGGGTGGGGGTTTTCGGTCCCACCGCGACCACGCTGCGGAGCGAACGAACCTCAAGCCGGAAGGCCTGAGCTACAGGAATATGGCGCGCTTCTGCCGGGGCGGTTTTCCGTGGATTCTTCTTCCGTTCCATAACGCGCAAAGCCGCAACGAACAAAGGAAATTGTGGCCACAGCTTCCACAAGAATCGATCTTCCAGGAGTGCGCGAGCGCGTTTTGGATATAGTGCGGGAGCTCCTGGAGGAATTAGGTAGCCACGGCGCGTTGCCGCAGCTGAGCGCGAGTTCCAGCCTGGACCGGGACTTGGGCTTGGGAAGCCTGGAACGCGTGGAGCTGCTGACGCGTCTCGAGAACGCGTTCGGGATACGCTTGCCCGATACGCTGGCGGAGGAGGCGAGCACTCCCGAAGAACTCGCAGTGGGAATTCTGGCGGCGCCGGGAGCGGAGAACGACGTTGACAAAGAGAGTTCGGCGCTGCGAGCGGCGACCGCAGCGCAACGATTGCATCACGACTCCGCGGATTCGGTCGTAGAAAAGGCAGAGACGTTGGTGGAAGTGATTCGCCACCGCGGCATACACGATGCCAATCGCGTGCATCTGCTGATCACGGAAGACGATGAGCACGGCGAGCATCAATTCACGCTAACGTTTGGCGAACTCCATTCAGCGGCGCAGAAGTGTGCAGAGGAATTGGCGCGGCGCGGCGTGCCTGCTGGCGGGCGTGTTTCGCTGATGCTGCCGACGTCGCGGCAGTTCTTTATCTGTTACGCGGGGATTCTGCTGGCGGGCGCAGTGCCGGTGCCGATTTATCCGCCATTTCGCGCCGATCGCATTGAGGAATATGCGGAAAGACAATCGGCGATCCTGAACAATGCTGGTGTCTGCATGCTGCTCACGTTCCGCCGCGCGGAAGCGGTTGCAAAGCTGCTAAAGCCGCGTGTGAAATCGCTGCTGAGTGTGGTGGATGCAGGCAAGTTGCTGGACGCGGCGGAAAAAGCGCCGCCACCCGCGCCCGGTGCGTTGCCTGCCTTCATCAGTGGAAGCCGCCTTCGTAAGGGCAGCGACATCGCGCTGCTGCAATACACATCGGGCTCGACAGGGGATCCGAAGGGTGTCGTGCTGACGCATGCAAACTTGCTCGCGAATACGCGCGCGGTAGCCGAAGCCGTTCGGCTTGGGCCGGCCGACGTGGGCATCACCTGGCTGCCTTTGTACCACGACATGGGATTGATCGGCGCGTGGCTGATGCTGCTGCTGCATGGCGTGCCACTTGTGGTGCTGTCGCCGCTGGCGTTTTTGACGCGGCCGGAGCGCTGGTTGCAGGCCTTCAGCAAACACAAAGGAACGATCACCGCGGCGCCGAATTTCGCTTATGAATTGTGCGTGCGAAAAATTTCCGACCAGGCCATGGAAGGGATAGACCTCAGTTCCTGGCGCGCGGCGTTGAATGGGGCGGAACCGGTAAACCCGGAAACGCTGGAACGGTTCAACACGCGGTTTTCGAAATACGGATTCAAGGGTGAAGCGATGCTGCCGGTCTATGGATTGGCGGAAGCGTCCTTGGGCGTTACCGTGCCGCCGCTTTCACGCGCGCCGCTGGTGGATCGCGTAGAGCGCGACGCGTTCACGAAGCGGGGGCTGGCCATTCCCGCGAAGCCGGACGACGACACAGCGATTGCCTTCGTTTCGTCGGGGAAGCCCGTGCCGCGACATGAGGTCACGATTGTCGATGAACAGGGTCAGGAAGTGGCGGACCGTACGGAAGGATTCCTGTGGTTTCGCGGGGCCTCGGCGACGACCGGCTACTACCAGAACGCGCCGGAAACGGAAAAGCTCTTTGCACGAGGACCCGCGAAAAACAATGGTGAATTTGCCTGGGTGAATTCTGGCGACCGGGCGTACCGCGCGGATGGCGAGTTCTATGTCACCGGCCGCGTGAAGGACATCATCATCAAAGGCGGACGCAATTTGTATCCGCACGAAGTGGAGGAATTGGCGGGCCACGCGGAAGGAATTCGCAAGGGCTGCATCGTGGCTTTTGGATTGAAGGACGAGGTGTCCGGTACGGAGAAGCTGGTGGTGGTTGCAGAATCACGCGAGGAATCGAAGGCAAAACGGGCTGCAATTGCCGGTGCCATCACCGAGGAAGTCTCGCGCGGACTGGGATTGCCGCCGGACCGTGTGGAGCTGATTCCCCCGGGGAGCATTCCCAAGACTTCCAGCGGCAAGCTGCGGCGCGACGAAACCAAGCAGCTGTATCTCGCTGGGACGCTGGCGGCCGCGAAGCCTCCTGCGTGGCTGCAAATCGTGCGGTTGGGAACCGTTCCCTACGTCCAGGAAGCGTTTGGTGTTGTTTTTGGCGGCATCCGGAAGCTGCTGGAGAAGGTTTACGGCGTTTATTTCATCGTGGTGTTCTTTCTGTGGATTATCCCGTCGTGGGCAATCGTGCGAACCATCAACGATTACAAGGCCGCGGGGCGCTTCACGTCGGCCGCGGTGAAACTGCTGTTCGCGCTGACATTCATTCGTGTGAAGGTAATCGGAAAAGAGTACATGGATGCGCCAGGCGCAAAAGTTTACGCGTCCAACCATGCGAGCTATTTCGATGTGTTGCCGGTGATGATGGGGCTGGGTGTGTCGTACCGGTTTGTGGCCAAGGGTGAAGTCAACCGGATGCCGTTCATCGGAAGATTTCTGAACCAAATGGGCCACCTGTCGTTCGACAGACTCGATGCCAACTCACGCCTGAAGCAAGTGCACCTGATGGAAGAGTGCTTGCGCCAGGGAGATTCGGTTTTCGTTTTTCCGGAAGGTACGTTTGTGCCGGAAGAAGGCGTGCGGCCCTTTCAGCTTGGCGGATTCAGCGGTGCAGTGGCGACGGGAACACCCGTTGTGCCGGTGTCGCTGGCGGGGACGCGGAAGTTTTTGCGCGATCGCACGTTCCTTCCGCGTCCCACAAGCGTAACGATTACGCTCTCCCCCCCAATCTATCCCGCGAAGGCCGGCGGCGATCGCGAGCCTCTGCAGGAAATCGTGCGGCTGCGTGACCTTGCGCGGGAAGCAATTGCCCGGCACTCCGGCGAACCGCTCCTGTAACTCCTGGTCTAACGATTCAGCTTGTAAACAACGGTGATGCGGGTATCGATCTCGACGGCTTGGCCGTTGAGAACCGTGGGGCGATAGCGCCACTCACGCACCGCCGCGAGCGCCGAGTTGTAAAAGAGCGGGTCGCCAGAGAGCACTTCCAGCGATTGGATGGTGCCATCGGTTGCAATGATGGCATGAAGTTCCACGCGGCCTTCGCGGCCCGTCTGTCTCGCCAGAACTGGATACACGGGTTCCACGCGACGGGTAAGCATGGCGGGCTCGAGGGAAGTCACCTTCAAACGCTTGGTAGGCTCGACGCTCGACTCTTTTCGCGGCGGTTCTGGAATTCTGGAGTCGGGATTCAAGCCGCCTGGAACGTCTAGGCCGTTCGGCGCACCCGGTATGGAGTCGCCCTCTTGTGGATTGAGGGTTGTGTTGATCGGTTCACCAGGTTTCAGGGGACGAGGCGGATTTCGGGGATCAAAGCAGAAGATGCAGATTCGTCTACCGTCGTGCGGTTTAGCATTCCCAGTAGTGTGTTTCACCGGGCCAGCCGGCGCGTACGGCGGAAGAACTACGCGTTCGTAACTGATGCGTTCGCTTTTTCCCAGAAGGGGGAATACAACGAGTGCCGCAACTACAATCGTCTGCAAAATGATCGAAATGACCAGAGCGCGCCGGCGTATTTTGCGGTCGCGCCGCTGTTGCTCCGGATCACCTTCGACGAAACAGCTTTTCAGTGAGCCGACACCTTGGTCGGGCACACCCGTGGGTTCGAGATCCATCACACACCTCCACAAGATTTGCTGCGAGTTGTGGGAGCAGATTTGCGGCACCAGCCTCCTATGGTTGCCTATAGGAGGCCAGCGCCGCGCTCGCAGGGATGTGAGGTGCGCGCCCTCTGTAGCGTTTGACACCGTAGGGGGTGACAAGTTCCCTTGAATTGGCAGGGGTTAGCGGAGGAGACCGAATGGTCTGTTCAATATTAGAACGTGGCCCACAGATTGGCGAGAGAGGCAAATTCGAGCGGGTACATCCCGTGGCGGGCACGCGGCATCAAATCGGGTGGACGTAGATCCCAGGAGGAGAATCCCATGGACAGGCACATTCCGGAGGTTATTGGTGTGCGCCGCACGGGCTGGGCTGCTCTGGACCGCGATCCGCAACAAGACACAGTGGAGTTCAATTGTCCTCATTGCGGGGCGCAGAGCCAGAAAAAGGCCCGGCGCGAGCGGAGCGAGTATCGGTTCACAGACGGTTTTCTGCAAGACCTGCAAGGCGAAGGAACACAGTGTCATCACTGCAAGCAATCACTCAGAATCGTTCCCATCGTGTTGTTGCACGATCAAGCGGAAATACACCGATTTGAAGCGATTTTCTTGGAAGCGCCAAGCAAAGTAGCGTAATCATTCCTCTCATCAGTCGGACGGGGCGTCCCTAAGGGCGCCCCGTTTTTTATTGCGTCGGGTTCGTGCAAAGCACCTTTCACCTGCGAATTTCGCACGATGTTTCGGTTGAGGAACGCTCTACTTCGTTGACGGTTTCCGTTAGCGGCGATCGCGATAATGGTCGCGCCGGTAGCGATCGCATCGCTCATACGCTTCGTGGCGTTCATGAGCCCAGTGGCGAGCCGCCGAACTGTATGGCCCGTAGCGCTCGGCCGCCGCATTGTAGCGATATTGTGTGTAGGAGACGCGGCGATTGCAGTCATCCCAGCCATTGGCCTTCGCGCCTGGCGCCCCAGCGCAAAGCAGGAAGCCACCTAGCGCAGCGCTTGCCAATACCGCCTTGCCAAATACCGAACGGAAGACGTGCAGGTTGATTTTCATAACAGCCTCCAGGAGCGTGTCCGGGGCCGGTTCCGGTTTGCCGTCCTGAGTAATCAAACACCTGTTGGGAAGAAATGTTGCCGGCACCGGGAGAGCGAGCGAGCTGTAAAAAGAAAAAGGGTGCAGGCGGAACGACACCTGCACCCACTCAGGAGGTGGCCTGCATCACTCGGGGAAACTAGTGATTGGGATCATGGTCATGATCGTGGTCATCCCAGTCGCGATCCGTGCGCCAGCGGTGTGCGTCTTCGTCCCACCAGCGGTGCATGTGCTCATAACAGTAGTTGCGTGATTCCGCGAGTTCATGGCGCCAGTGCTGGGCCTGAGAACTCTCCGGACCGTGGTGCTCGATGGCTTCGTGGAGTTTGTGGTCCGCATTGACGATGCGTTTTTGACAGTCGTCACCCGCGCGTACCAGCGTCGTACCCACGAAAAAAATGGACCCCAGGAATAGTGCCGGGGCCAATACAGAACTTACCTTACGCATTTTTATGCGCTCCTTTGGTTCGTTGTGAGATTTGGTTCCGACGCTCGACTGGATGCGCCCTCTTCTATATTAACCACACTAAATCGTGCAACGAGGGTGCCAAGGAAGGTGCATTGAAACGAGGAGAGTTAGACGGAGTTTTAGAACGAAAAAAATTCAGTACGCTTGTAAGAACGGGTCGACGTTCATGTGGTACTTTTCGAGCCCGGAACGCACGGCCTCAAATGCTTCATCCACATTGTCGGCATACTGCAATTCGTCGTAGTCGATTTGACTGATGGTACCCCAGCGCACCATGGCCTTCAGATTCATGACATCGTGCCAATATTTTCGGCCATAGATCAGGATTAGCGTGTGCTTCGGCATTTTGCCCGTTTGCGACAGTGTCATCATTTCCCACAGTTCGTCCATGGTGCCGAAACCACCGGGAAAAACGATCAGCGCTTTGGCGATTTGCGCGAACCACAATTTGCGCATGAAAAAGTAGTGGAAGTTGAAGCTGAGTTCCGGGCTGATGTAGGGATTAGCAAACTGTTCGTGCGGCAACTCAATGGACAACCCGATGGATTTGCCGCCCGCTTCGTAGGCGCCGCGGTTCGCCGCTTCCATGATGCCGGGACCGCCTCCGGAGCAGACCACAAACCGGCGAGGCTTGGGACCGAGCGACAACGCCCAGGTGGTGATCTTGTGCGAAAGCAGGCGGGCTTCTTCGTAATAGCGCGACATCTCCAGCGCGCTTTTCGCTTCACGGAGCGCGGCGTGGTGTCGCTTCAAACGCAACGCGGGCATTTTCGCGGCGTTTTCCTGTTTCAGGCGTGCGTAACGCGCCGAGGCGGTCTCGCGGGAATCGATGCGCGCCGAGCCAAACATCACGATGGTGTCGCCAATGCCTTCCTTTTTCAGCTGGGCCAGCGGATGAATGTACTCTGCCAGGATGCGTATGGGGCGTGCCGGCGTGCTGGACATGAACTTGTGATCTTCGTGCGAAGCTTTTGGAGCGTGCTGCGGCTTTGGACGCTTACCAGCGGGCATAGGAATCTCTCCAAATAAGTTGAGCTTCGATTGTAGGCAGTGCTTCGGGGTTCGGCAACGCCTTTGGCTCCGCATGCGTCGAATTGAATATACGGAGAAACCGGTCAAACACTCGTGGGTGTTTACCCTCGGCCAAACTATGAAGAAGACTGATTCCATCACGTTGTTGGGAATGATTTTGCTCTTGCTGCTGGCCGGGAATGCGTTTGCGCAGGCGCCGGAAGGCCCCATTGCGCCGCAGCCGGGCGTGGCGATTCAACAGGCGCCGCCCGGGTCCACATTCAAAGTGCAGTCGGTGCTGGTGAATACGCCGGTAACGGTGCGCGACGCTAAAGGCGAGATGGTGCACAACCTGGAGAAGAAGGAATTCCACGTCACCGACAACGGCGTGGAGCAGCAAATCTCGCACTTTGATTTGGGAAGCGAGCCGATTTCCGTGGTGGTGGTGGTGGAGACGAGTTCGCGTATCGAAGCGATTCTGCCGCAGATTCGCAGGACCGGCACGCTGCTGACACAAACGGTGATGGGACCGAGCGGAGAAGGGGCGATCATCGGGTTCGATGATTCGATCGACAAATTGCAGGATTTCACCACGAATAATGATGCGATCGAAAACACCATGACGCGGTTGAAGGAAGGAACATCGGGCCTGCGGCTGTACGATGCGATGGCCACGGGCGTGGAGATGCTGAGCGCGCGGCCGCTGGCCACGCCGGCTGTGCCGGGCCACCGGCGGGTGTTGCTGGTGATTGCGGAGTCCGACGACCAGGCGAGCGAGGCCAAGCTCGGGGAAGTACTGCGAAAGGCGCAACTGGCCAACGTAACGATCTATAGCGTGGGAATTTCATCGACGCGCGCGGCGCTACAGAAAAAGCCGGAGCCGCACGGGCCGCAATCGGCCACACCGGAGGGTACGTTTGGCATGCCGCCTCCCCCTGGCACGGTGCAAACGCCAACGACCGAGGGTCAACGGACGGAGGGTTTCGATTTGCTGGCGCTGGCGATTTGGGCCGTGATGCACGCCAAGGATCAGATAACAAATAGCGGGCTGGCCATTGCCGCAACGGCGACTGGCGGCGCGCATCTGGCGACGTGGAAAGACCGCTCCATCGAAAAGGCCATCGACGAAATTGGCGGGGAATTGCACTCGCAATACATGTTGACATATACGCCGACGGGGACGGATGCACTGGGCTATCACGAAATCAAAGTGGATGTGGATCGCAAGGACTTGAAGGTGCGCGCGCGGCCCGGGTATTACGTCGCCGGGCCTACGGGTTAACGTTTCACGGGCTTATTTCACGTGACGGCAAGATTCTGAAGCCCACCCGTTCCCGGGGGTGAGGGTTTCGCTGCCACCGCAGCCGCGCCTCTGCGCGAACAAACCGCAGCCCTGCAGGCCTGAGCTACAGGAGTTCGATCTCTACGCCAGTTGCTGCCAGAAGGCGGATTCGCGGGAGGCGAGAAGCGCATCCTTGCGGGCGTTCCAGCGCAGGAAATGCGGCGTCTTGGTGTGTTCGGTGTGGTGTTCGCGCGATTCCCACACTTCGTGCAGCAAAAACATGCCGGGCTGATCGATGGCGTGGTGCAAGTCGTATTGCCAGCAGCCTTCTTCTCTGCGAGTAGGGCTGATGAGGGCGCGGAGCTCGGCTTCGAGCAAGAGGTGCTGCCCTTCTTTGGCACGAAGGATCACGACCAGCGTCAGGGCTTCCTTCGGCAATTTTGTGATTTTCACGCTGCGAGACTTGCGCCTGCTGGAGCGCCGCTTGGCAGCCTTCTTCACTTTTCGTTTGGCCATAATGGCCGGGATTGTATCGCAATCGTGTGCAATGGCAAGCAGAACCCGCAGCCTTATTTTTCGGGAGTTTTCTTCCCCGCATCGAGGCTGTCGAAGTTCAGCACGGTGTTCAGCACTAGCGAGTAGGTGTTTTCGGTCTCGCCACGATATACCGGGTTAATGGAAAACAGGATCACGTGGCCGGCGCCTTTGGGGACGTCGAGGACGGCGGGATGCTGGGCGATTTCGTTGCCAGCGATCACTAGGCCGGAGATGAGTAACTCTTTCGCGTCCGCGTAACGCAGGATGACGCGTGCGCGATCGGCCTGAGGAATGACGCGCGGGTTGTTGAACTTCTGCTCATCGGTGACTGGCGGACTCTCCCACAGCTCGGCTTCCGATTTTTCGGGCGCTTCCGCGGCGGTGCGGCCAACTACGAAATCGGGGTCATCTTTGGTGCCGCGGCCGGTGGCGCGGACTGTAGTTTCGGGGCCGAGACGGCGGCGGCGCGAGCCAAGTACGCTGGTCAACGAAAAGATCGGGCCGTTGTCGCAATAGGTCGAGACCTTTTCCTCGTAGCCATACGCGATGGGGCTCGCGGCATCGACCAGGCGCGTGCCGACGATGGCGCCGACAATCTTCATTTTTTCAGACGGACTCGCGGCGACGCCGGAGGCCAGGCCGATAGAAAGAGCAAATTGCGATGTGTCCGCAGTGGTCAGAAGCACGCCGCCTTTCTCCACAAAATTCTGAAGTTTGGCGACGCCCTCCCAGCCGAGGCCGGGACGCATATCGGGCGTGGAATCATTTTTGCCGACAAGATTTGGCGTGAGTGGCGTGTCCTGCCAGGGCAACGCATTGCCCCAAGCCATCGGCAATCCCTGAATGATCGTAGCGGGAGAAGAATTCCAGCCAACGGGAGGAAACAAGATCACATCGTATTGCGCATGCAGATCGGGAATTGTGTTGATTTTTTGCGTGCTGATGTAATCGTAGGGGATTTTCAATTCGTCCAGCGCCAGACGCCACCAGCCCTCCGTTTGCGTGC
>Ga0210392_10001966_pt1 | contig 10601 bp, 11 predicted proteins | sample IncBWC30OmetaG_FD_161057 | JGI IMG/M metagenome (GOLD analysis project Ga0210392, IMG submission 161057) | Forest soil microbial communities from Barre Woods Harvard Forest LTER site, Petersham, Massachusetts, United States - Inc-BW-C-30-O ...
GCGCACACGAAACCGACCACCGGCGACAGAAACAAGGATTTACCCACGTTGAGCGCCTGGGCCCAATCCACACCGCTCGTGCCTGTCTTGCCGGCCATCAGCTGATTGGCGATGCCGACGCCGAGCACAGAACCGATCAAGGTGTGTGAGCTCGATGACGGCAAGCCGAAATACCAGGTGCCCAGGTTCCAAACGATCGCCGCGGCCAGCAGCGCGAACACCATGGCAAAGCCCGCGCCGCCGCCGACTTGCAGGATCAACTCGACGGGCAAGAGACTCACGATGCCGAAGGCGACCGTCCCGGTCGAAATCAGCACGCCGATGAAGTTCCAAGTGCCCGACCAGATTACGGCCGCGTGCGGGTTCAGCGAGTGGGTGTAGATCACGGTCGCGACCGCGTTGGCCGTGTCGTGAAAGCCGTTCACGAACTCGAAGCCGAGCGCCACCAAGAGCGCGACGCCGAGCAGCAAGTACGGCGTGAGCGAGACGGCTTTCGGTACTGAGCCGAGATCGCCGAGCAGCTGCATCAGGACGTAGCTGACGCCGACGACGAGCACGATGCCGAACGGCAAGAGCACCCATTTTCCAGGACCCTTGGCGAGCTTATGATCGAGCGAAACGTGTTCCGTCGGTTCGAGCACTGAATTGGCGGTCGTCATTGGCTGTCCTTTGGCCTCGCGCCGTGCGGCGGCCGGCAGGCACCTTACTCGAGTGCCGCTCGAGTCTCGGTGTCAGAGCGGTGAAATGATCGCACCCAAAAGTGTCCGCGGCCGGCCTGACGTCGCACCACAACTCGCGCACGCGAGCTGCCGCGAGGCGACCCCCAACAAAGTCACGTTCCGGAAACAATGCGCAAGAAACAATGCGCAAGATCCGAGACCTCGCGCGACGTGACGGCTAACCGTAGACGCGCGGCACGAACATCTCCTTTTCGATCGGATGACGCTCGTAGTGCGGGTTGAACTTGCGTTCGGGGAGCGCCACCGCCTCTTGCGGCACCTCCTTGTATGGGATTTGCTTGAGCAGGTGAGCGATGCAGTTGAGGCGTGCGCGACGCTTGTCATTGCCTTCGACGATGTACCAGCGCGCCTCGGACGTGTTGGTGCGCTTCAACATTTCTTCTTTGGCCGCCGTGTAGTCTTCCCAGCGCACGCGCGACTGCAAATCCATCGGGCTCAGCTTCCACTGCTTCATCGGGTCGTGGATGCGCGTCAGAAATCGCAACTGTTGCTCTTCGTCGGAGATCGAAAACCAGTATTTCAGCAAGATGATGCCGGAGCTGACGAGCATGCGCTCGAAGTGCGGCGCATCTTTGAAGAATTGCTCGACCTGTTCGCTCGAAGCAAAGCCCATGACTCGCTCGACGCCGGCGCGATTGTACCAAGAGCGATCGAACAGCACTATTTCGCCGCCAGCCGGCAAATGCGGCGTGTAGCGCTGGAAATACCATTGAGAGCGCTCGCGCTCCGTCGGTGCCGGCAAGGCGACCACTCGGCAGACGCGCGGATTGAGGCGCTGAGTGATGCGCTTGATGGCCCCGCCCTTGCCTGCCGAATCCCGTCCCTCGAACAGCACGACGACTTTGGCACCCGTAGCCGCCACCCAGGTCTGCAGTTTGATCAGCTCGCGCTGCAAGTCGAGCAGGTGTTGAAAGTACTGGCCGCGTTCGATGGTCGGCGGCTGCTCGTGCTTCTGGACTTTGGCCACCGCCTCCGAGAGCGTCGCGTCGCCGAGCTCAAGCTCGTAGTCTTCGTCGAAGCTGTCCTCGAGCTCCGCTTTCAGCCAGCTCTTCGCGGGGTCGTCGCTTCTCTCCGTCATCGGGCTCTCCAACCGGGGCGTTTCGCGAGGGAGCGAGTCGAGGCCGCTCCAGCGCGCCCGATGCTCGAGTTGGCGTTCGGTCGGGTCAAGCAACATGCTCGTGGCGAAGCGGGGGCGGGGAAAGTACGGTGCTTGACGACGCAGGCCAGCTCAGTGAACGAGCCGCTCCAAGCCTGCCACTTGTCGGGACCACGGAGCGCGCGCAGCTCCAGAAAGTCGACGGCCTCGAAACCCGGGTTGCAACCATACTACTTCGGTAGTATGGTTTGGCATGCCGAGAGGGAATCCAGCCGTAAAGCTTGCCGTGACTGTGGATGCCGATGTCCACTCCAAGGTGCTCGACGCAGCCGAGGCCGAGGGGAAGAGCGTTTCGGCGTGGATCACGGATGCCGCCAGACGTGCGCTCCTGATTCGGGACGGGCTGGCTGCCGTTGCGGAATGGGAGGCTGAGCACGGTGCATTAACGCCAGCCGAACTCTTCGCGGCTCGCGCCCGCATCGAGCCAAAGGCCATTCGGCGGAAGCGTTCCCCGCGATGAAGGCCGTTGTCTATGACGCAGGCGTCTTGATCGCGGCCGATCGTTCGAAGCGCCGGGTTTGGGCTGACCACCGGGTTCGGCTGGAAGCCGGCCTGATTCCGATGGTACCGGCCTCCGTGGTCGCTCAGGTCAGTCGCTCGGCCAAGCAGGCACAGATGAGGCGCCTTCTTCGCGGCTGCGAAGTCGTCGTGTTCGACGAGGCAGCAGCCCATGCTGCTGGTGCCCTGCTCGGCAAGACACGCACTCGGGACGTCGTCGACGCATCGGTCGTCGAGCTGTCGATCCGGAAGGTAGCCGACATCGTCAGCGACGACGCCGGCGACATTCGAAGACTCCTGGCGGCGGCAAACGCAAAGACCTCGATCTTGGACCTCTGAAGACCCAGCCGACCGGTGCGTTGGCACCAGGGCCTAGAATGAAAACGAGAACGCGGGGACCTCAGGCGACGAGCCTTCTTTCAAACCCCAGCAATATCGCGGTACGCAGCCCGCGTTGCGCCCCCGCGCAACAAAGAATGAAAACGCGGAGTTAGCGAAAGCTGACTCCGCGTTTTTCGTTTGTCTTTGCGACCTCGATGTCCGCTTTGCGAGCGGGTGGGCGCGACCTTGACCGCTCACGGCTGGGCGTCATCTCTTTTTTGAGATATAGTGCGGGATGTGGTCTGGCGAGTCGAGATCCTGGATAAGCGAGTCGAGCGGGAGCTCGACGCGCTCGCAGCTGATATCCGGCAGAGGTTCTTGCGAATCGTCGAGCTCATCGAGCGACACGGAGTCGCAGCGATGCATGAACCGCACGTCAAACATCTCGAAGGCAAACTCTGGGAGATGCGCATGAAGGGCAAGGATGGCATCGCACGAGCAATTTATGTCACGGCGGAGCGCGAGCGCGTCGTTGTGGTCCACGCTTTCACTAAGAAAACACAGAAAACACCGGCTCGGGCACTCGACGTAGCCCGCACGCGAGCAAAGGAAGTGGTTTGATGGGCATTCCGATCAGCAAGCTCAAGAAGCGTTGGATGAAAGAGCCCGGCTTCAAGGTCGGTTACGACGCGCTCGAAGCAGAATTTGCACTCGCGAGCATACTCATCGAGGCAAGGACGAAAGCCAAGCTGTCCCAGCAGGAAGTCGCAAAGAAGATGGGCACTTCGCAATCCACGATCGCGCGCCTCGAGAGCGGCGCCGCCAAGCCGAGCTTGTCGACGCTCGAACGATTTGCGAAAGCGACTGGCATGCGCGTTCGCCTTTCGCTCGAGCCGGTAATAGTGCGTAAGAAGAGGTCGCGCAGCGCAGTTTCGGGCGCGCAACGCCCGCTGTGACTGCCGGGACTGTTGCCGCAAGCAAGAGCATCGGGCTAAGCCACCCTCAACTCGATCGGCACCTTAAACCCAGTTGTCCACGTGTAGTTGCGCCCCCGCGCAACAAAGAATGAAAACGCGGAGTTAGCGAAAGCTGACTCCGCGTTTTGCGTTGGTGATTGTGACCGCGATTCAGCTCGTCGCTGCCGCTTCAAACAGATGGAACGTGATCGAGTCGGGGCTGACGTCGAATTTCAGCGCGCCCTTCTTCTGCCGCGGGGCCATCTCATAGTGGCAGTTGACGACCATCAACCGGCTCTGGTCGTCGATCGCGGCGAACTGGAGAGGATGGATCGCATAACCCCCGTCATCTTCGAACTCGTCCTTGAGCACGAAGTCTTTGATCGATAGCGCTATCCCGTGATGCTCGCCAAGCGCACGGCAGAGCGCCTTGTGATTCTCGGCCTCGTGCGTCCCGTGGGGAGCTAGCAGATCATCTTGGCTGACGCCGCGCAAGTTGCCGGACGAACGCGCCTCGTCGATCATCTGCTTGGCTTGCTCGGGCGACACGCGACGATGCGTGAACACGCCCTCCGGGATATTCTCGAGGCCGAGGTGCCAGAAAGAAACGAACAACATTCACGCCTCCCGCGCCCGTTGGGGTTGCAATCCTCGCCGAGTTTACCACGCGGTCGGGTACGATGGGCGGCGACATGAGCAAACAGATCTTGATCCTGGCGGGGCCGAATGGCGCGGGCAAGACGACGTTCGCTCGCGAGTTCCTGGCCACCGAGGCCAACTGCCCAACCTTCTTGAACGCTGACATCGTCGCTGCGGAGTTGTCACCGCTACAGCCCGAGCGGGCCGCGGTGCATGCCGCGAGATTCATGCTTCAGCGGATTCGGGAAGAGGTCGCGAAGGGCCAGAGTTTCGCGTTCGAGACGACACTCGGAAATCGAAGCTACGCCCATTCGATTCGCGAATGGCAAGCCGCCGGCTACCACGTGGCGCTGTGGTTCTTGGCCCTTTCGAGCGTCGAGGTGGCGCTGGCCCGCGTGGCGCAGCGCGTCTTGCAAGGTGGGCACAACATCTCGGAAGAAGTCGTTCGGCGCCGTTTTCTGACTGGGAGAGCGAACTTCGACGAGCTCTACAGCGGCCTGGTCGACTCGTGGGTTCTGTACGACAATTCCGATGCCACCCCACTCCTGCTAGACTGGGGCGAGAAGCGATGAACCCTAAGCCGATTGAGCAAGCCAAGAACCCGCTACTGGCGCGCACGCTCCCCGCGTTGCTCCGCGCTCGAAAGCGCGCCGAGGAGCTGGCAGCCGCGACCAACACGGCGGTCGTCGACCTGGTCGGCGGCAAGGTCGTTCATGTGCGGCCGCCATCGCCAGTCTCCGGTCCTGCAAAGTAGGAGCTGGGCGGCACGGGTGCGCTACGCCACCCGCACCTCGATCGGCACCGTAAGCCCAGTTGTCACGTGTAGCAGGACCGCGAGATCGCCGCCAGAGAGCGCGACGTCTGGCTGCTCCGTATTGTCCACGCTGAGCCATGCACTACCGCGCACCATGTAGTGGAAGCGGACGCAGCTCTTCTTCCCCCCGGAAAGGCCAAGCCCCACGGCGCGCGCCCCACCGTAAAGGCCCAGCAGGTCTGCTGCAAACGAACCGGAGCGAGAACCGCGCTGAGAGCGTCCATCACCAGGCAGTGTGGCGGAACGAGACCCGATCTCCAGGTAGCTCGGACGATTTCGATATTTTCCGGGACGGCTTCGGATGGTTCGTATGGATTCCAGACCGCATGTTGGACGCACCGTTCCAGGAAAGGAAATCTCATGTCCAACCAGCTGACGCCCAGATTGAATGGAAAAACCGCTGTGATCACCGGCGGAGCTACCGGCATCGGCCTCGCCGCCGCAAAGCGCTTCATCGAGGAAGGCGCCTTCGTCTTTATCTTCGCCCGCAGGCAGGAAGCCCTCGACGCCGCTGTGGCGGACCTCGGGCCCAATGCCCGCGCGGTGAGGGGCTCGGTCTCCGATGAGGTAGGATTCGGCAAGATCGGCCAGGCCCTTGCCAAGGCGTTTGCCCGCAAGGGCATTGAAGTATCCGTTGCGACCTCGCACGTCAGCGACTCCGCCTCCGAGTCATCGGCGACAGCCACGGCGATATCTACGTCGCGTGTAAACCGCACCTCTGCGCGAACGGACACTGCGAGACCGCCGACCAACGCGAGCCGGCGACCGCCACGTTGCTGTGGCCATTTTTCGTTGCCGCTTCGTGCGGTGCTTGCGCCGGCTTGAGTGCGTCCACTAACCGGCGCTGAGCGCCGGAGCCGAGCTGCGCGTAAGGCTGACGTACACGGTCGGCTCGAGATGGCCAACAGCGTTGCCGTCGAAGCCCAGGAGCGTGACCAGAGCCTCGACGGTTCTTGCTTCGACTTATGGCGTTGGCTTTACGACCGAGCTCGCAGCCAGGTTGACGGCCGCGACGCGAGCCAGCGCGCGACCGTTCAGCGTTGCGCCGGTCTCTAGCGTGATCGATTGGTCTGCCATGATCGTGCCTTGGAATACGCTCGTGGTTCCGAGTGTCGCCGACGTGCCGACTTGCCAGAAGATATTGGACGCATGTGCACCATTCGTGAGGATTACTTGTCGACCAGCGGTCGCGCCCAACGTGGACGCCATCTGGAAGATGAAGATGGCGTTGCCGTCGCCTTGCGCGTCGAGGGTGAGGTCGCCGGACGATATCGCGAGGGACCCGGTCGATTTGTATAGGCCCGGTGTGAGCGTTTGGCCGCCGAGGTTACCCGCGACGGTGACGGGGCACAGCGTGCGGCCGGCAGCGTCGTTGTACGCGATGGTGAGCGCGGCGATGCCCTGTGCAGCAGTCGCATCGCCTGCGTGGATGGTCCCGACGATGACTCCAGGCGGGAAGTTGGTGATAGCCGATCCGGGGCTAACTCCCATGTCTCCCTTGATCACGGTCAGGCCCGTGTTGGTGACCGTGGAGCCAGCAAGGACAGCGAACCCCGAGGCCGCGCCGAGCACGACTGGAGCCTGGCTGCAGGCGGCCGTGCTGAAGGTCCACGTGTGATTGGCCGCGAGCGGAGCACCGCCCAAATCCTTGGCGCCCGTGCTGACGGTGGCCGTGTAAGTGAGCCCGATTCCCAGCGGAGCGAGCGGCGTAAACGTCGCAGTGTTGGTGAGCACGTTCAGCGTCACGACTCCGGTCACATTCGCCAACCCCTGCTTCAGAGTGAAGGTCAGGTCCGTGATTGTCGTCGGATCCATCGCCGCGCTGAAGGTGACGGTCGGCTTGGTGTTGACCGAGACGTTGGTCGCCAAGTCGATTGGAGCCGTGGACAGGACCACTGGGGCCGCTGCGGTGAGAGCCGTAGTGAAGGCCCAGGTGAAGTCTGCCGCTAGCGGCGTGCCGGCCGTGTCTTTGGCAGCCGTGGTGATGGTGGCCGTGTAGACGAGACCGATCCCAAGCGGCGCCGTGGGGGCGAACATCGCCGTGTTGGTCGTGCCGTCGAAGGTCACGGTGCCAACGACCGGAGTCAGTCCCTGCTTGACCGTGAAGCTCGTCGTGCCGAGCGTCGCGGAGTCCATCGGCTGGCTGAAGGTAGCCGTGATCTTGCTGGCGATCGGAACATTGATCCCGAGATCCGCCGGGCTGGTGTCAATGACGATCGGGACGGCGAGTGCGATCGTGAACGTCCAGGCAAAGTTGGCCGCGAGCGCCGTCCCACCCAGATCTTTGGCCCCGGTGGTAATCGTGGCCGTGTACACGAGACCGAACGCGAGCGGCGCCGTGGGCGTGAACGTCGCCGTGTTGGTCACGCCGTTCAGAGTCACGACGCCGGCAACGGGGGTCACCCCTTGCTTGACCGTGAACGTCGTCGCCGTGAGCGCCGTCGGATCCATGGCCTTGCTGAACGTGGCCGTGACTTTGCTATCGGTCGGAACGCTGAGCGCGAGATTTGCCGGATTGGTGGCGGTGACGGTTGGCGCCGCGCTATCCGGCGCGGTGGTGAACGTCCAGGTGAAGTTGGCCGCGAGCGCGGTTCCACCCAAATCCTTCGCTCCAGTGCTGATAGTGGACGTATAGACCAGGCTGAAGGTGAGCGGCGCCGTAGGCGTGAACGTCGCGGTATTGGTGGCAGCGTCGAGCGTCACCGCGCCAGCCACACTGGTGCCTCCTTGTTTCACCGCGAAGGTCGTCGTCGTGAGCGACGCTGGATCCATGGCCGCGCTGAACGTGGCCGTGACCTTGCTGTTGATCGGGACGTTGAGCCCAACATTCGCCGGGCTGGTCGCGGTGACCGTGGGAGCCGCGCTGGCTGGCGCCGTGGTGAAATTCCAAACGAAGTCTGCTGCGAGCGCCGTCCCATTCAAATCTTTGGCCCCAGTGGTGATCGTGGCCGTGTAGACGAGACCGGGCGCGAGCGGAGCCGTGGGCGTGAACGTCGCCGTGTTGGTCGCGCCGACGAGGGTCACGACGCCAGCAACGAGGGTCGCTCCTTGCTTGACCGTGAACGTCGTCGTCGTGAGCGTGGCCGGATCCATGGCCGCGCTGAACGTGGCCGTGACCTTGCTGTTGATCGGGACGTTGAGCGCGAGATTTGCCGGGCTGGTCGCAGTGACCGTGGGCGACACGGGAATCGCAGCGGTCGTGAAGCTCCACACGTCCTTTTTGACCAGTGCCAGCTCGTCCACGTCCATCACCGCGGTGGTGAGCGTCGCCGTGTAGACGAGATCATTGCTCAGCGCCACGGTGGGCGTAAACGTCGCGGTGCGGGTCGCCGCAGCGAAGGTCACCGTGCCAACGACCTTGGTAGCGCCTTGCTTGATGGTGAATGTAGCCGCGGTGAGCGTCGCGGGATCCATCGGCTGGCTGAAAGTCGCGGAGACAGCAACGTTCAGCGCAACTTCGGTCGCGCCGTCCGCTGGCAACGTGGACACGACGGTCGGGGGGTCGCCGGGGAGCGCTGCTACGGTAAACGTCCAAACGTAGTCCGCAGCGAGCGCGACTCCGTTCGCGTCTTTCGCGCCGGTCGTGATCGTCGCCGTGTAAGCGAGCGCCGCGCCGAGCGGAGCGGCCGGCGTGAACGTTGCGATGTTCGTCGCGGCGTCGAGGGTCACCGTGCCGGCGACCGCCTTGCTCGCCTGCTTCACCGTGAACGTGAGCGCCGTGATGGTCGTCGCGTCCATGACAGTGCTGAACGTGGCCATGAGCGCGGCAGTGCTCGCGACGTCCATCGCCTTATCGGGAGGAGTCGTGGCGGTCACGGTCGGCGCGGTGACCGCAGTCTCGTCCTTGGTGGTGAAGCTCCAGCTGTCGTCCGCGGCGAGCGACAAACCCGAGCTGCCCTTGGCGCCCGTGGTTACGGTCGCGGTGTAAACCAGACCTGGAATCAGCGCAGCATCCGGCGCAAACGACGCCATATTCGTTACCGCGTCGAGCGTCACGGAGCCCGGAACGCTCGTAGCTCCCTGCTTCAGCCCGAACGTCGTCGTGTCGATGGACGCCGCGTCCATCGGTTGGCTGAAGGTGGCCGTGACGGTGGTATCCAGCTCGATGCCGGTCGCGTTGTCCAGCGGCTGCATCGCGATGATTGTCGGCCGAACCGGGCCCGCGTCATCCGCCCCGAACTCGACCACTTGGCGCCCGCAGGCCGATAACAAAAAAAGCAGCAGGAACGATAGGCCCGCTTTGAAGTGACTCATTTGGTGCTCCCGGCATTCTCAGTGTTCAGCTTGATGACGAATTCGACGCGGCGGTTGTTCTCACGACCCGCTGCCGTGTCGTTCGTATCGAGTGGCACGGTGGACGCGAAGCCCTTCGACTCGAGGCGCTCTTTCGCAATGCCGTGCGTAACCAGGTAGTCGACCACGGCCGCAGCGCGTTGGTCGGACAGGGTCTGGTTGTGCTCCACGGTACCGGACGAATCGGTGTGCCCTTCCACAGTCACCTTGAAGTTCCTGTTGTCCGACAGCACATGCACGACCTGATCGAGGATTCCGTATGACGCCGGCTTGACGGTGGCCTTATCGAAGGCGAAATAGACTTTCTCTTTCACCTCGAGCTTGCCCACGCCGACCACGACCTTTTCGTACTTGGGGCAGCCGAAGGTCTCGATTGTGCCAGGCACGTCCGGGCAGCGATCCACAGAGTCCGGCACGCCATCGTGGTCGCGATCGGCGCAGAACGGAACGTCCTTGGGCACGATCACTTCTTTGGTGACGATGACCTCTTTCGTGACGATTGGCCCGGGGGTGAGCACTTCCACACGCTCGGGCGCGCGCTGGATGCCAGTGCCGGCTTCGAAGCTCAAACCCAAGATCAAAATCTTGGCGTCCCGGTTGTCGAATCCAGCGCGGTTCGGCTGCAAGGTCTGCATGTAACGGGCGAACGGCCCGAGCCAAAAGCTGCGATCTTTGCCGATCGGCACGGCGAGGCCGAGCGCGGCATCGAAGCCAGGGCGATTGAGCGTGCCGGTCCGCATGTAGAACATGTCGGCGTCGACCCATGGGGAGATCCCGTACGCGCTCTCGCGATCGTGAGGTCGCTTGATCCGGATGCCACCGCCCAGAGCCCAGACGACTCCCGACTCTGCGCCGGACCTAGCGGCTGGTAACATCGTAAAAGACGCGGCCGGGCCGATATCGAAATACGGACCGAGGCCGAATAGCGCTTTCATCGACTCTGAGCCACCGACATCGTAAATTCGGGATTGCGGAGCGCTGAGCGGAACTGCGAGCCCAGGCTCGATTTTTAGGCTGAAATCTTGAGCCTGAGCGGCCGCCGGGAAGAAAGTGGCGATCAGCGTGAGACACGTCGGGAGAATCGATGGAGAGAATGCATCCCTCCCTGATATTGATTTTCGAAGCATAAGACGATTCCTGGTTTTCGGGCGCGCCCCGCGATTCGCCAGCGCAAGAGCAGCTTT
>Ga0210392_10001967_pt1 | contig 10600 bp, 6 predicted proteins | sample IncBWC30OmetaG_FD_161057 | JGI IMG/M metagenome (GOLD analysis project Ga0210392, IMG submission 161057) | Forest soil microbial communities from Barre Woods Harvard Forest LTER site, Petersham, Massachusetts, United States - Inc-BW-C-30-O ...
GTACGTGACGCGTGCCGTGAGCTCGTCCTTGACCTCGACCGATTTGATCGGGTCGAAGGAGGACGCGCGTGGCGAGGCATTCTTGGGATCGACGAGCGCCTGATAGGTGAATTTCACGTCCTCGGCAGTGAGCGGCACGCCGTCATGCCAATGCACCCCCGGACGAACGTGAAAGGTAATGATTGGATTGTGCTCGCCGATTCCGAGCAGCTCGGGAAACCGCTCGCGGATCTTGCTCGAGAGCTCGGGCTTCTTGAGCTGAAAGCGATCGGCGAATGGATAGCCTTGAAAGTAGCTTGCCCCGAGCACCGGCTCGAGCCTCTTGAACAAGTCGGGCTCGACCTTCGAAAGCCGAAATTTCACGCGCTCGGGAACGAGCACTGTCATCTCCACTTCTACCGGCTCTTTTTTGCCTTTTCCGTTGTCGACCAACACGGTGTCGGAGAGCGTGCGCGTCTCGCTGGGCACCAGCTCGAGGCCTTGGATACTGGCCTCGAGCCCGGCGAGCTCTGCGCCCTGCCATGCGGCGCGAACCGCGGCCAGCAGACTTTGCGGAGTGACCGGCGTGCCGTCGGGCAGCTTGCGATCGGAAAGGACCGCCAAGTACGCCTCCTCCGTTACGTCCCAGCTCTGGGCGAGGCGAGGCACGAGCTTCAGGTTCTCGTCGCTGTCGACCAAACCCTCGGTCACGTTGTTCGCCATGACCTCTATGCCGGTCTGTTCGTCTGCGATGATCGGATTGAGATTCTTTGCATCTCCGAGCGTGGCGCGCAGGAACGTGACGAGGCGATCCGGATTGCCCTCCGCCTGACTCGCGTACGTGGGCACCCAAAAGGCGGACTGCGCGAGCACGCCAAAGATGACCAGCGGCAGCGCGATCAAGAGCCATTTCGTGCGCATTTCGCGGGCCGACTATGCGCTCCGGCCGCGCACGGGTCAAGGCGAGCTCAACGCGACAGAGGTTGGATGCCAGCTTGCTATTTCAGGATTTGGAACAGGCTCCCGTAGTGATCCGTCCAAAGCAAGGGCGCGCTGCGCTCGGCGCTGTCCGGTGATGGCGGGGGCGCCGCAGGGGTGGCCGCGACGAACGCTTCATTCCGAGTGAGCAGCATCCAATCGGCGCGATACGAAAGTTGCGCTTGGTTCGGCTCGCTGAAAACTCGAATGGAGCGCAGATGGTAGGCATCGGCCAAACCCGCGACGACCGGCTCGAGATTCAAATGTCGATTGGTGATGTTCACGGCGATCACGCCTTCTGGCCGCAAGTGACGCAGATAGACGGCAAAGGCTTCTTTGGTGAGCAAGTGCGCGGGCACGGCGTCGCCGCTGAAGGCGTCGAGCACGAGCACGTGGAAGTGTTGCGCGGGCTCGCGCTCGAGAGATAGCCGCGCGTCGCCCAGGACGATCTCGCTCTTGCCCAAGCAATCGCGGAGGAAGCTGAAGTACTTTTCCGCCATGTACTTCACTTCCTGGTTGATCTCGTAGAAGCGAATGCTCTGGCCCGCGCGCGCGTAGGCCGCCACGGTGCCGACACCCAAGCCGACCGCGCCGACGCGCAAGTCCGGCTCGGCTTGGAAGTAGCTGAGCGCTCTGCCGACGCCGGTGTTCGGCGCGTAATACGACGTCGGCATGCGGCGCTTTTCGGGCGCCACGAACTGTCGCCCGTGCACGACGATGCCGTGCGCGAGCGAGAAGTGGTGCTGCGCCGGGTCGTCCTTGTCGACGTCGTACACCGAGACCACACCGTAAAAGTTGCGGCGAATGTCGACGGGCGAATCGTCGTCCGCTTGGTAGTGGGCGATACCAGCCAGCCCGCCGAGCGCTGCGACGGCCGCGAGCGCAGTGCGAGCTTTGCCCAGCCTTTGCCTGGCAGCAAGACCGCACAGAATTGCGACCCCCAACCCCAAAGCCACCAGCAGCGCGATCGTCCACTCCAAAAAGGTGGAGAAGATCGCAGGCGCGATCAGGCTCACGAACACGCCGCCCAGCGCGCCACCGGCGGCAATCAGCAAGTAGAACTCGGTCAAGTGAGCCGGGTTCGGGCGCGAGCGCACGAGCTCGCCGTGACACACCATACAAATGCAAAACAGCGCCGCGAAGTGCAACGCTAGGTTGTCCACGAACGTGAAGTTGTAATGGACGGCGTCGAGGGCGTCGCGCAGCGGGTCGAGGCAGCCCACGGCCAAGCACAACACGACCGTCAACGAAGCGAACAGCCGCCGCCGGTACCAACGCTCGTGATCGAACGCGACGATGAAAGAAACTAGGTACAAGCTGAGCGGCGCGACCCACAGAAACGGAATCACAGCCACGTCGGAGGTGATGTGATTGGTGGTGGCCAGCAGCGCCAGCGACGCGCACGCCGGCAGCAAAACCCAGCGCGAGCGCTCGCGCCACGACGTGGGCTCGGCAGCCCCGGCGCGCACGCGCGTCAGCGGATGTCCGAGCGCCGGCAGCACACGCCAGGCGCACGCCGCACAGAGCAACGCAAACGCGCCAAAGCCCCACGACCAGAGCCGCGCCTGTGTGAGCACGTCGAACGCGGGCTCGAACAGAAACGGATAGCTGAGCAGCGCGAGAAGCGAGCCCAGGTTCGACAGCGCATACAACCGATACGGCGAGCGATTCGGGTAAACACTGCTGAACCAAGCTTGAATCAGCGGCCCGGTCGACGACAGCGCGAAGTACGGCAAACCAACGGTCACGCTCAGCAAGGTCAAGATGCGCGCGGTCGGGTCGTCGGCGTTGAGCGGTTTGAATTGCTCGCCGGGCGCGACATGCAGCAAGAGCACGGCGCCGCCGAGCAGCGCGCAGTGCACGACTACGCGCGCGCGCGGCGCGAGAAAGCGCGTGCTGACGTGTGCGTATGCGTAGCCGCAAAACAGCGCCACCTGGAAGAACAGCAGGCACGTCGTCCAAACCGCTGGGCTGCCACCGAACCAAGGCAAAATGAATTTGCTGATCAGCGGCTCGATCTGAAAGAGGAGGAAGGCGCTGACGAATACTGTCAACGCGAAGTTGACAGCGAGCCACACGCCCTCACGTTCGGAGTGTGCCGGGATTGCGATAACGGTGCTGGCGTTACTCATCGGTCAGCTCCGTTCTGCCCTGGCTCGCGTTTCAAAGACGTATCGAGGCGAATCTGCGGCTGATTTGCAGATTGTTTTCGGTGTAACCGCGCCGCTCGCCAGCCGTACGACCACACGAAACAAAGTTGGGCCGCCCCTCACGCGCTGACTCTCAGCGCGTGGGTGAGCTGCGCCTACCACCTAACGAGGGACCATGCGTAAGAGCATACTTGGGATATTTTTGTCTGTTCCGTTGGCAATCACTTCGATCGTCGCCTGCAGCAGTGACGGCGACGATTCGGGCAGCTCGGCCGGCAGCGGAGGAACGAGCGGCGCGCACAGCGCGGGTGCGGCCGGCACGCACAGCGCGGGCTCTGGACAAGGTGGCGGCACGGTCGACATGGCCGGAACCGGCAACGAGTCAGCCGGCAGCGCGGGTGACGCGGGAGCCGCTGGCTCGGGCACGGTGCTCGTTCCGCCCACTCCGCCGCAGGCCGCCGTATACACGATGTCGAATGCCGCCGATGCCAACCAAGTGTTCGGCTTCCTGCGCGCGGCGGACGGCTCGCTCTCGCCCATGGCAGCTCCATTCGCAACTGGCGGCAAAGGCTCCGCAGCGGCCCTCGGAGAGCAAGGAGCGCTCGCGTTCGACCTCGCACAGAAGCGTATTTACGCCGTAAATGCCGGGGACAACAGCTTCTCCGTGTTCGCCGTGAACGACGACGGCTCGCTCGGCACGGCGCTCAATGTCACCACCGCCGCCTTCGGTACAACTGCCGCAACTCTGCTCGGCCCGAAGAGCATCACCTTCCACGGCAACACGGTGTACGTGCTGTACGAAGGCACCGGCACCAGTCCGTCCATGATCGCCGGTTGGACGGTTGCAGCGAGCGGTACAACCTTCACCGCGACGGCCATCGCTGGCTCTGCACTGCCGCTCAGCAGCGCGACTCAAGGCGTCGACCCAGCGCAGATCGAGCTCACACCTGACGGCGACTGGTTGGTCGTCAGCGAGAAGCAGAGCGGAGCCGCAGGTGCGGTGGCAGGTGCGGGTGCTCTCGACACCTTCGCGGTCTCCGCCACCGGGCTCGCCAGTCTGAAGGCCTCGTACAAGACAGCCAAAGTCGGCACCACCGACGCCTATCAAATGACGCCTTTCGGCTTCGAATTCGAGGGCAATTACCTGATCGTGTCCGAAGCAGGCTCGACGGGCGTCGGCGCGTATACGTACGCGGGCGGCGTGATCACACCCGTCGCCACAGCGCAATTCCTGCCCACCGATCCCGCGCCCTGCTGGGTCGCGTTCTCGGGTAACCACGCCTACGTGGCCAACGCGCGCGGCCCCAGCATCAGCGGTTTCAACGTCGACGAAAGCGGCGGGCTCAGCAACATCGGGCCGATCGCCAACGGCATTGTCGCGTCCACTGGCACCGTGGACGCTGCTCACACCACGTTCCAAGGTCCAACCGACGAGTTCCTCTCCGCCGACGGCAAATATCTGTACGTGATCAACTCCGCCGTACCCTCGATCGGTGCGTTCACCGTGCAAGCGAACGGTACACTCGAACGCGTCGGCGCGACCGACTACAGCCCTCCGCTCAGCGCGCTGCCCAAGGGCGTCGCCGGCATCGTCGCTCGTTAGTTTTGCTGCTCCCTTCGCAAGCACGTCACGACACGTCCGGCCGTTCTCGCTCCGCTGCGAGCGGCCGGGCCCCTCAAGGCCGAGCGCGGCGCCAAAGCGCGCCGCGCTCGACCGAGGGCCCCACGCGCTCGACCGAGGGCCTCAACGCACGTGGTGCGTCGCCTCAACGACAGCGCGGGCGCCGCAGAAGGCGTGATGGACGGCGTGCTCGAACGAGGCACACCCGACGGGCACTATTCGGGAAAAAGCGTGCTGCGGGGTGCGTTCTTGATAGGCAACGGGCGCCGGTCGCGTCGGTTTTCTCTCGTGGCTCGTGCCCGCTCTGGACGATCGTGATCTGATCGTGCCAAGACTGATCAAGTAGTATTAGAGATACGTTGCGGCTTGCAGCAGCGCGGCACGCGCGTCGGCGCCGCTGGCCACCTTTTCGTGTGCGACGATCACGCGCGTGAGTCCGGGTAGATCGGCGAGACGCTCGAAGTCTGCGCGCAGGGCCGGCTTGTCTTTGACCAACGCCAGCTTGGCCAAGCGCGAGACACGCGGGCCCGGCGCAGAGCCGAGCAGTGTCGTGAACAGGAAGCCGAGCGGGTCCTTCTTGCGATCCATGTTGAACATGCAATCGTTGAGCACGACGCTCAGGCCATCGCTCGATTTCACGATCAGCGCGCCTTCGCTGTCGCCGACGCCGTGAAGCGTTTCGAAGCGCACCGTGTCGTCCTCGGGGAAATCCTCATACACGCCGTCCACATTGACGACTTGCTGCACACGCTCGCGCGAGCCCTTGGGCGCGAACACCTGCAGCGCAGGATAACGTTGCTTGTATGCCGGTGCATCGAGGCGATGCCCGCCGTTCGGCACGATTAGAAACGCGGGGGTCCCAAAGCTCTCGAGCTCAGCGCGCTCTGCGTCATCGAGCGCGATACCATTATGAATCAGCAATCTGCCGTCGCTGAGCCGCACCACGACCATCACGCGCTTCAGCGACATGCCCGGCAGTGCGCCTTGCACCCAGAGCAAGTTGTCAGAAAGCTTGTGTAACGGGCCGTGAGCCAGCACCTTCCATTCGCCAAACGCTTTGGGCATGCGGCAGATTAGAGCGGGCTTTTTTCAGGCGTTCAAGGCCTCACAGGCGCTGAAATAGTAGCGGTTTGTGCTAGCGTCCGCCACGCCTATGACCGAACTGCCTTCTGAGCGCGCACCGAGTGCGTTTCGCCCCGTCCCCAGAACCGGAGTGATCTATGTCACCTCGGAGGCGACGCGGGCCGGCTTTCGACCGGAGGATCCCGAGTGGTGCAACCTCGGTCAGGGCCAACCGGAAACGGGGCCGTTGCCCGGCGCGCCCGCGCGCGTGACCCAGCTCGACATCTCGCTCAACGACCAAGAGTACGCGCCGGTCGCGGGGCTGTGGGAAGTCCGCGAAGCCGTCGCCAGCATGTACAACAACCTGTTCCGGCGCGGCATGCCATCGCAATACAGCGCGGAGAACGTGGCCGTGTGCGGCGGCGGGCGCGTGTCGATCATGCGCGCCTGCGCAGCCATCGGGCAGATCCACCTCGGCCACTTTTTGCCGGACTACACGGCTTACGAGGAGCTGCTCGACGTGTTCCGGCGCTTCACGCCGATTCCGATCTTGCTCGACCCCGAGCACGGCTATGACTTTTCGCTCGACGCGTTACGCCGCGAAATCTCAGGCCGCGGCTTGGGCGCGCTCTTGCTTTCGAACCCGTGCAACCCCACCGGCAAAGCGATCACCGGCCCGGAGCTCGCTTCCTGGGTCGCCACCGCACGCGAGCTCGACTGCACCCTGCTGCTGGACGAATTCTACTCGCACTACCTTTGGAAAGAGGGTCCGTGCCTATTCAGCGCCGCGGAGTTCGTGGAAGACGTCGAGAAGGATCCCGTCGTGATCTTCGACGGCCTAACCAAAAATTGGCGTTACCCGGGCTGGCGCGTGAGCTGGACCGTGGGTCCGAGCAAGGTCATCGAGTCGTTGGCCAGCGCAGGGTCGTTCCTCGACGGCGGCGGTTCTCGGCCCATGCAGCACGCGGCGCTGTCGGTGCTCACGGCCGAGCATGCGCGCGCCGAGGCAGAAGCCATCCGCACTACGTTTCGTCGCAAGCGCAACCGCATGCTGGACGGGTTACGCGCGCTCGGCGTGCGCTTCGAACGCGAGCCGGAGGGCACGTTCTACTGTTGGGGAAATCTGTCCAACCTGCCGCCGTCGATCAACTCGGGGGACACGCTGTTCCGGGCCGCCCTCAAGCACAAGGTGATCACGGTTCCCGGCCACTTCTTCGACGTGGATCCAGGACAGCGCCGTGGCAGCCGCGCATCGCGGTTCTTGCACCACGCGCGCTTCTCCTTCGGCCCGAGCGAAGCCACGATCGACGACGCAATCGCGCGGCTCGGCCGGGTGCTGCGCGAAGCGAACGGCTGAGTCGAGTGTGCACTTAGTCGCGCTCTTCCGAGCACGGCACGCAAACTCGAAATCGCGGTTTCCAAATTAGAAACACCGCACCGTCTCGCCTGCTTCAAAACGAGACGAAGCTGTGCGCGTGATTCGGGGAAATTCGTGTGCTATTCGCGAGCTTTGCGCACTGCCCCCGCAACGCGCGCGGCTGGCACAGGCCCTGCAGTAGAGGTGATTGCCTGGCGACGCCCGGGCGCCCCCCCTCCGCTCGTAGATTGCGTCGCCGGCTCCTACTACCCAGCGGCTCGGAGTGCCTCCCCTCACTCCGAGCCGCTGTTCCCAATCCACTACTCAGCGGCTCGGAGTGCTCCCCTCGCCCCGAGCCGCTGTTCCTAATCCACTACTCAGCGGCTCGGAGTGCCTCCCCTCGCTCCGAGCCGCTGTCTTTATTTGCTCGGCCGCTGACCAGCGTGTCGCCCGCGCAGGAGCCTAGCAAACGGACTTACCGTTCCCAGAGCGCCTCTTGGCTGTCCGCCGCGGAAGCGAATTCGATGGCTTCTTCGTGATCGCCCAGCAGCACCTCTGCTTCTTCGGTCAAGAATACGCGCCACGCCCACCCGCTCATCGGCGGCCCGCGACTGACCAGCCACTTCCTCTCCAAGGGACCCATCACGTCAGAGATTGCCCTGCGGTCAAGCTCGACATACGCCGCTATCTGGTTCTGATTGACCGCATCGCCCGTCTTCTCGACCAGAAATCGGATCGCGTCGAGCACCAGCCACTGGCGAAACGTGAGCCCCGAACCGACGAGCGCTCCTTCCACGCGCCGCCGCCACCGCTCCGCTTCTCGCCACTGCAACTTGCCCGACCCAGTAGCCCGCCCCTCCGCCCTCTTCCGCTTTCCCGATTCTTCATCACCGCATTCTTCATCACCGCATTCTTCATCACCTCCACCCTTCATCACGTCACCCCTTCGCGCTTCCACGTCGGATTTCCGACTTAGATGCGAGGACCAAAGAGACGCCCCTCCCCCTCGTCGCCGCGTTTCCACGTCGGATTTCCGACTTAGAGTCGAGGATCAAAGAGACGCCCTACTCCACTCCCCTTCGCCACCGCGTTTCCACGTCGGATTTCCGACTTAGAGTCGAGAGTGAATCGGAGCAGCTGGCTCGCGACTTTCCTTAAATCTGCGTCGCAGAGCGCTCAGCTTTTTTAGTGTGCGCCAGCGGCGCCGGCCCCGCCGGGCTTGGGGCGCTTCAGAAAGAAGACCAGGATTAGGCAGGTCAGGAACAGAATCGTGACGCGGGCGAAGCCTTCGTTGAAGCTCAGGATCAGGGCTTGGACGCGGACTTTGAGCTCGAGCACGACTTCAGGGACGAGGTCGGAGGTGAAGGTTTGTTGGCCGAGCGAGCCGCGGAGGGCGGCCATGCGCTCCTGCACTAGCGGATTTTCGGGATTGATCGCTTCGCGCAGGTAGGAAGCGTGGATCTTACTGCCTCGGTCGACGAGCAAACCCATCCAGGCGGTCCCGATCGAGCCGCCGAGCTCGCGCGTCAGGTTGAACAGGCCAGTGGCGTTGCCGCGGATCTCGTTGGGCAAATCCGACAGCGACAGCATGCTGATCGGGATGAAGATGAAACCCATCGACACCGAGCGAACGAACTGCGGCCTAGTTAGATCCCAGAAGCCGGCTTGGTCAGTGAGGTGTGCGTTCAGCCACAGGCTGAGCGAGGTGCCGAGAATGCCGAACACGAGCATGCGCCGCGGATCCACGCGCGTGACCATTTTCCCAATCATGGGCATGACCACGATCTGAATCAGGCCGGCAACCAGGAAGATCTTGCCGATGTCCAGCGCGGCGTAGTGCATGACGACACCGCAATACAGGGCAAATAGGAAATTGCCGGCGAACAGCACCAGGCCGAGCAGGAAATTTATCGCGGTGCCCGCCGAGTAGCTGGCATTCTTGAATACCCGCAAATCCACGACCGGAAACTCGGTTTCCATCTCGTGGATGATGAACGTAGTCAGGCAGATCACCGCGACCGCGATCAGCACCATGATCGGCACCGTGTCCCAACCGTCGCGGTTGCCCTCTTCGAGCACGTACTGAAGCGAGGCCATGCCGACGGCCAAGAGCGCGATCCCGAAGACGTCGATCGGGTTCTTACCGGGCTTGAAGCCAGGCTCTTCCACGACGCGCATGCACATCACGGCCACAGTGATACCGAGCGGCACGTTGACCAAGAACACCCAGTGCCAGTTGAACCACTCGATCAGGTAGCCGCCGATGGTCGGGCCCAAGAGCGGGCCGGTGACGGCGCCCAGGCCGAACAGCGCGGAGGCCATGCCGTGCTCTTTGCGCGGATAGCGCGCGAACAAGATCGCCTGTGCCGTCGGAATGATGGCGCCGCCACCTAGGCCCTGCAGCGCGCGGAACATCACGAGCGAAGTCAGGTTCCACGAACAGCCGCACAGCGCGCTGGCCACCGTGAATAGCACTATCGAGCCGGCGAAATAGCGTTTGTAGCCGAATCTGCGTTGAAACCAGCCGGTCATGGGGATGACGACGATGTTCGCCATCATGTAACCCGTTGATACCCAGCCGATTTGATCGATGGGCGTAGCGAAGCTCGCGCGGATGTCGTTCAGCGCGACGTTCACGATCGTGATGTCGATCAGCGCCATCAGCGCCGCCATCATCACCACGAAGGTGATCGCGCCTTTGGAGCCCGTGACCGAGCCGTCCACGATTAGCCCCCGTCGGTGTGGACGACCACGTACGCGCTGAGCCCCGGCCGGAGCACGATGTCCGCAGCCTTGTCGTCGATGCGAATCAAGACCGGCACGCGCTGCACGACCTTGGTGAAGTTGCCGGAAGCATTGTCCGGAGGTAGCAGCGAGAAACGCGAGCCCGTGCCACCCGAGAAGCTATCCAGGTGGCCCTTCAGCTTGTGGCCGGAGAACGCGTCCAACGTCACGTCTGCCGGTTGCCCAACGCGCAAGCTGCCGATCTGGTCTTCCTTGAAATTGGCGATGACCCACGAGTCGTCGAGCTCGGTCAGCGCCAGGAGCGGGCGTGCGGGATCCACGAGCTGACCCGGCTCCACGCTACGCCGCGAAACCACGCCGTTGGTCGGCGCGCGCACCTTCATGTACGACAGATTGAGGTCGGCCTGCTCGAGCGCGGCTTGTGCCTGATCCACACGCGCCTTCGCGACATCGACCTGTGCCGCAGCGACTTGCACTTGATCTGGGCCGGTTTGCGCGGCTGCCAGGCGCCCTTGGGCGGTCTCGATGCTGCCGCCTGCGTTGAGCATGCCGACGCTCGCCGCCGACAAACGCGCCTTGGCTTGATCGATCGAGGCCAGGGCTTGATCGTTCTCGGCCTTGCGGCGGTCGAGCTCGGCTTGCGCGACGGCTCCGTCCGTCGTGAGCTTCTGGGCGCGACCGAGGTCCATCGTCGTGAGCGCTGCTCGC
>Ga0210392_10001970_pt1 | contig 10593 bp, 9 predicted proteins | sample IncBWC30OmetaG_FD_161057 | JGI IMG/M metagenome (GOLD analysis project Ga0210392, IMG submission 161057) | Forest soil microbial communities from Barre Woods Harvard Forest LTER site, Petersham, Massachusetts, United States - Inc-BW-C-30-O ...
ACGCTCTTCCGATCTCTCGGAAAACAGCGAAAAATTGACGCCCCGCCCGTCCCACGTCGCCCCGAGTGGATATGGATTGCCTGGCCTGTAGCTCACGTAACGGTCCTTTGGTTGCCGGTGCACGCGCGCCAGCGTCGTGCTTCGCAGCTCGTCTTCTAGGCAATGAACGTGCCGTTTTCGCCAAGCGAGCGGCGGCGGTGCGAGCCGCTAGAATCCCGTGGCGCGGCGCTGCGGCGTGTCGCGAGCGACGTAGCAATGTTGCACGCGAGGTTGCACGCGAGTGCAACATTGCCCCACTCGCTCAGAATGAAGCTGGCGTGCCGGCTCCGCCAACCTGTGGGCTGCCCGCCAGCCCGGTGCCCGCGCTGAGCGAGCCGGCGGTCCCGAATGGATCGGTCCCTGCGCCTCCGGAGTCCGTTCCTGCGACGCCGACCGAACCGCCACTGGAGTCGAACGAACCTCCGACCCCTGTTGCGCCGCCGCTGGTTCCGGTACCCGAAGCGCCACTGCTTCCGGTGGGACCCGAGCCGCCGCCTTCGACGATCACGACCGGTCCCGTCGGGGCGCCGATCGTCGGCCCATGGTTGTCGTCGCTACTACAGCCGAGCGCGCCTTGCGCCAGAACGACCGCGAGCAGCGTCAGAAAAGTGAGGCGATGAGACTCGAAATGATTCATGTGAGCACCTCCAAAAACGCCTCGAAATGCTTGTCAAAGCGGTGCTTTATGGTCAGTGCAAGATCGATACCGCGACGTCGTTCAGCGACGTTCGCTGCCAGTGCGGCCTTCGACGATGCCCGCGCTCGCGGTCATCGCCATCACGCGACCCGAATCTGCGATCATGCTCACGAAGGGTGCCTCCCAGGTGGAGTCTACCCAGGCGGGTCGCCAGGCTTCGGCCAGGCGCGGGTCGCGTGTCCAGAGCGCGCCGAGGCTCGCCACCCATTCACGGTCCAGCACATCGAGCGCGCACGCGGAGAGGTCGGGAGCGCCCGGCACCACCGAGACCGTGGTTTGGTCGCCCTCGATGCGCAGCGCCGTGCCGTCGCTACCAACGATGAGCGCGAGGCCGCGCTCCACGCTGCTCGCGCTGTTCACGTAGGCGCGCGTCGCAGGCGTCGGCAAAAACTCGAGCTCCCAAGCCATGGGCGAATAGACCGCGGCGAAGGCGCCGCCTTGCACGCGCCGTCCGCACACGACCCAGCGCGTGTCGTCGAGGCGCAGCACGGACGCTACGTTTTGTACGCCCTCTAGCGGTAGCGGCTTCATCCAGCGCCGGCCGGACATTGCCCACAAAGAAGGCGGCAAACCGGGACGGCGCCCGACGGCGACTACCAGATCATCGAAGATGCCGCTGGCGTCGAGTAGCTCGACGTTCGGATCGGGAGCGTTGGTGAGCTCGCGCACGCCTTCGGTGCCGAACACCGCGAGCGTGCCATTGGAGCCACCGACCAAGAAGCCGCCGGCTTCGTGGCGCTTCGCGAAGGCCATGCCGCGCGGAATGCGAGCCAAGATGCTCTTGGCGCCGAGCCACGACTCGCCGTTCCAAAATAGCGGCCCGCGTGGCGTGAGCGCGAAGCAGCGACCGTCGGTATCCCACGCCGCGCTCTGGATCACTAGATCGTCTTGGGGTCGGTGTCGCACGGTCCAGCGCCAGCCGGCCATGTCCGAAGGCGGCGACAGACTTTGCATGTTGCGCAGCAAGAGCCGACTCGACGCGGGCGGCGCGGGCCTGTCGCCCAGCCAGGGCAGCAACGCATTGGTGAGGGCCTCGGCGGTCTGCGGGCGATGCTCGACCGACAACGCCGTGCCCCAGGCGAGCGCGGCATCGAGCGCCTTGCAGGCCTCTGGCCGCTCGCGGATCTCCGGGCTCAATAGCGCGCTTTCCAGCACGCTTTTGCGCGTTTTCGAGCGCATCTGCTCGTACGCCTCGTAGGGCGTGGCGGCGTCGAAGTAGTGCTGATTGGTGAGTACGTAGTAGGCAATACACGCTAGCGCGAAGACATCGGTGTAGATGTCGACGCCAGCGTCGAGCGCTTGCTCCGGGGCCGCGTAGCCCACGGTGCCAAAGCCAACGCCCGCAAACGTGCGCCCGAAGCCGACTGGCCGCGCCAAGCCGAAGTCGGAGATCTTGAAGATCTCGGTGGCGCCGAAGCCACAGCACAGGACATTGCCCGGGGTAAGATCCCTGTGGATCACGCCCACGCCGTGGATCTCGGAAATGCCGCTCGAGAGGCAGCGCAGGGCATGCGTGGCGCGCACCGGATCGAAAGCGTAGCCGGTCTTGTGCACCGAATAGGTGACGCGATCCTCGAGAGTAGTGCCTTCGACGCCGCCGTGCACGTACTCGATGGCGATCCACGGTGTCGGTGGCAAACCGAAGTAGGTCGTGCTGCCGGTGTCCACGAAGCGCACCACGAACGGGCTCGGCGGCACGCGCTCGTTCAAGCGCCCGAGGGCTACGGCTTCTTTTTGTGCCACGAGCTCGGGCGAAATGTCGGTCGTACCGAAGGTGCGGCGCACGACCTTGACGACCACGGGCGATGCGCCCTCAGGACTCTCGCGACGCGCCAAGTACGCCGCGCCCATGCCGCCTTCACCCACCTGATGCTCGAGCACATAGCGAACGCCGTGCTGCACGTCCGAGTCGATGTACCGCCCGCTCAGGGAGGAGGGGGCCATGGACACTGGCGGCTCGCTCACGCGCAATTTGTGCGCCTGGTTTCGCTCCGGGTAAAGGGCTAACACTACTCCAGCAGACTTTGGCAGGAGCAGATCACGATCGGCAGGAGTAGGCATGAGCCACGAGACAAAAACTGGCGAGCCCAGAGCTCGTTTCGCAGCAGGTCGGCGCGGTCGCCAAGCACGGCAGCGAGCCCGCTCAGCGAACCTTTCAAGTCGCGAAATTCTCGAGAGAAACGAAAATCTCTCACCGTAGTACTAAGGCATCCATAGTGATTGCGGACTCGATGAAACGGCGCCTGCGGGCGTTGACGGCCTGGCGTCGGCCGGCCTTCCTGATGTTTGCCGAAAGCGCGCCGCTCGATCTACGAATCGTTGGCCGGACGCTGCTGCACGCGGCCGCGGTCGGTGTCGCGGCCGGCTTGGCGGGAGCCGCCTTCTTCGCTGGCCTGGAGTATTTCACGCGTTTCGTTTTGGATGATTTGGCGGGCTACATCCCGCTCCGCGCCGACGGCGAGACGTTCGCCGCAAGCAGCGTGAGCCACACGTTTCGCCCCTGGTTGCTGGCGCTCTTGCCGGCTCTAGGTGGACTCGCCTGCGGCCTGATCACGCGGCTCGCACCAGAAACGCGCGGTGGCGGCGGCGATGCAATGATCGACGCCTTTCATCATGAAGGCGGCTTCATCCGGCGGCGCGTGATTTGGATCAAAGCCTTGGCGTCGATGTTTACGCTGGGCACCGGCGGCGCGGGCGGTCGCGAAGGTCCGACCATGCAGATCGGCGGCGCGCTCGGCGCGCTCGTCGGCCGCGTGCTCCAGGTCAGCACGCGTGAGCGTCGCATTCTGATGGTCGCAGGCGTAGCTGCGGGTATCTCGGCAGTGTTCCGTACGCCGCTCGGCGCAGCGCTGCTCGCCGTGGAAGTGCTGTACCGCGACGGCTTCGAGTCCGAGGCCTTGATTCCGGCCGTGCTCGCCAGCGTGGTTTCGTACTCCGTCATCATCTCGATCTTCGGCGAGAGCACGCTGTTTGCGCGCGTGCCGCGGTTTCCATTCGTGCCCGCGCAACTGCCGCTGTTCTTGCTCTTGGCGCTGCTGATCGCCGCCGTCTCGGTCGGCTTTCTGGGCGTGTACCAAGGGCTCAGCCGGTTCTTCAAGAAGCTGCCGGTGCCCGACTGGCTGCAGCCTGCGATCGGCGGCTTGATGCTGGGTGTGTTTTGCACCCCCGTGATCATGCTGGTGGGTTACCATTTGAAGGCACCGGGCCAAGGTTTGGGTCTGCTCGGCGGTGGCTACGGCGCGGTGCAAATGGCGATCTCCGGATCGCCTTGGTTGCCCGGCGGCTGGTCGGCCGTGGCCTGGCTGATCGCGCTTGGGTTTGCCAAGTTGATCGCCGCTTCGATCACGATTGGGTCGGGCGGAAGCGCGGGGGACTTCGCGCCCTCGCTGGCGATTGGCGGGCTCTTGGGCGGCGCGTTCGGTCGCGCTGCGGGGCTCTTGCTGCACGACCCAAACATCTCTTATGGCGCCTTCGCCTTGGTCGGCATGGGCACCTTTTACGGTGGCATTGCGCACACGCCGCTGAGCGCCCTCGTGCTGGTTTGCGAGCTGGCCGGCAATTACGATCTGCTCGTACCGTTGATGCTCACTCAAGGCATCGCCTTCGTCGCACTGCGCAATCGCGCCTTGTATTCCTCACAAGTCCCGACGCAGCGCGACTCTCCTATTCACCGCGATTCCCTGCTCCTGGACGTGCTGCGCGGCATGCGCGTCAACGAGCTGATGAAGCCGGGCACCTCACCGGTCTGCTTCCGCAAACAGACCGGTGCCGGCGAGATCCTGGAGAAAGTGCGCGACACGGCAGACCAAGAGGTGTTTCCGGTGTTGGACGAAGCCGCGCGCGTGGTTGGCCTCGTCACTGCCGGCACACTGCGCGTGATGTCGCTCGAGATCGAAGACACACGCTGGACTCTGGCCGCGGATCTAATGCAACACGTCGTGTACGTGGGGCTGGACGACGATCTGCGGACCGCCACCGAGCGCATGGTGTCCAGCGGGCTGCGCGAGCTCCCGGTGCTCGACGCGGAAGGCCGCGTGCTCGGTCTGCTCGACGAGTCCGAGGTGGCCGAGGTCTATTTGAAAGCGGCGTTTCGTGCGGAATCTGCCGATCGCCAAGCGCCCGACGCTTCCGAGCGCGGGCGCCCGCGCTGACTACCTGCGGCGCTCGCTGCGCTGGCCGACGCTGTCTTTGGCGCCGGCTCCTGAAATCAGCTCCTGCCAGCTCGCGCTGAGCACGACTTCTTCGTCCTGCAGCACGAGCGCGGTCCAGCTGCCGGGCTCGTCGGCGCGCGAGAACAAAAATTCTGCCAGCTTGGGCGCGATGGACACCAGCGCGGAGCACAGCGCGCCGCGTTCGACGCAGCCGGCGTACACCGGGTCTTTGCCGCCGCTCGGCGCGAGCAACAGCTGGCGCAGCAGCTGCGCCGCGCGCGGGTGGCGCACGTCAGCGACCAGCCCGACGGGGCTTGCCAAGCCCTCTTGGCGAGCCAACGCATAGCTCTCGAGCAGACGCCAACGCGCGCCGTGCACGCAGCGCCACGCTTCGGGGTGCGATTCGGAAAGCACAGCCATGGACTATGCGAGTCGAGCACCGTTGCCAAGCCTGCTCGGCGGGGGCGGACATTTCTCGGCAGCGTGCTGCGCGCGGCGCCCGCATTTGTTGCATCTGTGCGCCAGTTTTCGACAATTCGCGCAGCGCTGCACGAGCTAGAATGGCGGCTTGCGCGGTCGCTAGAGCGCGGTAACCAGAAACGCCCCCAGGGCGTACTATCAGGGGTCGCGGCAACCCCTCGACATCACGGAAAGGAATCCGAAAAATGGCCCCTCGTTCCTATGCCAAACCCTCGGCCGATGAGCTGCGCTCTCGCCTGGGCTCGCTCGAGTTCGAAGTGACGCAACATGACGCTACCGAGCCGCCCTTCCGCAATCGGTTTTGGGACAACCATGAGGTCGGCTTGTACGTCGACATCGTCACGGGGGAACCGCTGTTCAGCTCGGTCGACAAGTTCGACTCCGGTACCGGCTGGCCGAGCTTCAGCAAGCCGGTGGAAGCCGAGCACGTGATCGACAAGGTCGACCTCAGCCACGGTCGGCGGCGCACCGAAGTGCGCTCCAAGCACGGGGATTCGCACCTCGGGCACGTGTTCGAGGACGGGCCGCGGCCGACCGGCCTTCGTTACTGCATCAACTCGGCCTCACTGCGCTTCATCCCTATGGCGCAGCTCGAGGCCGAAGGCTACGGCGAGTACCGCGCGCTCTTCGGCGACGCAAAAACGACGCACCAAGAGTTAGTCGACCACGACAACGCGTGCGCCGTGCCGGCGCCGGGCGAAGGCGCCAGCTGCGAAGCCACGGTCGAAGAGGCCGTGCTTGCGGGTGGCTGCTTTTGGGGCATGGAGGACATCCTCGGCAAAATCCCGGGCGTGATCGAATCGACCGTGGGTTATGCGGGCGGAACGACCGCGAATCCCAAGTATGAGCAAGTGCGCACTGGCAGCACGGGCCACGCTGAAGCCATCCGCATCCTGTTCGATCCGAAGCGGGTCTCGTTTCAAGATCTGCTCGAGCAGTGGTTCTTCAAGATGCACGACCCGACGACCAAGAACCAACAGGGTAACGATCGCGGCAGCCAATACCGCTCGGCCATCTTCGTGACTTCGCCGAAGCAGCGTGAAGCGGCTGAGCTAGCCAAGAAGCACGCTCAAGAAAGCGGCCGTTGGAAGCGCCCAATCGTGACCGAGATCGTGGACGCAGGTGAGTTTACGCCCGCCGAGGAGTACCACCAGAAGTATCTGGACAAGCACCCCGGCGGCTACACCTGTCACTTCATGCGGGACTAACACTACTCAGTCAGTCTTGGCACGATCCCTTCGTCAAGGATCGCGAAGCGCGTCAGATCACGATCGACACGGGCAAGCACAAGCCACGAGAGAAAACCGGCGGGACCGGCGCCCGTTGCCTTTCGATGTGCGATTGGCGCGAGGTTCTTACCACGGGCCTGCTCGCCCGATGCCTACGAAAGACGATGAGTCCGACGGGTCGAAGTGAAGTGATCAGATAATACTAAATACTACTCGCCGACTGCTCTGACCCCGGCGTCTGTACGGCACGCCGGGGCGCCTCGAGCGTTGGCGCGATGCCGGTGGAGGCCTTTTCTACGACTTGATGCACGAAGCGGAGTTTTTCGATCACGCGCTCGGCGAGCACGAACGGATACAAGTCCGGCAGCCCCATGGATCGGTTCAAGCTGTTGAGCGCGACCGTGAGCGGCACCCAAGCCGCGATCAAGTCGTCGAAGTCGTCGAAACGAACGCGGCGCGCGCTGACCGTGTCCGATGTCGCGCCGCCGATCGCGCTCGGCCGGAGCGCTAGGCCATAGCTGCGCGCCGTTTCTAGGGTGTCCACCATGTGCAGGTAGTGCGCCCAAGTCTCCGCCCAATCTTCCCACGGGTGCATGGTGGCGTACGCGCTCACGAACTCGTCGGCCCAATCTTGCCGAGGCGTGGCATAGTGACGTTTCACTGCTTCGGCGTAATCTTGCTGCTCGTCGCCGAAGAGCGCGCGGAAACTGTCCAGCTGGGGTGTGTCCTTCACGAGTCGATCCCAGTAGTAGTGGCCGGACTCGTGTCGAAAGTGACCGAGCAAGGTGCGGTAGCGTTCGCCGAGCTGCACGCGCGTCTGTTCGCGTGACGGCGCGTCCGCCTCACGAATATTGATGGTCACCAGGCCGTCGCAGTGCCCGGTGAGGACCCGCTCGCCGTCTGCGCCGTCCTCCTTGAAGGCGAACGCCAGGCCCACCTCCGGTTGGTCCTGCTTCGATTCGAGCGGCAACCCGAGCTCGAGCAACGTATACACCAAGCGTCGCTTGGCCACTTCCAGTCGTCGCCAAGAGTCGACCGCCCGCGCGTCGGCAACATCCGGCACGGATTCGTTCAAGCGGCACGAAGGGCAAAACTCGTTTGGGTCGTGATCTGGGATGGCCCAGTTGCACACGGCGTGCGTCGCGTAGTTCCGGCACAGCCGATAGCGAGAGCCCTTCGCCGCCGTATCCAAGGCCAAGAAGCGCGCCGGTTCGTTGGGGCCGAGCTCGCCCGGGTCCTGCTCCAGAGCGCTCAGCACCCCGCGATCCGGGAGATAAGCGAGCGTATACCCGCAACGCACGCACCGTGAATTTTCGAAAAAGGCGACGTGCTTGCACGCCGAGCAAGTGAAGATATTCATGACCCGATTGCCACTTCCGAGCGCGAACGCTCAAGGCACGAAGGTGCCGCAGGTGCTGGAGCACGAAGCAATGTCGGCGACGCAGGATCTGTCGCCGATGCAGTCGTGGCAATCGTCGAGCTTGCCTTGCTTGGTGTTGCTGTCGTCCGCTGTGTTTTTGCACTTGGTCTCGCAGCTGTCGACGTCGTAGCTCGAGTCGAAGCAGTCGGCGTAACGCTGACAGACGTCGTGACAAGTGAAGTTGTTCTTGATCGCGTCAGCCGAGCTGCAGCCGATACCGGAGAGACCCAAAGCAATGAATAAGACCGAAGCGAATTTTACCATGGGCGCTGGCTTTGCAGCCCGCGTGCCAGCGCACGGCTCTGCTATTTTTCAGGCAGCGCGTCGTCAGACAGAGCAGCGCGGACACAAATGAGTCGCATACTGTGGCGTCGCGTCGCATTTGCTCGTCCGAGGCACGCTTCGTGCACACCTCATGCGCAGTGAAGATCGTGAATCTGGCTCATTTCAAGCGCTATTGGTCATTGCTAAAGCGAGTCTCCGCCGAGGCAGACGAAGACGACGCGGACATCGTCGCCGCCGGCTTGGCATTCTACGGCGTGCTCGGCTTGTTCCCAGCGCTGCTGGCGATGGTTTCGCTCTACGGGCTGATTGCCGATCCAATTGCGATTCAGCACACCATTTACGGCATCGCGCGGTCTCTGCCCGCGTCGGCTCGAGACGTGGTGATCAACGAGCTGTCGACGTTCGTAGCCCGTCCTTCTCGCAGTCTCAGCCTGAGCATGGTCTTGGCTTTCCTGGCCGTGCTGTGGAGCTCGTCGTCCGCGATGAGCGTGTTGGTTCGCGCGATCAACGTCGCGTATGATCTGCCGGAGCGGCGCAACTTCCTGCAACGGCGACGCGTGGCGGTTTTGTTCACGCTCGCCGCCATGCTCGGCCTGTTCGTGCTGATCCCGCTGGTCGCGCTGCTGCCCAAGTTGCTCACGCTGTTTCATGTCGGCGCCGCGCTCGCCGTATTGCGCTGGCCTGCGATGGCTCTCGTGGCTTGGCTCGGGTTTGGTCTTTTGTATCGTTATGCGGCCGAGCGTAGCCCGTCGCCGGGTATTCGCGCCGTGCTGCCGGGCGCGACGGCGGCGGCGCTGCTCTGGGTGCTGCTCTGTGCCGTGTATTCGGCCTATGTTCAGTACTTTACGAGCTTCAGCTCCACGTACGGCGCTCTTACCGGGGTGATCGTGCTCGAGTTCTGGCTGTACATCTCCGCGTTGATCCTGGTCTACGGGGCGGAGCTCAACGCCGAGCTGGAACGCGAGTCGGCCGGTGCAGAGCAGCAGGAGCTGCCGCTGCCCAGTCAGCCTGCGCCTCACAAACGACCAACCCCGCGGGGCATCTGAGCGATGCCGGCGCGGGGCGGGTCAGGAGCAAACGCTTCGATCACGAAGTCGAGTTGCTGGTGTGGTGCTGGTCGTAGCTGCTGACCTTCTCGCTGATTTTGTCGTTCACGCGATCCTTCGCTTCCTCGAGGCGGTTCTTCACGCCGTCGAGGCCGTCCGAAAGGCGCGCGCGAAGCTGTTCGCCCGAGCTCGGTGCCAGCAAAAGCGCCGCGCCCGCGCCGATTGCCGCGCTGACCGCGACCAAGCCTAAGGCCGGCAGAGCACGCGAGAAGGCGCTCGGACGGCGTTCGAGGCCAATCACGCCCAAGATATCGTTCCATTCGACGCTACGGACTGCCTTGGCCGCTTGCTGAGCGCCAATGACCGAGCCCAAGGTCCACAACGTTTTGCTGAGATTCATGTGAAGATTCCTCCTGTCGATGACTTGAGAGAGCTTGCAACGCACGCTGCGCGCGCCTCTCACTCAGCAAGGCGCATGCCACGAGACCGTCACGAAATTGGCCTGTTTCATTGATGGTTTCGGGGGTCCAAGTGACGCAAGCTGCCTCACTGCGGCAGCCCGGCGCTCAGTAACGTTTGCGCCAGACTACGTCGAGCCCGGACTCACCGCGGTCGCCGATCAAGGTATCCAATGACCAGCTGTGCAGTACCCGGAAGTCGAAGGTCAAGAAGGTCAGGTCCGGCGGCTGCCCCGGTGCAGGCTCGCCCAAGGCGCGCGTGATTTGCGCCGCGACCCGAGGCGAGATCTGAATCACGAGCTCTGGGCGAGCGCTACCGGTGCTGGTGTCGATACGCGTGCTCACGTCCAAGTTCGAGATCCCCGACAGCACCTTGTTGAGACCCTGAGTGGCCGAGCCACCCACGGCGCCCACCGCGGTCGCTGCGTTGCTTCCGCCGCCACTGCCGCCGCCGAGCGAGCCATCCGCGGAGCCCGTCAGGAGTAGACTGAGGATCTGGTCTTGCGTGAGGGGCGGCTCGGAACGGAGTGTGAGCTTGCCCTTGGCGGCTGAGCCCGTGAAGTCGGCGTACACGCGGTGCTTCTCTTCGTCTGGCGAGTCCCAGCGCGCAGTCGCGACGATGGTCGGGTTGCCCGGCTCGCCCGAGAACGTGACCGTGCCGCTCTCGACCTCGAACTGCTTGCCGGAAACGTCGAGCTTACCGCCCTTCAGATCGATCTGCCCGGTCATGGTCATCGGGTCGCCCAAGACGATGTGCAGCTGCCCCCCGACCTGCGCTTTCAGCATGT
>Ga0210392_10001971_pt1 | contig 10592 bp, 8 predicted proteins | sample IncBWC30OmetaG_FD_161057 | JGI IMG/M metagenome (GOLD analysis project Ga0210392, IMG submission 161057) | Forest soil microbial communities from Barre Woods Harvard Forest LTER site, Petersham, Massachusetts, United States - Inc-BW-C-30-O ...
CGACAGCGCAGGCCTGCCAACTTTGCCGTCGGGCAGCGCCAAACCAGCGTTGCAATGCTGCGCCGCATCATTTAGGCAGGCGGCGGGCGTCCGAGTGATGAGGGTATCACTAACGATATGTGGAATCGGAATGCAGGATGTCGCACGCTCCAATCTTGATGCGCTCGAGGCCGACAGATAACGCAATCGCGCGCAGTCATGTCGAACAGGCCACCCATGCGTCCGCCGTGACCGGCCTCGACATGAGCAGCATCGATCTCAATTTGTTGATCGTGTTCGACGCTGTCATGCAGGAACGTAACCTGACTCGCGCAGGTCGCCGCGTCGGACTGAGCCAGCCGGCCACCAGCCACGCCCTGGCTCGGCTGCGCCACATGCTGCACGACGATTTGTTTGTCCGCACGCCCGACGGCATGCAGCCGACGCCGCGCGCCGAACAGATGGCGGAACCGGTACGCGACGCATTGCGCGTGCTGAGCATCACGCTGGCGCCGGAATCGTTCGACCCGGCCACGTCGTCGCGCGGCTTCACCGTGGCGGTGAACAATTATGCCGCGCGTGCCGTCGTGCCGGCCCTTGCGCGCAAGGTGGGCATCGTTGCGCCGCATGTCAGCCTGGATATCCAGCCACTCGGCTTGCGCGACGTGCTGGATCAGCTGGATGCCGGCGCGATGGACGTCGCACTCAGCACGCTGGTCGATGGCGGCGAGCGTTTCAAATGCGTCCGCGTCATGGACGACGATTTCGTCGTCCTGCTCGCCAGGGAACATCCGGCGGCCAATGAAGCCGTCCTGTCGGTCGAGCGGCTGGCGGAAATTCCGCATATCATGGTGACGTCGAACGATGATGACACCAACTTCATCGACAGCGCTCTCGAGGAGCACGGCCTGGCGCGCAAGATTGCCACGCGCGTTCCGTTCCTCTCGTTCGTGCTGATGCTGGTCGGCTCTGACCGGCTCGCGGTGGTGTCGCGCCGGGTCGCCAATGACCTGGTAAAAATCTGTCCACTCGTTGCGCTGGAATTGCCGTTCCCCTCGCCGCGCATCGCCCTGTCGATGATCTGGCATCGCCGGCTGGACAATCATGCGGCGCATCGCTGGCTGCGTGACATGGTCAGGGAGTCTGCACAGCACTGAGTGCGCGCGCCGCGCCAAATTCGTCCGGTGCATGTGCCTATGCATCCTGGCGCTCCTGATGAACGGCCCCGGCACACTTGATATTGCAGTGCAGCACGGCGGGCATCGGAGACGGCATGAAGGCTACAACGCGCATGATCCTGCGTCTGGGCGCGATCGGCCTCTGCGTCGCCGCCCTCGCCTTCGTCGCGTTCAGGACTTCGTCCGCACAGCATACGCCTGCCAACGCCGATTCGGCGGCAATGCCGCCGGTTCCCGCCGTCACTGCGAAAGCGACACGGCAGGACGTGCCGATCTATGCCACCGGAATTGGCACCGTGCAGGCCTATCAGTCGGTGCTGGTGCGCGCGCGCGTCGACGGCACGTTGATGCAATTTCCCGTGCGCGAGGGCCAGGAGGTCAAGCAGGGCGATCTCATCGCGGTCATCGACCCGCGGCCGTACCAGGCAGCGTTGGACCAGGCGAATGCCAAGAAGGCACAGGACGAGGCGCAGCTTGCCAACGCGCGGCTTGACCTGGCGCGCTTCAAGTCGCTGTCGACTCAGGATTTTGCCTCGCGTCAGCAGGTCGATACCCAGCAGGCGCTGGTCAATCAGTTTGTCGCAGCGATTGCCGGCGACGCTGCTGCGATCGAGGCGGCGCAACTGAACGTGGCGTACTGTTTCATAACGTCGCCGGTCGATGGCCGTGTCGGATTGCGCCAGGTCGATCCGGGCAACCTCATCCACGCCACTGATACGTCCGGCATCGTCACCATCACGCAGACCCGGCCGATCTCCGTCACGTTCACCCTGCCGCAGGACGAGTTGCCACATATCCAGCTGGATATGGCGCACGCCGCATCGCCGGTGCTGGCCTACGCCAGCGACGACAGCACGGAACTGAGCCAGGGAACCCTGCTGACGCCGGACAATACGATCGATACCAGCACCGGCACGATCCGGCTGAAGGCGACATTTGCCAATCAGGACGGCAAGCTCTGGCCCGGCCAGTTCATCAATGCGCACCTGCAGATCGGCTTGGCGCCAAACGCGGTCACCATCCCGCCGGCGGCGATCGAGCACGGACCGGACGGACTCTACGTTTATGTCGTCAGGCCGGACGCAACCGTTGCGCGCGCGCCGGTGTCGATCGGTTACCAGACCGACAAGCTGGCGCTGGTTTCGCATGGCCTGTCCGGTGGCGAGTCGATTGTGGTCGACGGACAGTCCCGCCTGCAGGCCGGTACCAAAGTGGCAGTCACCAGTGCGCCGATGTCCGGCTGACGAATGAGTATTTCGACTCCGTTCATCCGCCGGCCGATCGGGACTTCGCTGCTGATGGCAGCAATTTTCCTGGTCGGCCTGGCAGCCTATCCGCTGCTGCCGGTAGCACCTTTGCCGCAGGTCGATTTCCCCACCATCACCGTCACCGCGCAATATCCCGGCGCCAGTCCCGATACCATGGCGTCGTCGGTTGCCGAACCGTTGGAGACCCAGTTCAGCCAGATCAACGGCCTGGCGCAGATGACGTCGACCAATGTACTCGGCACCACCACTGTCACGCTGCAATTCGACCTCGATCGCAACATCGACGCCGCATCGACCGACGTGCTGGAAGCCATCAACGCCGCACAAGGGCAATTGCCGAAGAACCTGCCGAGCCAGCCGATCCTCCGCAAGACCAATCCGGCGGACGCGCCGATCTTCATCCTGGCGGTGCAATCCGACGCCATGCCGCTGACCGCGGTGGATGACTTCGCCGAGAACATCCTGGCGCAGCAGCTATCGAAAATCTCCGGCGTGTCGCAGGTCCTGGTCGGCGGCCAGCAGAAGCCGGCGATCCGTGTGCAGATCGATCCCGCCAGGCTCGCGTATATGGGCCTTACGCTGGAGGACGTACGCAACGTCATCACCAATGCCACGGTGAACAGTCCGAAGGGCAGCATCGACGGCCCGGACAAGTCCTACACCGTTCTGGACGATGACCAGCTGACGGATCCGACGCCGTACGACAACATCGTCGTCGCCTGGCGGAACGGTGCGCCGGTGCATATCGGCGACATCGGCCGGGCGGTACGGGGTCCGCAGAATCGCGAACTGGCCGGCTGGCAGAACGGCAAGCGCGGCGTGCTGCTGCTCGCCTTCAAGCAGCCGGGCGCCAACGTCATCCAGACGGTGGAGAACATCAAGGCGGCACTCCCCGCGCTGGAAGCATCCATCCCGCCGGCCGTGCATGTCAGTACCATCGTTGACCGGACGCAGGTGATACGCGCATCGGTGAGTGACGTGGAATTCACCCTGGCCCTGTCGATCGGGCTGGTGGTGATGGTGATCTTCGTGTTCCTGCGCAACGTGTGGGCGACGATCATCCCCAGCGTCACCGTGCCGCTGGCACTGGTCGGCACATTGGGTGCGATGTTCCTGATGGGATTCAGCCTCGACAACCTGTCGCTGATGGGCCTGACGATTGCCGTCGGCTTCGTCGTGGACGACGCCATCGTCATGCTGGAGAACATCTACCGGCACATCGAAGATGGCCTGTCGCCCATGGACGCGGCGCTGAAAGGCGCCGGCGAAATCGGCTTCACCATCGTCTCGATCAGCCTGTCGCTGATCGCCGTGTTCATCCCGTTGCTGCTGATGGGCGGTATTGTCGGTCGGCTGTTCCGCGAATTCGCCATGACCGTGTCGATCACCGTGCTGGTCTCGGCGTTCGTCTCGCTGACGCTGACGCCGATGATGTGTTCGCGCTTCCTGGCCAACCATCACGGCGAGCATGGCCGGCTCTATCACATCGTCGAGGCGATGTTCGACGGGATGCTCGCCTTCTACCGCGCCACGCTCGACATTGCGCTGCGCTTCCGGTTCATCACCTTGCTGGTGTTCCTCGGAACGGTGGCGGTGACCGCGATGCTGTTCGTCGCCATTCCGAAAGGCTTCTTTCCGACCCAGGATGTCGGCCTGATCATCGGCATCACCGAAGGCGCCCAGGACTCGTCGTACCAGCGCATGGTGACGCTCCAGGAGAAGCTCAACGACATCGTTGCGCACGATCCCGCGGTGGCGTCGTTCGCCTCGCAGGTTGGCGCGGGAACCGCGGGACAGCAGGGCAACGACGGGCGGATGTACATCAACCTGAAGCCGTGGGAGCAGCGCCGCGGCGACGACGTGATGAAGGTGATCGCACGCCTGTCGCGGAAGGTGCAGAGCGTGCCGGGCGTGCAACTGTTCATGCAGCCGGCGCAGGACATCAATGTGGGCGGCCGCCTGTCGCGCACCCTGTATCAATATACCCTGCAGGATGCCGACAACAACGAGCTGAACAGCTGGGCGCCCAGTATGCTGCAACGGCTGCAGGCGTTGCCGCAATTGCGCGACGTCGCCACCGACCAGCAGATCGCCGGCACCACCGCGACGCTTACCATCGACCGCAGCGCGGCGCAGCGCTTCGGCATCGAGCCGCAACAGATCGACGACACCCTGTACGATGCGTTCGGCCAGCGCGAGGTGACGCAGTATTTCACCCAGCTCAACTCCTACTTCGTCATTCTCGAGGTGCCGCCACAGATCGAGGGCGATCTGGCGACGCTGCGCAAACTCTACGTGCGTGCGCCGAATGGCCAGGCGGTGCCGCTGTCTGTCCTGGTGCGCACCGACACTGTCCCGATCGCACCGCTGGCGGTGAACCATCAGAGCCAGTTCCCGGCAGTGACCATTTCGTTCAATCTGGCGCCCGGCGCGTCGCTGGGCGATGCGGTGACGTCGATCAACCAGGTGCGCGACCAGCTGCATGCGCCGCTGTCGCTGCAAGGCAGCTTCCAGGGCAGTGCCCAGGCATTCCAGAGTTCGCTGAGCAGCGAGCCCTACCTGATCGCGGCCGCGCTCACCGCGGTCTACATCATTCTTGGCGTGCTGTACGAAAGCTACATCCTGCCGCTCACCATCCTGTCCACGCTGCCGTCGGCCGGTGTCGGCGCGTTGCTGATGCTGATGCTGGCACACACCGACCTTTCGGTGATCGCGATGATCGGCATCATCCTGCTCATCGGCATCGTGAAGAAGAACGGCATCATGATGGTGGACTTCGCCATCCATGCCGAACGCTCGGACGGCATGGCGCCGGCCGAGGCCATCCGGCAGGCCTGCCTGCTGCGCTTTCGCCCGATCCTGATGACGACGATGGCGGCGCTGCTGTCCGGACTGCCGCTGATGCTGGAGAGCGGCGCCGGCTCGGAACTGCGCAAGCCACTCGGCTACGCCATGGTCGGTGGACTGATGCTGAGCCAGATCCTGACGCTGTACACCACGCCGGTGATCTACCTGTACCTCGATCGGCTGCAGCACCTGTTCTCGCCGCGGCGTCGCACGAGGCTGCCGCGCCTGGCGGAAAAACTCGGCGAGGCCAGCACCGGATGAGGCTATCTGTCCATGCAGACACTGCATGAGGCTCGCCCTTGGCCGCTCGGAACGCGGACACATCTATCGGGCAATTCCCGAGGAGAGCACTGCATGCGACTGATTCCGGCAACCTTTGGATTCGCCATGATCGCCGGTTCCGCCATGGCGGCCGGCAGTGCGGCCGATGGACAGCACGACTTTGCGCGCTGCACCGCATGTCACTCTTCGCAACCGGGACACAACGGCATCGGACCGTCGCTGGCATCGGTCGTCGGACGCCAGTCGGGAACCGAAGCCGGCTACCATTACTCGGCTGCGATGTCCGGCGCGCACATCACGTGGGACAACGCCAGCCTGGACAGGTTCCTCGCCAATCCGCAGGGCAGCGTGCACGGGACAAAGATGTTCATCGCAGTCCCGGACGCACAGCAACGGCAGGACATCATCGCTTACCTCGATACGCTGAAATAGCACCAAGGACCACTGATATGCCTGATCTGACCGTCAACGGTACCACGCACAGCGTGGATGCCGACCCCACAATGCCGCTGCTGTGGGTGTTGCGCGACCTGCTGGGACTGCGCGGCACCAAGTTCGGTTGCGGCATCGGCGCCTGTGGCGCCTGCACCGTGCACCTTGACGGCGAAGCGGTCCGCGCCTGCGTCACCACCGTGCAGGACGCCGTGGGCAAGCAGGTACTGACCATCGAGGGTCTCGGCATGCACGGCGAACACCCGGTGCAGCGCGCATGGAAGGCAGCGAACGTGCCGCAATGCGGCTACTGCCAGCCCGGCCAGATCATGCAGGCTGCCGCCCTGCTGAAGCAGACCCCGAAGCCGACCGACCAGCAGATCGTCGATGCCATGAGCGGCAATATCTGCCGCTGTGGCACCTATCAACGGATCAAGGCGGCCATCCGTGCCGCATCGACCGAAGCAGCGTGATCGGGACAGCACCATGGGCAACATCCAGAACCTCAGCCGCCGCAACGTCTTGAAAGGCATGGCCGCATCACGCCTGCTGCTGGGCGCAAACGTCGCCGCATGGCTGCCGGTCAGCCAGGCCGCGGCAGCGCCCGCGTCGTTCGCACCCAACCTGTTCGTCGCCGTCGCGCCAAGCGGCCAGGTCACCATTGTCGTGTCCCGCTCGGAGATGGGAACCGGCATCCGTACCAGCCTGGCGATGGTGCTGGCCGACGAACTCGACGCCGACTGGCGCTCGATAAAGGTCGAACAGGCGCAGGGCGACGCGAAATATGGCGACCAGAACACCGACGGCTCCAAGAGCGTTCGCCTGTTGCTGAATACCATGCGCGAAGCCGGCGCCACCGCGCGTCTTATGCTGGTCAATGCCGCGGCACAGCGCTGGCGCGTCGCACCATCGGCGTGCCGCACCGAGGCCGGCGCCGTCGTACTCGGCGCCGCCGGCAAACGCCTGTCCTATGGCGAGTTGGCGGAGGCCGCGGCAAAGCTGCCAGTACCGCCGGCCGGTTCAGTACGGCTGAAGGAGCGCGCGGCTTGGCGCTATATCGGCAAGCCGCTGCCTATCATCGATCTGGACGACATCGTGCACGGCAGCGCGGTGTACGGGATCGATGTGGTATTGCCCGGCATGAAGCAGGCCTCCATCGAACGGCCGCCGAGTTATGGTGGACGTGTGAAGAGCTTCGATGCGACCGACGCAATGAAGGTGCCCGGCGTCGAACGCGTGGTGGAAATTCCCGCCTCGCCTATGCCGTCCGGCTTCCTGCCGCTGGGCGGCGTTGCGGTGATCGCCAGCAATACCTGGGCGGCGATACAGGGACGGCAGAAGCTGCATATCGTCTGGGAGCCGGGTCCCAACGCCGACTACGACACCACCAGCTACCGAGCGGCGCTGGAAGCAACGGCGCGGCAGCCCGGCAAGGTCGCGCGCAACAACGGCGACGTGGACCACGCCATGCAGGCCGCCAGCAAGCGCATCAGTGCCGACTACTTCGTGCCGCACCTCGCACATGCGATGATGGAGCCCGAGTGCAGCACGGCAGAGTTCGCCGATGGCGCATGCACCGTATGGACCGCCACGCAGAACCCACAGCAGGCGCGCACCACGGTCGCGCAGTTTCTCGGCATCGAGCAGTCGGCGGTGACGGTGAATATCACGCTGCTGGGCGGCGGCTTCGGCCGCAAGTCGAAGCCCGACTATGTCGCCGAGGCGGCGTTTCTGGCGCGCGCCGTCGGTGCTCCGGTGAAGGTGACATGGACGCGCGAAGACGACATCGCCCACGACTACTTCCACGCGATCGCCGCGCAGCATCTCGAGGCCGGACTGGATGCGAACGGCAAGCCGACGGCATGGCTGCATCGCACGGTGTTTCCCTCGATCGGCTCGACGTTCACCGCCAACACGGTATACGGCGCGGCCGGCGAACTGAGCCAGGGCGTGGTGGACATGCCGTTCGACATTCCGAACGTGCGCTGCGAGAACGGGCCGGCCGAAGCGCATGTGCGGATCGGCTGGTATCGCTCGGTCTACAACATCCCGCACGCTTTTGCGGTCGGCTCGTTCGTCGATGAACTGGCAGCCAGCGCCGGGAAGGATCCGGTGCAGTACCTCCTGTCGCTACTCGGCGCGCCGCGCAAGCTGGATCCACACCTGTTGGGCTCCGAATATGCCAATTACGGCGCATCCCTGGACGAATATCCGATCGACATCGCCCGCATGCGCAATGTCGTCCTGCTGGCGGCCGCACGGTCCGGCTGGGGGTCGAAGCTGCCGGCGAGGCACGGCCGCGGCATCGCGGTCCATCGCAGCTTCCTGACCTATGTCGCGGCGGTGGCCCAGGTGGCGGTGGCGGAGGATGGCACGGTCTCTGTCCCGCGCATCGATCTGGCGGTGGATTGCGGCATGGTGGTGAACCCGGATCGCGTTGCGGCGCAGTTCGAAGGTGCGGCGATCATGAGCCTGGGCAATGCGCTGTACAGCAGCGTGACGTTCAAGGCAGGCCGCACCGAACAGAGCAACTTCGGCGACTACCAGGTGGCGCGCATCGACGCCACGCCGGAGACCCATGTGTACGTCGTGCGCAGCGATGCACCGCCCGCCGGTGTCGGCGAACCCGGTGTGCCACCGGTGTCGGCCGCGATCTGCAACGCGATCTTCCAGGCAGTGGGGCACCGGGTCCGTGCCCTGCCGGTCGATCAGGCGGAATTGAAGGCCGCCTGACCGGCGTCACGCGCCGACGCGCAACTGCGCGCCGGCGAAGTCGGCGAAGAACTGCGCCAGCGCCGGCACCGTTGCCTCGACCAGCGCCTCGCCCGAGGCCTTGGTTGCGGCAGCGGGATCGCCGGCATAGCCGACATCGCCGGCGGCAAAGATAGCCGCCCAGAACGCACCGGCGGCGCGCAGCGGATCGGGCGCGTTGCCGGCGTAGTACGGCGGATCGAGCCGCGGCGGCAGGTTGCCGATGCGCGCCGCAATGCGCTCCGCGGCATCCGCCGGACGCAGCGCAAGCTGCAGCCCGGTTTCATACGCACAGGCATGGCCGACGCCACGCAGCGCGCCAGGCAGTACCTCCATCCATTGCTTCTGGCCCGGCGACATGTAGTTCACGTAGCCGACCTCGAGGCCGCGACTTGCCAGTGCGGTACAGGCGGACGCCAGCGGTCCCTGGTTGCCGCCATGGCCGTTGACGATCAGCAAACGCCTGAAGCCGGTCCGATGCAGGCTTTCGGCCACGTCGGTGACCATCCCGATGAAGGTCTCCAGCGACAGCGTGATGGTGCCGGCCCACGCGCGATGATGTGGCGAAAAGCCGAAGGACGGCGGCGGCAGCACCAGGACATGCGGCGCCGGGCAGCGTTCGGCGGCAGCCATCGTGATGCGATACGCCGACAGCGTATCGGTATCGACCGGCAGGTGATCGGAATGCTGCTCGACAGAGCCGACGGTCAGTACCGGCAACGCGCCGGCATCGCGCGCCGCGGCGATCTCCGCGCGGGTCAGTGCACCCCAGTCATGTGTGCGGCGAAAATCCTCGGACATCGGTGTCTTCCCCTACGCTGTTTCCGGCTCTTCCAGTTCAATGCTCAGCTCGCGCAGCGCCGCGGTGTGCGGATGGCGTGTGCGGCCGGCGCGCAAATCGTCGGCGGACAGCAACTCCACCAGTTCACCTGACTGCATCACGCCGATCCGCCCGCAGAGATGCGCGACAACGGCGAGGTTATGGCTGACCAGGATGTAGGTCAGCCCATGCGCCTGCTGCAAATCCGACAGCAGGTTGAGCACCTCGGCCTGCACCGACACGTCCAGCGCACTGGTCGGTTCGTCGAGCAGCAGCACCTGCGGTTCCGCCATCAGCGCCCGCGCGATCGCCACGCGCTGGCGCTGGCCGCCGGACAACTGGTGCGGATAGCGGAAGCGGATCGATGTCGGCAGCGCCACTTCGTTCAGGCCGCGCATGATGCGCCGCTCGACATTGTCCATGCGGTGCACCAGCAGCGGCTCGCTCAGCAGCCGGTCCACTGTCTGGCGCGGATGCAGGGAACCATAGGGATCCTGGAACACCATCTGCACGCGGCGATAGAAATCCTTCGAGCGGCGCCGCGTCAGTGCCTGGCCATCGACCGACATCCGACCGGTCCAATCCGGATTGAGCCCCGACAATGCGCGCAGCACGGTGGACTTGCCGGAGCCGGATTCGCCGACAATGCCGAAGCTTTCCCCTTGTGCCACGCTGAATGAAATGGCCTTCACCGCCTCGGTGCGGCCGAAGCGAACCGACAATCCGTCGATCTCGATCATGGCTCCAGCCACGACGGATCACGCTGCATGACGGCCAGCCGGCGTTTCTGGTGGCTCAGCGTCGGCAGGCATTCCAGCAGGCCGCGCGTATAGGGATGCCGCGCGCGGGTCAGGTCGGCAGCAGCCAGCTCCTCCACCACGCGGCCGGCGTACATCACCGCGACACGGTCGCAGAAATGCGAGACCAGCGGCAGGTCGTGGCTGATCAGGATGAGGCCCATGCCACGGCGCGACACCAGGTCCTCGATCAGACGCAGGATCTCCGCCTGCACCGTCGCATCGAGCGCGCTGGTCG
>Ga0210392_10001976_pt1 | contig 10574 bp, 10 predicted proteins | sample IncBWC30OmetaG_FD_161057 | JGI IMG/M metagenome (GOLD analysis project Ga0210392, IMG submission 161057) | Forest soil microbial communities from Barre Woods Harvard Forest LTER site, Petersham, Massachusetts, United States - Inc-BW-C-30-O ...
GTCGCCGAGATCGGGGCCGCGCAGGCGCCCGGTCTTCTTCACCTTGATCGTCAACCCGTCCGGCGTCATCGCAGCACGTCCTCCGATCGATCCTGCAGGATTACGGTGCAGCAGTCATACGCATAAGCGTTCACGGTTACGACGTCGTACTCGATGCCGTCCTTCACCACGACGTCGCCCTTGAGCGGCTGGCGCGGCAGATCCGCAAAGCGGATCACCGCGTGGGAGTACCGGCCCGGTGAAACCTGCTCGTCGGCAGCGCCTTCCTTCCAGATCAGGACCAGCGGCTGGGCCGTGGCCGGGTCGTTGGCGAGCCAGTAATCGACGTCGGTGCGCCCGAACGTTCTCACGAGCGCATCCCACAGGCCGGGGACGTAGGTCGAAATGAAATCGTTGATGAACGCGCCGGGTGCCTCCCGCAGCGCACCTTCGGCGGGCGATTGGCGACTCACACCACCGAAAGATGCGCGCGGGGACGGACCTGCGCGCGCCTTCACGCGATCAGGTAATCGGTTCATACCACCTTGACTTTGAAGCTGGCGTTGGGCCGGTACGGGACGACCAGCGGGGCGCTCTGCATCAGCAGGAAGCGCACGCTGGGATCCTCTTCCACCCAGGATTTGACGAAGTACGGCAGCGCCTGCAGGCCCGCCTGCTCGTCGCGGATCGCGCCGTAGGCGCGCACGCCTTCGAGCGCGGGTGAAGTGAGAAGGCACGTGCCCGCCGGCAGAATCGGTTTCTCGATGCCGTCGGCTGGATCCACGTACCAACCGGAATAAACGAAGATGTTGAAGGTGTCTACGGTGCCCATGAAGACGCCGCCCTCTTCGATCTGGGCGGGCTGGCCCATGGTGGGAAGGGTCTGCGCCACGCGCTGCAGGTTCAACCGATCCTTAACCTGCTGGTTGTTGCGGAAGGCCTTCCAGGCGTCGACTGTCAGCAGCACGTCGTTGAGCATCGCGCCGGTCTGCTGCAGCGCGATCTGCGACCAGTCCTGCAGATCGTCGAGCGGGGTTGCGGTGGTGACGCTCCACAGCGTCGGGGCCACAATGGTGTTGCCCGCCGCGCGGCCGAAATCGATCACCACGGTCGGATACTTGTCGCCTGAGATGGTCGATTTACCGGTTGCCAGGACTTCGCCCGCCATTACTTCCATACGGCGGTTGACCATGTCCATCTGGTCCTGCATATCGCGCGCGACCAGCGCCCGCTGCCGGTCGGATGGGGTAAGCGTGCCGCCGATCTGCTCACCGGGGGAACGCTTCAACGGGCGGTTCATGTCGAAGACCCGCTTGTCTTTGATGTAGGCGGGTTTCAACGTGGAGGTGGTGAACCCCAGCGTCGCCACGATCTGCCCTTCGACGAGCGGCGACACGAAGGGTGCGATGCGCCGCTTGCCGAGAATGGTATCGAAGTGAATCTCCTCGACGGCTTCCGTTTGGGTGTTGGGGAAGTATCGGTCGAGCAGGAACTGCGGATTGCCAAGCAGGCTGGCGACTACCGCATTCAAGACATCGGTCGAAAAAAGATCAGCCATGATGTGAACTCCTCAATCGGTGGTGGGTTGCGGTTTTGCCGCCCGCCGGTCGGTCGCCATCAACCGGCGGGCAGCGCTTGGGTTTAGGCGCCTGCGCTCTGGGTCACCGTGAAAGTCTTGCCGTTCACGTTGATGGTGGCCGTTCGCAGCGCGCCCGCATTGGCCGTGACCGCGTAGGTTACGTCGCCGTCGACGCTTTGCGGAGCGGTCGGGGAAACAATCGACAACCACGACACAGAGCCTTCCTCTGTCGCGGTCCAGGTCCCAGAGACGCCGGGGCCTGTCATGGTGACGCGGAACGAGGCGGTTTCGGCACCCGACGTCAGCGTGTCGCTGGTCGGGCTCAGGGTCACGGTCGGCACGGCGGGGATCTCTCCCGCCGCCTCGCCCAATTCCTGAGCGGTCGGGACTTCCGCGAGTTCGGGATGCTTCTCTCGCTCTTCCGCCGTCAGATAAGCCCATGGGCTATCCATCGACGGTTTCGCCCCTTCGACGGCCTTGCCTGCGCCTGCCGCTTTGGTTTCTTCCGCCGCGCGGTTGGCCTCCACGACGGCCTGGGCCGCCGCCGCTTCCTGTTCCGTGGCCATGGTTTTAACCAGTGTGCCGTCGGTGTACACGACGCTTTCGAGCAGGATCGTGTAGTTGCGCAGTGCGTCGGTAACCACGCCGTGGCCCAAGGCACCGGGCCAGATGATGGCGTCGGCCTTGAACTTTCCGCTGACGTACACCGTCGCGGCTTGCGCGGCCAGGGTCGCATCGAGATCGTTGACCAGGATGCAGTTGCAATCGCTGGCCGCCACGGGCACCGTGATGTTGCCGGTCGCCGGGTCGATTTTCAGGATAGTGCCGCGCTTCAGGACGCCGATGCCCGAGGCCACGGTGCCGCTGCGGCTTACGACGTCGTCGCCGTCGCTCAGAAGCGGCGTGAACGAGAAGGGCGTCGTGGAAAAACTGGCTTGCGCGATTGGTTGTGAGGTTGCCATAGAGTAAACTTTCTCCTGTCTTTGGATTAGCTGGCCTGGACGCGCCGCTGTTTGGGAACGAACCGCAGCACGCGGTCGGCTTCGGCCGAAGGCGTGTCGGGCGCACCGTCGCCCAGGCCCACGGTCGGATTCTTCAGGCGAGCCATCTCAGCTTCGAGTGCGTTGCCTTTCGGTGGCGCCTGGGCCGTTGGGGCGGCCTTCAGGATGCGCCGCGCGGTTTCGACGTCCTGATCGGTTTCGAGGGCCAGGGTGCGCGCCAGAGTTTCGCGGCCTTGAGCTTCCTCGCAATTGAGAATCGCCGCGATGCGCTGCCGGTCGGCGGTTACCGAGGGCAGCAGACCGCCGGGGATGACTCGCCCTTCGACGAGCGGCGCAACTACCGGCAAAGTTGCTGCCGGTGCGGGATTGGGGTTTGGAACCGCCGGTGGAGCCGGGGGTGCGGCGGGCGGATCGTTACGTGGTTGGTCGGCCATAGGTGCCTCCTGGGGTAAGCTGGCGGCGCGGGCCGCCGCACTGGGAAATAGAATCGGTCGCGGGGCTGTGCTCACGAGCCCGGACAGCAGCGGTTCGAAGCTGCCGATCTCGTCGGCCATTCCGGCGGCAATCGAGGAACGCGCCGGCACAATCGCGCCGCGCCCAAAGTTGGTCATCACATCGTCCGCGGTAGTGCCGCGGAACTGCGCCACGCGCCCGATGAAGAGACTCGCCAGCGAGTCGGCGATGGCGCTCAGTTGCGCGCGGCCTTCATCGGTTCGAATGTCGGTGCGCTTCAAGGGCGATTGGCTGGAGACGATCTCGTAGCGTTTCACGCCCTGGCGCTCCTGGGCATCGCGGTTGTCGGTCACCGAGACCACCACGCCGATGGACCCGAGAAAGCCGCTCTCGTTGGCCACGATGCGCGAGGCGGCCGAAGCCAGCCAGTAGCCGCCCGATGCAGCCAGGCCGTCGACGTAAGCCATTACCGGCTTCTTGGCGGCGCCTGCGCGGATCTGGTCGGCGAATTCGTTGATGCCGTCGACCTGGCCGCCTGGCGAATTCACGTTGAGCACGATCTGCGCCACGGCGGGATTGTCCAGCGCCGACTTGAAATCGCGCGACAGGTTCTCGATGGACGTCGCGCCGCTGACCTCGGTGAGGATGTTGGCGTAGCGGAAGAGCGGGCCTTCGATCCCCAGCACCGCGACGTTGCCGTGCATCTCGACGCGGTTGCCGGTGTTTTCGAGCGGCTTGCCGATGCGCGCCACCACGGCGTCGATATCGACCGCCGACCGCTCCACGATCTCCAGAATGGTGGACATCGCGGCCTGGGTGATGGCCCAAGGGCGTTCTTGAATCTCGGCCAGAATGTGCAGCAGCGATCTCATACAGGCTCCCTCACCGGAACGGTCTCGGGCGTTTCCGGCGTGCTGACGGGCACCGTCGGCGGGACCGGCGGCGTGTACAGGTCCAATTCCTTCATGCGCGCGATTTCGAGCGCGCGCTGTTCGAGGACGTCGTTCCAGTCCAATCCCTGTTCGGCGCATTCCATCTCGAGAGTCGAGATCATGCTGGCCATGCGGATCTGGGCGGCCTCGGCTTCTTTTACGGGATCAATCCAGCCGCGCCCTGGTCCGATCCATTTGGCGCGGGCATAGAGCGCCATGTTGGTGTAGAAGTCCGGGGCCTCGATCATTCCGGCATTCACCGCTTCTTCCAGCCACAGCCGGTAGACGGGACCGGCCCAGTAAGTCGCGAGCCACGTGCGCCGGTTGATGAAGAAGCGCCAGGCTTCCAGCAGCGCCGCGCGCGCCGACGAGTAGTTGGTCTTCGAAAAATCCTTCTGCACCAATTCGTAGGGCATCCCCATCGCGGTGCCGATCTGGCGCAGCACGGCTTCGACGAAGTTGGAAAACTGCGGCGCAGGCCTCGCCGGGGTGAAGGGCGTCATTTTGTCGCCGGGATACAGTGGGATGAACGTGCCGCCTTCCAGTTGAATGCGGTAGTCGCCCTTGGTGGCGAGATACTTATTGGCATCGCCGCCCATCATCTCGGCAATACCCGCCGGGTCCAACGGTGTCTCAATAACGCCCGCCACCAGGGAATTCACGATGGACGACTGCAACTCGGTGCGCTGGTAGCTGTCGAGCATCCGGAACTGCTCGATCACGGGGGCCAGCAGCGGTTTGCCGCGCGTCTGGTCGACGCGCTCCTGGGCCATGCAGTGAATTACGCGCTTCCGGCCCCAGGACGTTTCCGCCGGAATGCGCTCCCACTCTGCCGCGATGGCACCGTAGGCCGGGTACAGCATCCCGATCCAGGTGGACATCTTGCGGACGTAGTAGGCCAGCGGCCTGCCGTACTCGTCGGTTTCGACGCCGCCGCGCATCTGCACCGTCGGCAGCATGTTGCCGGGGTTGCTGAGACGATCCGTCTCCACCAGCTGCAGGCACGTGCGGAACGGCGTTTCATTGCGCTCCAGCCACAGCGGCAGCGCCAGGGACTCGCCGTTCTGCAACGTCGACCGGAACATCAATTGCGTCATGGACGCGAACGTCTGGCGGCCTGCCGCATCGCAGGCGCAGGATTCGCTCCAGGTGCGCCACAGGCTCTCGGTGATTTTGCTCCACTCTTCCGCCCATGCGGCGTCGCGCCCCAGCGCGCGGTAATCGGGCCAGCAGGCCAGGCGCAGGCCGACACCGACGGTGTTATCCTGCAGCGTCTGGAACGCGCCCGCCGCGACCCCGTTGTTGCGGTCGAGATCGCGCGACCGGGCGACCAGCATGTCGTAATCGGGCAGAAGATCGGCGTCGGCGGCGGCGCGGACCGGTTGCCAGTTGGAAAGCTGCTTGCGCCTCTGCGAGGCCCCGGCGTAGGACGTGTCGCGGTAGTGGTGGTGATGCTCCCCGAATTGAGCGCCAGGCTCGGGCGGCGATTGCGGCTCCTGTGCGCCGAACAGGCGCGCCAGCAGACTACGCCGCCGCTGGGGAACCACGGCCAGCGGTGGCGGTGTGGGCGTGATGGGCGCGGCGCTCATGGCCACGCCTCAAGGTTGAGCGGTCGCCGCTGGAAGGATGCAGCCATCTGGCCCGCCGGGCTGTTGGGATCCACTTGTCCGGCGAGAAAAGTAATTAACCGCTGCAGATCGGCGGGCGTGGTTTGCGCGAAGACGACGCGGCCCAGCTGCGGCGTTTCGATCTCGCGCGTGGCCTGCCCGCTGAGAAGCAGAAAATACTGTTGAATCGCCGCCGTGAGCATGTCGTCGGGTGTCGAGGGCGATGTATCGCGTGGCTTGCGGGTGATCATTCGAGAGACGTGTCCCTGGCACGGATCGGTCGAAATTCGGGGACCGGGCTGGTGGTGATGGTTGGTTTGGTGGCGGAGGCCTGGGGCTTCTCAATGGTCAAATTCTTTTCCATCTCGTCCCAGCGCGCTGCGCTCCAGGATTCAAAGCGCAGGCTGGCCGCCGCCGACCTGGCGTAGATCCGGCAGTCGAGCGCTTCGTTCCGGTCGCGGCGCTTCTCCCAGACGGTGCGCCGCAGGCCTCCATGGGTCCGCGTGACCAGCTGCTCGGCGGTCAGCTGCTCGAAATATTCCTTCGAGTATTGGGGGAAGTGACAGAAACCGGTCGGCCAGGGCTCGCCCGCCGCGCGGTCCGGGACGGCCTGGCGCAGCCAGCGGTAAAGCTCCTCCTTCGCAATCGAACTGTTGACGGGCCACAGGCGGATCCCGTACTTGACCCGCCCGTGCGGCCCGACCTCGATGAGCGACGGCGCGCCGATCAGGGACGACACGCGGCTATCGCCCTTGACCGCCATGACCCGCTGCGGCGACATCCGCCGCACAAAGTCGTAGACCGCCATCGTGTTGAACCCGGAGTCGACGGCCATCTTGGTGATGCGGGTGCGGCCGCCGTACTCCGTTTCGAAATCCTCATCGAGAATCTTGGCGAGTTCGTCCCACACCCCCGGCTGGCTGGTGTCGCCTTCGAACACGCGATAATCGACGCTCCAGGAGAGCCGCTGGCGGCCCCACGCGACGATCTCCACCTCCAGGCGCTTCATTTGCACGTCCACCCCGGCGGTGAGTAGCAGGCCGCCGTGCGGCACGCGCCCGATGTCGTAGGTTTCCCGGCGCTCGTACAACCGGTCGGTGTCGGGCACTTCGCCGACGTCGGTCCACGGCTGGCCGAGGATGGTGTTCTGGAAAACCTGCAGCTTTTCGCGATCTGTGCCGGCGTCTTCGAATTTGCGCGCGATCTGGCCCCAGGAGAGCCAGCCGACCGGCGAGTACAAGCTCGACAGGTGGTAGCCATGCACCCGGTCGTCGCCCGCGATCTGCTGCGCCTTCCACTCGCCGCGCGGCAGCATCCAGTTTTTGGCGTGGTTGGGAATCGACCGCCCGCAGGCTTCGCAGATGTAGTGGGCGGCGTCGGGATTCTGTTTCGGCCAGCGAAGCTGCTCGATGCGCAGCACCTGGCTGCACGCGCAGAAGGGACACGGCACCCAAAACTGGCGCATGTCGCTCTCGTTGTAGAAGCGCTCGATGCGGCTCTTCCCGCTTAACACCGGCGTCGAGACGATGAAAATCTTTTTGCGCTGCGAGTAGTTGGAGGTGCGGGCCATGGCGAGCTCGCACGGTTCGCCTTCGCCGTCCACATCGCCGGGATAGCCGTCCACTTCATCGAGGAACAGGTAACGCGCCGACATCGAGCGCAGGCCCTTGGCGCTGTTGGCTCCGGTCATCACCAGGATGCCGCCGGGGAATTCCTTCGCCAGCACGGTGTTGCCGGAATCGCGCGAACGCGCTTCACGGACCACGCCGCGGAGTACATCCGATTCTTCGATCAGCGGTCCGATGCGCTGCTTCGAGTTGCGCTTGGCCATGTCGGTCGTCGGCTGCACGGCCATCATCGGGCCAGGCGCCAGGTGGATGACAAATCCAATCCAGTTGTTGCCGCACTCGGTCCCACCGATCTGGCTTCCCTTCATGAAAATCACGGTGTGGCACTTCGCGCGCGGCGACAGGTCGTCCATGATGTCCTTGAGGAACGGGGTGCGCTCGGTGCGCCACTGCCCCGGCTCGGGCGACGAGCGCGTTGTCAGGAAGCGATGCTTGTCCGCCCATTCCGAAACCGTGAGATCGGGATCAGGCCTGGCCCCGGCTCGCGCCGCGCGGCGGTAGATGGTGGCCGCCGAAAGCGTGTCGGGCTCGCCGGTGACGAAGGAACTCACGCCGCCGCGCCCTCCTTGGGGGATGAATCACGGTTGGCGAACTCTTCGAAGGCCCGCCGCAACTCCACCATCAGGATTTCGTACACCACGGTGCCGTCGGTTTCGGCGGCGATCTGCGCCGAGACCCGGTCGGGGATGTTGAAGCAGGCATCGCGCAGAATGCGGAATGCGGTGAAGGCCTCCACCTCCACCGACTTGCGCGAGACCAGGTTGCCCAGGCGCTCTTCGTAATCCAGCTTCTTGATGCGCGCTTCGTAAATCTCGCGGGCGGCGCGCGCCTTGCTGAAATCCGGCCCCGTGGCCAGCCGCTCGGCGCTGCCCAACTCGGCGGCGTCCTGCTCGGCGTGGTGGACGGCGTGCTTGGCGGCGCGATGGCGGATGTGTTCAGTCGCGGGAGGGGTTGGGCCCTGCTGATTACGCTTTGGCTTCGGGCCGTAGCGGGCGTTTGAGTGCAGGGTGTTTTGTTCCCAGTCGCGGTCGGCCTGTTCGCTATCGATCAGGCCATCGTCCCGGCGGGTGATCCGGCCCCGTTTAACGGCGTACTGCACAGCCGTCAGGTTCACGCCGCGATGGCGGGCGTACTCAGTAATCCCCATCAACATACCGTGACGATCTGCCCTTCCGCAGAGGTGCTACACTCTGCATCAAGGACTCTCGGCTTACACGGTTTGCAGATTTTCTGGTTTCTGCCCGTCGCTTGCTGTGGCCGCCGGTTGCACGGCGGCCTTTTCCAAAATCAATCTTTCCCGTTCTACCTGGAGATAGGTGGATCCGGTCGACGCCAGCACCGGCTGGCGCTTGGTGTAGTTCCGCCAGCGTTTCAGAATTACATCGCAGTAGACCGGCGCGATCTCGATGAGGCGCGACTTCCGGCCCAGGCGTTCGCAGGCGATCATGGTGGACCCGCTGCCGCCGAAGAAGTCGATTACCAGGTCGCCGCGCCTGGTGGAATTCATCAGCGCCCGCTCCAGCAACTCCACCGGCTTCATCGTCGGGTGCTCCCGGTTCGCCTGCGGCTTCTTCTCCAGCCAGACGGTCGATTGGGTGTTGTCGCCGTACCAGGCGTCGGCCTGCCCCTTGGGATGGCAGTAAAGAATCGTCTCGTGTTGCTGCTTGTAGCGGTTGTAAGTCAGCACAAAGTGATTCTTCGCCCAGACAATGTGACAGCGGATCTTGAACCCGGCGCCTTCGATCGCGCTCTCGAACGCCGTGTGGCGCATCATGGCGATGAAGATGTACATCGAACCCTCGGGTTTGAGGCAGGCGATGTAGTTTTTCATGGCCGCATCCAGGAATTCCTGGAACACCTCGGGCGAGGTGTCGTCCTGCTCGATGACGTCGTGGAGCTTCTCGCGGTGGCCGTTGACGCGGGCGCGGCGGCGCGACCTGGCGCTGTGGAAGTAATCCACGTTGTACGGCGGGTCCGTCACGATCAGTTGCGCCTTCTCGCCTTCCATGGCGGCGGCCAGGACGGCGGGATCCAGGCAATCGCCGCACACCAACCGGTGATTCCCCAGGAGCCACACGTCGCCCAGGCGCGAAACCACATCCTCCGCGGCGGCCGGCGCTTCATCGGGATCCGTCTCACCCTCGACTGGATCGCCCGACGTTTCCAGCAACTCCTCCAGTTCCTTTTCCGAGAAGCCGGTCACGCTGACATCGAAGTCGTCGGCCAGTAAATCGGCCATTTCCGCGCGCAGGATCTTCTCGTCCCACCCGGCGTTCTCGGCCAGCTTGTTGTCGGCGATGATATAGGCGCGCTTCTCGGCCTCCGACAGGTGGCCCAGCGGGATCACGGGCGCTTCCGGCAGGCCCAGCTTGTAGGCGGCCCGCAGCCGCGCGTGGCCCGCCAGGATGTCCCCGTTCTTTTCGTCCACCAGAATGGGCTGTGTGAATCCGAACTTCACGATGGACGCCGCGATCTGATCCACCTGTTCCTCGGAGTGGGTGCGGCTGTTGCGGGCGTAAGGCATCAACCGGCCCAGCGGCCACATTTCCACACGATTTGCCATCGCCGGGATGCTGAATTTTGACATCTGTAGTAACTGCGCGTGATTATGCAGGACGAAGCGCCGGAATGTCAAGCGGGGAAGCTATTTGGAGGGTTGGAGTTAGGCGCGGGCGGGGTGGATTGGGGCGCTTGGTTGGCGTGGTGCTACGGGGTCACATTGGTGTTATCTATTCAACCAAGTACCCAGCATCAGACCGGCCCAGATCGCCGCCGCGACCCACGCGACGACCACCGGGGGTTTCCGCAGGAAGCTCCAATCGGGACCGATCCGATGCGTTTCCGCCCGCGCTGGCGCAGGCTTGGCCGCCTTGCTGGCCCGGTAAAGCCCGGCGATGATGGCGCTCATCAGGAAAATGGCCAGAAGGCATGTAATTGCTATAAGTATCGTCATTACACCAGCATAGCCCGCGCCCAGGGGTGAAAGTCTCCGGCATTTATCTCGTACAAAAGTACCACCCGGCGAAATTGCAGCGTTTTGATGCAGAATCCTGTAAGTCGTTGAAGACGAAGCGTTTTTTGGCCCTGACGCTAGTGCATAGGTGCGGGCGGCAAGCCCCCGCGCGGCATAATCGGGGGAAGTACCTTTTTTTCATAGAGATGCGGCGGTTTATCCCCAACATGCCAGAAAGCCGATGCAAACCGCCCTGTTTATCCCCCACCAAATGAGCCACTTAGCGATGGTGTACCGGGCGATTGGACCGCGCCGTGCCTAGTGGCACGTGCGGCGGGCGTGGCGGGCCGTGTAGCGCGGGCGTGGCCGTGCGGCGGGCGTGGCGGGCCGTGTAGCGCGGGCGTGGCGGTGCGGGGTGCGGGGCGGGGCGTGTAGGGCGGGG
>Ga0210392_10001977_pt1 | contig 10572 bp, 6 predicted proteins | sample IncBWC30OmetaG_FD_161057 | JGI IMG/M metagenome (GOLD analysis project Ga0210392, IMG submission 161057) | Forest soil microbial communities from Barre Woods Harvard Forest LTER site, Petersham, Massachusetts, United States - Inc-BW-C-30-O ...
AACGCTGTGCCCGGTGCCGTATTTCTACTTGTCATCCCCTGATTGATCCGGACCCGCAGAACGGATCCGCTTGGGACAACCACCGCATCTCCACCCTTTTGAGCAACATAGGGTTGCTGAGGATACTGTGGCGGATACGGCTGGCGATAGGGAGGACGGCCATACGGTGGGTACGGGCCAGCTTGTTGAGGCGGATACTGGCCGGCTTGCGGAGCCGAGCCGTCGGGCGGCGGCGGATATTGCCCCTGCTGCGAAGCCGTGCCGTTCTGAGGCGCGGAGGAACTGGGGTAATTCTGGGGCGGTGGGTTCTGCCCCGCCGGCGGCGGTGCTATCGTTCCATCGGACTGAAGGTTCGGATTCGTTCCCACCTGCTCTGTATCGCTATTGGCTGCTGCAGGCGTACCGATCGTCAACTGATCCACTACCTTCTGGACACCCGCGGTGTTCGCCACCAGATGCTCCGCCAAATCTCTCGATGGCTCATCCCGAACCGTTCCATTCAGAGTCACCGTTCCGTAGACCGTGGTCGAGGTGATCGATTGATCCGCCAGCTCGGGCGCGCCAGCCAACGCCTTTAGAACATTGGCTTCGATCTGCGCATCCGGCATCGCAGTCGTCTTAGTCTGCGCAAAGGCAGCGCTGCTGCCCAGAAGCAGACCTGCGGTCAAAAGCGAGGCCATTGAGATTCTCGAAAACGAGCCCTGATACATACCTTCCCTCCGCTAACTGTTGTGCGTCGCACGATTTCGCCACGCAAACATACTAAGGATGCAGACTCGTTTTTTTAGAAAAAGTTACGGTCAGGTTCCCTCCTGGTAGGAAAAGACCAGGACCGCCGAAGGCCAGTCCGTGCGATTGACCTTCCCTCTTTATAACGGTATATTTAAAGAGCGGGGTGGAGCAGCCCGGTAGCTCGTTGGGCTCATAACCCAAAGGTCGTAGGTTCAAATCCTACCCCCGCAACCAAAGAATCAATCACTTATGGGAATCAGGTGCTACCGACAGACTCCCATAACTCCCAATAAGAAAAATCATGATTCAGGCGCTCGCTTCATCGGCTTGAGCACCATCTCCACAACCTTCCCATTCGCTTCTCGCTTGGATGATGACATTGCCTGTCCATAGACGTTTTTTGTCGTCTGGATTCGAAGCATGTCGCATCAGTTCCTGCTGTACCTTCATTGGCGCTCCGGTCTCATCCAGCCACGAGCGGTACGTGTGGCGGAACGTGTGCCAACCGATTGTGCCGTACTTTTTTCAAAATCGAAGTCGTCCCATTGAAGCGCCGCGATCTCGCTGACGCGAAGACCGAGGCATTGGGCGATATACACCATCGCGCGATACGGTTCTTTCAGTGTCGCCACGATAAGTTCGAACTCGCCCACAGTAAGCGTAGTGGGCGTTGCCGGCGCTTCTTGCCGCCTTTCATGCGAACCAACGCAATGGGGTTTCTCTGCTCGGTGAACAACTCCCAGCGTGTGGCGCACTCATACATTAGGTGCATCACGCTTCAGATGAACCTTGGTAAGGCTGCCCGGCGTCTTGCCGAAGGGCCTGAGCGTTCGCCGCTATACAGTTTCGGTAAGGGGCAGCGCGTACTGGTCATCGATGGAGCGCTAACGCAGACCGAAGAACTCGCTCCGCTTCGGTCATATCGATGCACGATTCATTGCATCTTGCTAAGGTCGTTGAAGGTGATCTTGCCTGGCCTTAGAAACAGCATTAGGAGGAGATAAGCAATCACCACCCACACGATCAGAACGAATCCATCCGACGTCGCCAGTGTGTAGGCCTGCGCCCGCACTTGCAGGCCAAGAATAGTGGCTGCACGTTGCAGTGCCTCCTGGCCATCAGTGGACCGCGGCAGTGCTCCGCCCGCCAGCCTTCGTACTCGCTGATCGGTAAGCCAGCTCCCCCTTTGTATATAGAGCCCCAGCATGTTGGAGTGAAACTGCTCCCGCACACCAATGAAGCGGGTCATAGCAGCTACCCCGATCTGGCCGCCGAAGATTCGCATAAGGTGCATGAATCCGGAGAAGGTGGCGGCGTTGGCGGCGCTTGTCAGAGCGCCCGCTTCGAGCGCCTCGATGACGATGCTGCCCACCAATCCGATGTATGCGCCTGCCAATCCGAGAGACAGCAGAAGCTCCACTATTTCGAAGCTATTCCCTGACCACGAAGTATCCACGTGTGCCCAACGCAAACAGCATATCGCTCCCACGGTAAGCCCAAGCGCCAGGACCAGCCGCGAGTTCACGTAGATGATGATTGTGGCCACCAGCCACACCACCGCGAACATCGGCAGGGCCACCCAGGCAAGCGTGTGTCCGGTCTCCAGCGGGCGGTAGTGTTGAATGTTGGCGAGGAAGCCTGGCACGAGCACAATCGCGGCCAGGTGCATGAACTTGAACACGAAGATGGATGTGGCCAGGATGATGATGTTCCGAGTGTTCAGAAATTTGAGATTCACGACTGGGTTGGGTTGGGCAACACGTCTTAGGATGGTTGCCCCAAGCAGAAAGAGTCCTGCGACGAGCATGCCGACGATAGTGCCGGAGTTCAGCCAGTCCAGCCGCTGTCCTTGATCCAGAGCCCCGTATAAAAGAGCAAGGCTCAAGCTGAAGTAAATGAACCCGTGCCAACTCGGCCTGGGTTCTGCATTGGTCCGGAGCGGAATTCCGAAATGGATACAGACCATCATCAATGGGGTGAATAGTGCGGCGGTCCAGAAGATCCAGCGCCAGGAAAGATGGTCGATGTACCATCCCTCCTGCAAAGACGCAATGTTACTGACAAAGACGATGTCCGCTGCATACGCCGCGATCCCGAAGATGACCAGCCGCTTCGGAAGGTTGGTCAACACGAAGGTCATCGTGAGAGAGTAGAAGGTGCCTGACGCGAGACCTGCGACGATCACCAGCGCCATCATCACCTGGTAGTTCGGCGCAAACGGCAGCAGGAAAGATGCGACCGTGAAGATCGCGGCAGCGGGTAGCAGAATTCTGCGCGGACCCCAAAAGGCGTTCACGAACACGACAAATACGCCACTGAACATCGTCGCCATGTTGAATGCGGTTGGAAGCCAGGATGCATCATCGAAGCTGATGCCCAGGGCGCCTCGCAGATCGGGGAGACCGACGCTGAGTAATCGGCTGCTCAGCGTAGCGAGCCCCGCGCCCAAGAAGACCGCCAAAATTCCCACGTATGGGTTGGTGGTGAATTGGGGCTGAACGGATTTTGAGGGGGGAGATTGACCTGGGGTCTCTGAGGTCGTCATTTAGGAAATCTCCGTCACGGAATAGCTCCATTTTAGAAAATTTACGATTCCTATATCCAGGGTGTAGTCATTCCGCACCTTGGATTGTCCATCCGGCCCTTTCTTTGCATCTTCAGCAGGCGGAAGTCGTAGGTTCGCCTGCTGTGCCCATCACGCACCAGTCCCGCCTGATCTCAAGAGATAGTAACTTCTTGAGTAATCGCGGTGTAGAGCGGCATTTTGTATGACTCTTATCGGGTCAGCCATAAGAATGAAAGTGGGTCGCCCCATTCACAGAGAACGATGATTTCACACGACGTTCTATGCTTGTCGTGATGATAGTCATCGGCTTGAGAGCCACCAATTACATAAAGCTGGTATGGCGCGGCTATGTTCTCGGGCACCTATACCCTCACCCCGCTACTGAAAACCTAGACACGACCTGTAGAAGTAACACTTTCCAGGCTCCCCATCGTGGCACTTTCGTAGACATCACGTCGGCGTGTGGCCACCGCATACACTATGGATAGCCATCACGCGATCGAAATACGGCAGACCCTCGCACGAGGCGACGGGTCTGCCGTTTCGCTTAACATTTACGCGAAAATTTCGCCAACCATCTCTTCGCTTTTCTTCCAAAGCGCCTTTGCGTTTTCGGGGTCCAAAGCATAACCGCGCACGCCCTTGCTGATCGCGCTCACGTGCGAGCCAGGAGAAATCAACTCGCCGACCTGACAGTCCTCACAGTACTTGCCTCCCACTTCCTCAGTGGAGGCAACCACACCGGCCCAGACCGATGTCGCCGCGCCCTGAGGAATCGACTTGAATTCGAAAGGCGGCTCGCCTGCAGCTGCGCGTTGTTCCTGGATTTGCTGGACCCATGCCTCGATGGCACCATCCGGCATATGTCGAGCAAGTTCCGTCGCGATTCCGCCCGGATGTACGGCCGTCGCGCGCACGCCGCGATCGCCATGACGGCGGTCGAATTCGACTGCGAAAAGAATATTCGCGGTCTTCGATCGCCCATAGGCCACGAACGGCTCATACGACGTCGCCTCAAAGTTGGGATCGTTCAGGTCAACATCGCTGAAACGATGTCCCGAGGAGGAGAGATTCACCAGCCGTCCTCCAACCTTGATCAACTTTGCGATGCGGTTCACAAAGACAAAGTGGCCCAGATGATTCGTGCCGAACTGCGTCTCGAAGCCATCCTCCGTCTTGGCGAACGGAGTTGCCATTACGCCAGCGTTGGCGATGATCACATCGAACAATCGGCCATCGTCGACTAGCTTGTCCGCAGCAGCGCGCACACTCTTCAAGCTTGCCAAATCGAGTACAACACCCTCGAAGCTCGCTCCGCTCTCCGCCGCAGTCTTGCTCACCTCCGAGGTGGCCCGCTTCGCCTTCTCCAGATCACGCGCCGCGCCTACAACATCCGCGCCATGCGCTACCAACGCACGCGCTGTCTCTACGCCCAGACCGGCCGAAACGCCTGTCACCAGAATCCGTTTACCCTTCAGATCGACGTCTGCAAGGACATCTTCCGTCGTTGACTTCGCTCCAAACTTCGCTGCCATGCTGCACTCTCCTGTCAAACCCTTTGACACGGGCCTCGGCCCGGAATAAAACGGAGTCAGTCTCCGTTATGCAAGATCAGATTACCGGAGAGCGTCTCCGGTTTCAGAAAAATTTCATGAAAAAAACAGCCGCTCCTAAAAACGCTCGCAAACCCCGCGCCGATGCCCAGCGTAACCGTGAGCTCATCCTCGAAGTTGCGAAGCAAGTCTTCACGCGTCGCGGTGCAGAAGCGAGCATGGACGAGATCGCGAAGCGTGCGAAGATCGGGCCCGGCACGCTCTACCGCCACTTCCCTACGCGCGATGAGCTGTTGGCGACGGTCTACATAGCCGAAGTGGAAAAGCTGGCTGCGGCACAGAGAAAATTATCCGCCGAACTTTCCCCCATTGAGGCTCTTCGAGCGTGGTTAGTGGTCTTCATCGACTACATCGCTGCGAAAACAATTATCGTCCCGGCCTTGAACGCCATGGCCGGTGGCCCTTCGCGAGTGTTTCAGCAGACCACGCAAGTTATGGAAGAAGCTGCCAACGCGCTCGCCAGCCGCGCCGTCGCCAGCGGCGATCTTCGCTCGGACATCGATCCCATGGATTTGCTGCGCGCCATCTATGGCCTTTCCACCGCTGGTAGTGCAGACGACTGGCCCACAAAGGCGCGGACATTCGTCGACATACTCCTTCAGGGCTCCCGCCCCTGATAGACGCTCTTCTTGCAGTCGTGACCGGCGCCTGTAAACAGATCCGATTTAGCACTACCGGCCAGCACTCAGATTGCCCTAAACCCGAATCAAGCAGTGATGCAGGTTTAGCCGATAATTCGTTTCACTGAGTAATTTACGGGCTTTGATCACTTATTCCGCTACCCCGCAGGGGCGGGGCGCGCCGTCTTAGCGAAGTGAAGCGCGATGATGGAAGGCGGAGGTTTCTCCGCCGAGTAGATCACGAGTAAGAACGGCTTCGGAAATCGAGAGCGGATGCGACAGTCGTTCCTGTTGGGCATTCGGAATTAAACTGGGAATCATGTTGTCGCAGACACTTCCACGACTGCGGTCGGCAGAGTGAAATGAAACGTCGCGCCTCGTCCGTCGTGGGATGTGGCCCACAAACGGCCACCATGCGATTCCACGATGGAAAGGCTGATCGCCAGCCCCATACCGCTGCCTTGAGGTTTGGTGGTAAAGAAGGCATCGAAGATCTCGTCCGCTCTTCCGGCCGGCAATCCTACTCCGGTGTCGCTGACTGAGATCAGCACTTGACCGCCCTCCCCTCGTCCCGTCTTGACCGTGAGCACTCCGCCGGTCTCCTTCATCGCCTCGATACCATTGAGCATGAGGTTCATCAGTACCTGCTGCAGTTGCACCCGGTCCGCCGTGATTTTGGGAAGATCGGCGGCAAGGTCTGCACGAATCGAAACGGCATACCCGTTGGCTTCGCCCCGCAGCAGCAGGACCATTTCGCCGATGACCTCATTTGTCGCGACCAACTCTCGTTTGGGAGAGGACTTTTTGTACAACGATCGCAGACGGTCGATAATCTCCGAGCCAAGGATACCCGCTTCGACGATTCGTTCCGTCCCTTTGCGCACCTCCGTCAGATTGGGCGGGTCGCGCTGAAGCCAACGCAAAGATGCCTTGGCATTAGCGGTTGTGACCGTAAGGGGCTGTGCGAGTTCATGAGAGATGGAGGCAGCCAGTTCTCCGAGTAAGCTGACCCGATTGGTGTGTGCAAGGTCCGCCTGCAACTGTTCCGCACGCTTGCGATCTTGAATATCGGTCGCCGCACCGTACCATTTCACGACCTTTCCTCGCTTGTCCCGCAGCGGCACGGCGCGGCTCAAAAACCACCGATACTCCCCGTCGGTGCGGCGGATGCGCATCTCCTCCTCGAACGGCTCACCACTGGCAAGGCTCGCGCCCCATCGTCGTACATGTCGGTCCAGATCTTCGGGATGAATAGCAGTTTTCTCGAATCCCTCCGCGTCTCCCAACTGAGACAGGCCGGTATATTCAACCCAGCGTCGATTCCGAAATTGAACGGCCCCGTCGGGTCCAAGGATCAACGCCATCGCCGGAATGGTCTCAATGGCTTCGCGAAGTTTTCTTTCCTCTCCCCGTAATTGTTGCACTCGGAGTTGATACAGCCCCCAAAGGAATGCCAGAAACGCAGCCACGCACAACAAGCGGAACCAGTAAGTTTGATAGTAGGCCGGAGCGACGTTCAAATCGATCGCAGTTTCTGGCCCGTTCCACATCCCCTCGCTGTTGCTGGCGACTAGCCGGAATCGATAGGGGCCGGGCCCAAGGTTCGTGTAAACGGCTTCTCGCGCTGCAACCGGCTGGCTCCAGCTACTGTCGAAACCTTCGAGAAAATATCGAAAGCGAATCCGCCCGGGCGCCGCGAGGCTCAGCCCCGTGTACTCAAATGTGATTCGCCTGGGAGATGGAGGAATTTGAACGACGGCGGCGTGGTTTGCCGTGTTGTTATCGGCGGTGATCGCCTCGATGTGAGGCAGCGCGGGAGCTGAATTGTCATTGATCTGGGATGGATTAACAACCGACAAGCCGCTGCTGAGTGAAAACCAGATCCTGCCCGCAGAATCCGAGACGACCGATCGGCTCCGCTTCACTCCTTCAGTGCTCTCGAGACCATCGGCCTGGTCATACTCACGAACATCGACTGCTTTCATAACACCGCTTAGCAGTTTGTCGCGCGGAACGCGCAAAACATGATCTGAGGTCGCGATCCACAGCCGGCCGTTTTTGTCTTCTTCGATGCCGAATATTGGTCCTTGCAGGGACCCAGGTACTCCGCGGGGTACATTCACATGCCCATCACTGAGGTAAGCGAGACCTTCGGCCGTTCCTATCCACAGGATTCTCGTTGAATCCTGCAGGAGGCAGTTGACATCCTCGGAGGGTAATCCGTCGTTGCCGGAATAGGTTCGCCACCCCTTCTGCGACATGGCACTGACGCCCTTCGGGCTCCCGAACCACATCGTTCCGTCAGGGCCCTCGGCAATCGACGATATGGTGTTCGCCGCTAACCCGTCTGTAGTCGTGTAATTTGTGAAATGACCGTTCTTTAGCTCGCTTACACCACTATTGAGGGTCCCTGACCAGACGCTACCATCACGACTCCGATAGACCGCGTACACTCTGTTTTGTGCGAGGCCGTCTGCCTGCGTGTAGGTCTTGGCTGTAAACGAATTGCCGGAGTAGCGCAGATGGGTGAGTCCACCCTGTTGTCGTCCCACCCACACATCATCGTTACCAGTGCCGGCGATGGAGTAGACAACATCGTTGGCGATCCCATCGGCAGTGACAACCCCACTTTTTCCTTCCTTCAGCCATCGCAAACCGCCCTGAATGGGCGCAATCCAAGTGCGGCCGCCGGAGTCAACGTGCAATGGACCCATACTCTGCGATTTCAAATTGGGAAGTGAGTACGTAACGAAGGCGCTGTCTCGCAGTCGCTCGAGGCCGCGCGCGCTACCGATCCATATGTTTCCTTCCCGATCCTCGAAGAGCGCAGCTACTGGTGCAGTGGTTTCGTGAGTACTCAGTAAAGAAACCCCGTTCGCGTTGTACCGAAACAGTCCGCGACTCGTGCCAACCCAGAAATTCGAGTCCCGGTCGCGAAGGATGGAAAGCACGTCGAGATTGCGAAGAGATGACGGTATACCTGCCAAAGTAAGCTCTGTTCCATTCCATCGCAGCACACCGTTCGCCGTTCCGACCCACAATTCTGAGTTTTGAAGAGGAAGAAGGCAGTTAATCTTCGTATCAACCCGCCCATTCAAGGCGCTCAAAACGCGGCCTTCCTGGAGATAGAAGAGCCCTCGACGCTCCGTGCCAAGCCAAATCTTTCCGTCGTCAGTCTGCGCCATGGCGATCGCCACCGAGGTGGGCGCCGCCAGACGATCAAACCAACTGAAGGGAGTTGCTCGCTGGTCAGGAGCTTCGCCGTTCGCGACTCGTGCAGCGTCGGCGAGAAGAGCTGCCGACGACAGGCTTCGAAATCGGTTGTCACTGTATGTGACAGTTCCCACAGCTAATGATGAGAGCAAAACCGCACCCGACGTCCCCCGTGCCATTGCCGTTGTGCCGTTCTCAGTCTCGCCGCGGATAAGCTCGAAGTTTCCATTTTGGTAACGAAAGACTTGGGTGTTTTGTAGCAAGATCCAGAGGTTATCGCTTGCGTCAACCATGAGTGTTCGCACAGGACCAATCAGGTTTGGATTAGGATGAGCCCGCTCGAACTGGTGAAAATTCAAACCGTCGAAACGAACAAGGCCTTTATCTGTCCCAATCCAGAGAAAGCCATCGGAAGTCTGTGCGATGGCCGTTATAGATCCGCCCGGCAAACCTCTCTCAGTTCCCCACGAGTCGTGGATATATTGCGACACGGTCCGGGTGGGATCGACCGCAAACGCCGAAACAGCGAAGCAGCCAGCCGCGAGTCCGGCAATGGCACACCTGAATAGCCAGCGCCTTCCAAAACCGCCCTCATGGTAGATATTCAAACCTCTCAAGCACAACCTCGCTTGGCTTCTGCATGGGATTTTTGTCGCTCGCGACGACGAAAAATATCAGACGGGGTATTTCCTTACCCGGCTCCGGTATGCCAGACGTGAACTCATGTTCAGCAACGAGTTGCGCTCCCGCACCGGCAGATCTTCCGCGAAAGGTCTTGAAAGTCGCATGTCCAGAATCCCAGCGCAGGACATACGTCAAGGTGCCTGAGGGCGCCTTAAAAGCGAACAGGTTACCAGGAATGTAGAGCGGTTGAATTACATATTGTGCATTGTTCTTATTCGCAGTATCACGCCGGCCACCGACCTCTACGTCCATCTCGCGAAAGTGCTGCTCGGTAGCCCGTTCGTCGAAGATAAACATACTGAAGGCCGCGGCGGGTTCTAAGTGAGAAGTATCACGCACAGTTACCGAATACGTGCCGTACCCGAGACTGCGATTTAAGAATATTTCTGCACACGACCACATGCCCGATTTCTTCTTGATCTGCATGTGGAGCGCCCCGCTCGCATCGGTCCATGCATTTTCAGCATCGTAGAGGTTGTTCGTGCCTCCCTTGACACTTGCAATCATGCGAACACCCCAATCATAGCCGCTGAATTTAAGCGATCCGGTCGGGTTAAGCTGCGGCGTGCCAGCGCCCTTCACAATTGTCACGAGAGCAACAGAACCGCTTTGGGTCGGAGCTGCATCCATCACGGGAGGCGGACTATAATCCGGCTCCACCAATAGCGCAGCATACTCAAACCCCAGATGAGTTTCCGTGCTCCACGTCGAGTCCGCTTTGATGGGAATGAAGGCATGATCAGGCCAGGGCTGCACCCACCACGACCCGGCGTGTGCATAAATAACAATCTGCTGATTTGGTCGAGCATCTCTTACCCGTCCAGAAATCGTATCGACTCTTTCTCGACCACCTTCCGCCGCCGGCGGAATATGGGTGAACTCAATCGAGGGTCCGGAATCGGCTTTATGCGACTGGCAACTGGTCAGCCCAAGGCAGAAAACAAGCAGTAGTGATCGCTGCAAGAAAACTGGGACCAACAGGCGCACTTGCATGTGACCCCGTAAGCGGTCGCAATCTCCTACGGGAAGAAAGGCCCGCACTCGTTGGTGTGTTTTCCACAAAGTACCCATATTTTTGCTGGGAACAGGGCGAGTCACTCACTGAAACGCTCTGCCGACCCTTGCCATCACCTCAATCTCCCTC
>Ga0210392_10001978_pt1 | contig 10572 bp, 6 predicted proteins | sample IncBWC30OmetaG_FD_161057 | JGI IMG/M metagenome (GOLD analysis project Ga0210392, IMG submission 161057) | Forest soil microbial communities from Barre Woods Harvard Forest LTER site, Petersham, Massachusetts, United States - Inc-BW-C-30-O ...
TAGTTGGCCAGCGGCGCATAGAGCGGACGGCGTTTAAAAGCGACCGCCTTCACCCTGACCGGCCGGCCATTCGCCAGCACCACAAATTCCCCCGGCCACGGCAACGTTGGCGGGCCCTGGGCGCTCACAAAATTCCATTGCCCAACTCCCGCCGCCAGCGTCTTTGTCGTGATCAGCTTCACCTCCAGCATGTCGGACGAAAGGATGTGTAGCGCATTTTCGCCCACCAGCGGCAAATGCAACGAGGCATCGTTTGTCAGCGGCGCATATGCTGTCACCGCGCCGCCAGCCGGGCGCGTGCACAATAAAAAAAGGGCGCTGACGTAGACAAAAGAAATCTGCACGGTCTTCATGTTGCAAACAATCTTGTAAACCTACTGCGTTTTCTCGCTGTGCCTAGTGGGGTAAAATCCGCGTCCAACATCGGGTCGATACCCCAGTCCGCTAAAAAAATGTCCTCCCCTCCGGTTTACCGGAGGGGAGGACTTGACCTGAACCCGGAGGAACGGGGAGTTCAGTTCGTCACATAGACGATATAGTAACGCTGTGTTTTGCTGCTGGCGGTTGTATCGGTGTAGGACGTGCTGGTGCCCGTGGCGGTGATAAGGCTGCCCAGGTTCGTCCAGGTCGCATCGGTCAGGCTATTCTTGTAGGCAACGCGATAAGCTTTGTTCACCACGCTGCTCCAGGTGACTTTCATGTTGGCGCCCGACTTGCCGATGCTGCTCGGCACGCTGTTGCCGGCGATCGTGACCGTTGCGGTGCTGTTGGCACCGATGGTGTAGGCAGAATTTGCGGCTAGCGAAAGAACGGCCGCTTCCGACCCGACGCAGCTCGCGCTGGACTTGGGCGTGACAGTGAGCGCAACCGTGGTCGCACCCGCCGGAATCGTCACGGATGTGGCAAGCGTGTTATAATCCGTGCTGTTTACCGCCGAGCCGCCCAACGAATAATTCAACGTAAGCGAAGCGCTGGTGCTGCCGGTCCGGGTGACAGTAAACACGCCGGGATCAAGCCCGACGCGCGACGCGCTGGCATCAGTTGCCGCTACCGTCACTGTGGGCAAGGTGACAACCGCATTGCTAACGATGCTGATGGCGGCGCTGCTGGACGCACCGACGGTATAGGTCGGGTCCGTTGACAGCGTTAGGCTGGCGGTTTCGGGGTTGACGTTGTATTCGTTGCCGATGGCCGCAATGTTCATCGTGTAAGAACTCGCTCCCGCCGGAATCACAATGGAAACCGGCATGTCGCCCTGCACCGGACGACGGTAGTCATCCCATTTTATGGCCGTGCCGCTGAGCGTGTAATTCACCGTCAACGCGAGAGTGGAATCGCCGGTACGCGTAAATGTCAACGTACCGTAATTTGTCGTGCCAATGACCGCCGTTGAAACCATGGACGCCACACTGATGGTGGGCAGCCCGAGCGGCGACGTGACGATGTTGGTCACAGTGAATGCGGCAGGTGTGGTGGCCTGGTTGCCTGCGGCGTCCCAGGCGGTGGCAGTCAGCGTATGGAGACCATTGGCCATCGTTGTCGTATCCAGCGTCTGGCCGTATGGCGATGCGGCATGCATGCTGCCCAGATTCACACCGTCCAACTGGTACTGCACACCGGTGACGCCGACATTATCCGAGGCACTGGCCGTAACGGTGATGGCCCCGGAAACCAGTGCGCCAGCAACTGGCGTGGTGATGTAAACCGTCGGCGGGGTGGTGTCTGCGGCATTGGTCACAGCCGAACCCGACAAGATGATGTGGTTCACCGAGATTGGCGGGATGACCAGCGACTGTCCCAGTGTAGGCAAAGCTACGGACACGGTCTGGATTGGCTCCGGCCCGGCAACGCCAAGTGGATTATTGGCGGCATAACTCGCGCCGGACAGCTGTTTCCAGCCCGTGACATTCCAGTTCTCAAAACCGGTGATCGTTGCACTGCTGTTCGTGCTTTGGTTGACAATGAAGAGATGGATGTTGCCATTCGCGGGATCACGGAATGTGCGCACGACCGTCCACGGATACTGCACGGCATTGGCTTGGTTGTCTATCGTCGAACCCATCGGGCTGGTGAAGCTATTGGTGAGGTAATCAAGGCCGTAGAACTCTTGCGCCATTTGATAGGCGAAGAACGCCGGTGTGCGCGTGACATAACCGTTCCGCACCTGAATCTGCGCATGTGAGAACCCCTCCGCCAGAAGCGTCCAACCAGAATCAAAGGCGACGTTCTGCCGCATGGATTCGGCCAGCCAGCCGGCCCAGTGCATCGCACTGAACATGTCGTTATACTCAAACTGCGAGGCAATTTGAATGCCGTGTTCGGTCCAGCCGAGATTCCAGCGGCTCGGATCGCCCAAACCGAGAACGGTATTGTCGTCGCGGATGGCGTTGCGCGTGTCCTCAACAATCCAGAGGAATTTCCGATAATCAGATTTCCACTGGGATTGCGGCATCCAATAGGCTGCGTTTGGATTGATGGAAACCGGAAAGGCACGTTTGAAATCCTCCTGCACGCTTGAGAACTGGTAATAATGCTCCAAGTCAAGGAAGCTGAAGTCACTCGCAGTGACACTGGACATCATCGGCCAAAACCAGCCGCCAGTGGGATTGTCCACATAACCGCCGTCATGAACATGCAGTCCCAACGGAAGAGTCATGCCGCGGTTGCGGATGGCCACGCGGAATTTCTCAGCCTGCGGCCCATAGAGTGCGCCAGTGGGCGTGCCTTCGATGTTGTAGGGTTCTTCACCAATGATGACCGCCACAACGGGATACGGATTTGCATGACCGCGACGTGCGCGCAAGTCCGCCCAGTTAAAACTGGCCGCTGTTGAAAAGAAATCCATCGTTGTCGGCAGGTTTTGCCACTCGGACTGTGGACCTGCGGCGCCGAAAAGGTATTGCACCATCGCCGCGTAAAACGCCGGGGTCTGCCAGGTATAGCCGTAGCCATCGTAACCCCAATTGCTCGTCGGCGTACCGGTGAGATTGAGCGGTGTCGGAAGATTCAAAATAAACTCCGCGTTACCCGTCGCGCCGAAGATTTGCATGGCGTCTTCGGGCGAGGCTGGCGTGCCGGCGTCCGTGCCGTCCCATGAGTAATATGAATGGATCGCCGACTGGGAATCCCACGTATTCAGGTCAAACCGATAGCCAAAGCCGGTGGCGTCGGACTTGATGTCCACCAGCACGGGCCGGGAACTTTGCGCGAGGGAGGGCGCGGCCGCCTTGACGACAGCGCGACTGTCCAGCCAATAGACACCGCCAAGCCGTGGCTTCCAGTTGTGTGTGGCCGTCGGGCCGACCCAGTTTGGAAGAGTAGTAGCCGCCCAGCCGCTCTGCGCGGCGGACGCCAGTAATAAAACGCCGGTTAAGGCACGAATTAATTTAATCATCGTGCCCTTACATTAGGGAACCGGGACTTTTTACATAACTGGAGCCAGTCTGATTATCATGTCGGAAATTGGACTACAGAAAAACGCACGCGAAACCGAAATTTCGCGTGCGCCAAACGGAAGACGCTCTTTTGCCTAAGTTTTTCAGCAACAATTCTTTCCGGATTTTCTATGGACCGGATTTCCCCGAATGATCCCACGTAGCTTGACCGTCGGATAAGATAAATCCCATCCCCGTGAGTGTGCTGCCCTCAAGACCCACCTTGCTTGCTGGAACTTCCAACCTGACCCACGTTCCGGTCGGGGGCAGCACATTAGCAATATTCGTCTGACTGGCTGTGCCATCTGTGCCCCATGCAAGCAAATCTGCGCCCCAATACGCACGATGATTCCACGACGAGCCATCAAACCACTGCAACATTATTTCTTGCGGCGAATTGTTGGGATCCAAATACACGTAGGTAATCAACGTATCTCCCGTATTGACCATCAACGTGTCTGTTGCATCGGCAAAAACGTGATCATGCTCACCGCCTTGCAGCGTGGACTGATGGGCAAGCGAGCCAGAGAACGGTGCAGGATTATTGCTTACCCAAATCCAACTGTTGCTGTCCCCGCCGCTGGCCGATGTCCATGCCCCTGCCGGCACGGCATCCTCCACCCACACCGTATCTCCGCTCAATTCAATGTGATTGACTGAAATATTGGTGATTACTAAAGGCGAACCGAATGGTGGCGGAGCGATGATTGTGTTTGTGATTGGTTCAGGTCCCGGCATGCCCAGTGGGTTGCCGTCCGTGTAATTTGCAGAGTGAAGCTGTTCCCATTTTACGACGCTCCAGTTTGTCCAATCCATAAAAGTCACGGCGTTTGTTGCGTTTTTGTTTATCACGAAAAGATGATAGTGATTATCCGTCGGGTTGCGGAAGACACGGACCACCACATCTGGTGAGGAATATGCAGTTGCGTTAGTTCCGCCCAGCCGTCCTCCGCCGTCAATCGGGTCTATCCCCGCAGCGGCGGTTGGACTCATATAGGAATTTGAGTGATATTCGTAACCGTAGAACTCTTGGGCCATTTTATACACGTAAAATCCTGGAGTTCGCGTGAGATACCACACACCATTATTTGTATTCATTACATACTGGAGTTGGGCGTGGGAATCGCCTTGTTCGGCCAGCACCCAATTCATGTCCCAGTCTGCATTGTATCTCATTAATTCTGAAAGCCATAAAGCCCAATGCAGCGCCGCCCCCATGTCATTTCCGATAAATTTGGAAGACAGGGATAACCCATGTTCCGCGCAACCTATTTTCCAACGGGTCGCATTTTCGCCATACTCCGACAGAGCAACACGCACATCATCATACATCCACAGAAAGCGGCTAAAATCCGTTGAATAACCCCCTGAAGCCGGCCACTGACTCTGCGGTAGCCACCACTCTTGCCACCCAGGCGAGTTAGTACGAGTCGTTAGATCTTGGTTTGTGATTATGGTCGCGTCAACGTCAACGATACCGGGCAAAATACGGTTTAGTTCATCTGCTGGGCTTCCGAATTGGTAGTGATGATACAAATCTAAATAGGAAATATTTGTTGTAGCCACATTGGTCAGCATTGGTTCAAACCAAGTTCGGCCAAAATCGCTCATGGGATTCTGATCCGCCTGTAAACCGAGCGGTATTGCGGACAGCGCACCACCGCGTGCGCGTATCGCAACGCGAAATGCCTCCGCTATTGCACCATACTCTGCTCCATTCGCCCCCATATTCTCTTGAGCATCGCCATATGCTTCGATGCCGAGGATGACTGCCAACAGAGAATAAGGCGCTGGATGTCCACGCCTCGCCCGAAGGTTTGCCCAATTATTGCCGACAGCATTTTCGCTGTTCGTGTTGACATTGGAGCAGGAGGAATCCGTAAAGAAGTCGTAAGTCGCGTTAAGATTCGCGTATTGCTGTGGTGTCATCGAATTAGTTTCTATGAGATACTGCAAGTAGGCAGCGTAATAGCCCGGTTGTTGCCATGGAAAACCGGCACCGCCTCCATCTGTGTAAGGTTGGGCCGAGTAGTGATCCGGAACAGGCATCGACCAGATAAAAACAGCATTCGTTGTTAAAATCTGCATAACCCCCTCTTGCGAACAACTGTCAGGAAAGTGGTATGGCGCGTTTGCACTCTGATCGCTTGTATCCCAATTATTTAAATCAAATCGGTATCCGTCTTCTGCCCGATCACCGCGCAACCCCACCAATACGGGCCGCGGATACTCCTTGATCGCCGGCACGATGTTGCTTACAACAATGCCCTCTTGATACCACATGCCGCCGCCGAGTTGCGGAGTCCAGATACCATTACTGTTGGTGGCCACCCATGGCGGCAGGTCAAGGGCAGCCAGCGGCCGAGGCAAAGCTTATGACTGCGATGACTGCAAGGGCTCTACTGATGGTTTTGAACGGGAAGAAATGCTGCGCTTTCATAGGTCATATTTTTGGATTCGTAATGCAACTTGATGCAAGTGTTTGGAACAGGCTTACGCCGGAAACTGTCAAGCTGGCTCGCAGTAAAGATGTCCCTTATAGGCAATCTGGGTGTTGTCTGTATCAATCGGTGTATTCGATTCGACATGGCGCATCCGATAGCCCTTTTCAAATAAACCTTGCGCGAGCTTTTTCACATCTACACCTGAATGGATTTCGATGAAAAGCCGGGGGTGATGAGTTCTGAGGGTTTGACTCATGCCGGCAAGCACTTCCAACTCGGCGGCTTCCACATCAATTTTAATCAAATCCGGCGGCGGAAGCCGGTTATGTGAAATTTGATTGTCGAGCGAATCAATTTCGATTTCGATACAGGCGGTGTCCTTCTGTCGTTGCAGACTTTTTTGATAGTCGCCGTTGATGGTTCCCCGCGCCGGCTCGTCAGGCCAGAAAACCAGCTTGCTTTTGCCTTGGCTGGCACCCAGGCCAAGTTGGATCAACTGGACATTATTCAGGCGGTTTAGCCGGATATTGTCCTGGATTTTCTGGCAGTTGGCTGGATTCGGCTCGAAGGTAAAAACTCGGCCGGACGGCCCGACGGATTTGGAAAAAAAGAGGGTGAAAACGCCCTCATAGCCGCCCACATCATACACAGTCTGCCCTGCCCAATCCAAGCCGAGCAGAAATTTCTCTTCCGGCGAAAGACGTTTCGGAAGAAAACCCAATCCACCTCTGCGAATCATGCCGGCAGCAACGCCTTGTCTGATTTTGTAAGTCCAACCACCTGAACGGATAAAAGGACGCAAAAAATTCAAACTTAAAGCTGATGTTTTCATAACAAGTGTGATTTTGTGTTGGTTGATGCTGACCTGTTCATATTTTCAACTTTTGACTGCCATGTAGGACTTGCTGAGACCCACAACCTTTTCCGCATGAATGGCCGCGTCGGGGAAAAGCGCCCGCAATTCCGATTTTTTCAAAAGCCGAAATTCGCCCACCGTTTTCCTGGCTTCCTCCAGCGAAGGCTTGCGGGTGATGTTGCCCAGGGAAAATCTCTGGATGAGCCATGCCCTCGCCCAAAATGGCAGCCAGTGGAAAAAAGGACACAAAAAGTGCGGCTCAATTGGAAAGTGGTAATTCGGTGTCTGGACAAAATACTTTTTCCCCACCCGCCGGATTTCTGCGGCCATTTGCTGCTGGTTTGCACAAGTGCTCAAATGCTCGATGACGGAATTGGAAAACACCACATCCACAGATTGGTCGGCAAATCCGTCGAGCCGTCGTGCGTCGCCGGCAAGGGAAACAAAATTCGGATGCCGGACACGGGTGGCAAACAAGTTCAGCAAAATGATTTTATGTGGCGTATTCGTGAATCCCATCACTTCCCAAAAGTCCTGCGTGCCGCCGACGTCCAAAATGGTCAACGGCGCGTGTCCGGTTGATGCAATCAAATTTTCAAACAAGGCAAATCTTTTTCGCCGGAACGATGCGGCCACCGAATCCGAAGCGGTGCTGCTGGCCAAACTTTGAAGCTGCACCCGTGTGCTGCTGGTCCATATAAATGGGATGTCTAGTCGCATAGGTTTTCTTTAGCCTGTGATATTCATGGCTGGCAGGATTTTGCCGCCGTAATCGCTATGTTCCAATGGAGTGATACCCGTAAAACGCATCGGGAAGCACCCCATGTCCGGGCGTTGCCAGCCCGTCTACAAGCTCGAACACGCAGAAATGGGCCTCACGGGCAATCCCACGCCTCAGGTATTTACCCGTGCGGAAATGGATTATTCACCCCATTCAGCCCCCCGCAGTTTTTCGCCATGGTTGATGCCCAATCCGGCTGGGACAGTCTCGGCAACCCTCTTCGCAGTCGGTTTGTTTCAACAACAACCAGATAACAAAAGAACACAATGAAAATGAACACGAATAAGACGAAACTGCTCATCGCTGCCCTGGCAGCCATTGGCATCCAGTTGATCAACACCACGTCCGGCCACGCCCAGGAGTTTGACTCTGCGTTTGTAAGCGCGGTCAGCATCTCCACCAACCTGACGGGGCTCACATATCACGAGTTGGACAACCGTGACCTCATCCGGCATTGCGCCAGTGAACAAGGCATCACCAACCTGACCGGGCTGCATCTGGTCTATGACCGGACGGCAGACGCGGTCGAAGTGGTGCATGGAACCAACAACACCCTGATCTGCACACCGTTGGCTTTCTCAAATGCGACATCCTTGAGCAACACGAACGGCACCAAGATCCAGCGCTTCGCCTGGGTCAGTTGGGAAGGCAGCACGGTGGCGAACGGCACATTGGTGGCTTATGAACAGATTAACCCTGCCACCACCAACCATCCGGCCTCCTTCAACCTGCGCGGCCAATTGCAGTTCAACGTGCCGGCCAGCGGCACAAATCCGCCCGTGATCTACATCGGCAGCATCAATGCCGGATCGCCATCTTTTGAACTGGGCGATTTTGATCACGAAGATTAATCCGCTCGCAAAAAGTTGAAACGACACGGTCCGGCCGCAAGGCCGGACCTTTTTTACCTGCTTTTTACCTAGTGCACCACCGCGCCGCCAATGCTCACCCCGACCGGGGTAAAATTACGCGTCACGGCGCGCGCACCCTCATTGATGGCCATGGTGCTCACAAATGTATTTAAAATCAGGTTCGCATAGCGCTCCAGTACACGATACGGCACATACGGCACATACACGATGTCACCCGGCTCCAGCAGCACATCCGGCGCTTCGCCGCGGGTGATTGACCCGTAATCCACAATGGCGATTTTCGGCTGCGCCAGCGAGCCGCGAACGATCGCAACATGCGAAAGATAAGCGTCCTTGATGGTTCCCTGCGCCCCGGCAATGGCCGCGACCAGCGACATTCTCTCGCGGCAGGAAACCGGGCTCGGTTGCAGCACCGCGCCGAGCACATACACCTCTCGCGTCACCGCTGACGGCACATACACAAAATCATCCGGCTGCAGATAGATGTTCTGACTCATGTCTCCTTGTTTCAACAGCCGGTAAAAATCCACCGGTAAAACCTGTCCGTTACGGATGACAAAACTGTGGTGCAGATCCGCGATGTCCGACGATAAACTGATGCCCATCGTCCCACCGCCGGCGGATGCCAGTGTCGCCGGCGCCATCGGCCCGCCAGCGGCTGTCAGGGCCTCCAGCAAGGTCATTGGCGCTGTCATTGGATAAATTCCCGGCGTGTTCAAACGCCCCAGCAGCCACACCCGGTGGCTCTCCACGCCTCGCAGCGTGACGCTGATCTGCGGCGGCTGCCGCGTAAATTCTGCCATCTCCTTCTCGATGAGCGCCTTCGCCTCAGGAATGGTCCGGCCCCAGACATCAAGGCCAGATAACAGATTAAAGTAAATTTTCCCATCTGGCCCTACGGTTGTGGTCGTCAACGTTGTCGGGTCTCCGACAACCTCGATTTCCAGCCGATCACCGGGGCCCAGCGTGAAATTTCCAGCCGGTGGCTGCAATAAACCGGAGTCCAGTGGATTTGCAACCGCTACCGTCGTGAGGTTGGTTAGGGCGGACAGCCGCGCCTGTGTATCCGTATGCACGTCAAAACGCGGGCCAGTCGCACAGCCTGCCAGCATGGCCAACACCGCAGTCCCCGCCAGGACAATTTTCGCCCGTTTCATAGTTTAATTTCTATCGGATGAATGGCGTCGATATAAACGGTCCGACGTGTATTCCGGTCCAGTATATTGTTGCCGACTGTATGAACGCCGTGGCCGCGAGGTCGAGCAGTTCTTCCGCCTTGATCCATGGCCGGTAATGCACATAAACGATGTCGTCCGGCTCCAGCTTGAAGTCCGGCGCACGCGCAGACAGCACGGCACCCGCATCCACAACAAACGTCTGCGGATGCTCCAGCGAGCCACGGATGACCAGGATCTTTTTCTTCCACGCCCGGCTGGTGAAGCCCCCCTGCTCTGTTATCACACGCAATGCCGACGTCTCCGCCGTGCAAGGCGCGGCGCCTGGGGCCATCACCTCTCCGGCGACATACACCTGCTTCAAGTCGGCCGGTGGAAAACACAGGTAATCATCCGGTGCCAGCGGCACATTCTGCGAAAGGTCGCCGCGCTCAAACAATTTCTCGAAATCGACCGGTAGCCGTTCACCATTCCGCACCAGGAACGCGCGCTGCAAGTCGGCGATCTCGACCAGATTACGTTGCTGCAAGCCCGTTTGCAGCCCGTGCGCCCGGCCAACGGCCTCCACAATCGTGATCGGACGTTCAAGTGTGAACACGCCTTCGTGCGCCACGCTGCCAAGCAGGAAATACTTTTTGCTGTTAAAAGCGACCGGCGTGATGATGCTGCGCGGCGACCGGCGGTACTTCGCCAGTTCCTCGTCCATTTTCACGCGTAGTTCATCCACTGTCAGCCCGGCAGCCTGGACATCCTGCGCTTCCAGGAAATTCACCCGTCCGTCCGGACCAATAGGTACGCCCGTCTGCGTCAGCGTCGGCTCGCCATACAGTGAAAAATTCAGGACATCGCCGGCACCCAGCGTCAGATGCTGCTGCCAAGGGGCCCGTTGCGCCGGCGAAACGACTGAAAAAGCCAGATTGGTTTCACTAACCTGGTTCGTCGCGGTTTGCTGTTCGGGCAGATCGGCCGCCTGCAGGATGGAGCAGCTGGTCATAAGCAGAACGGCGGCA
>Ga0210392_10001979_pt1 | contig 10566 bp, 24 predicted proteins | sample IncBWC30OmetaG_FD_161057 | JGI IMG/M metagenome (GOLD analysis project Ga0210392, IMG submission 161057) | Forest soil microbial communities from Barre Woods Harvard Forest LTER site, Petersham, Massachusetts, United States - Inc-BW-C-30-O ...
TGTGCGATTTCGGCTTCCGCAGCTAGATCACGCTCGTTGTGATAATGCGGGCGGTGCTCCATCATGCCGCCTCGTTGTCGACTATGCGAATGTAGTCATACTGTGCGATTTTCTTTTTGCCCTTCTTTATCCGCTTTTCGTAGAGCGCGGTCCTTATCACCTCCGGGTTGCTGTCGACGCAGCACAATTCTACGTCATGGTCGCTGCCATGCTCGCGCACCCAAATTGAAAAGCGCGCCGTCGTCATCGTGGCCCCGCGTAGTGCATGCAGAGCGCAAACGGGTCCATGACGCCCTCGCTCGCCCAAAACTCCATTTCGTGCATCGAATGCTGGCGCTCATGATGACGCCGGCAAAGGGGCAACACCCATTTGTCGGAGGGCTTTTCGCCCATGCCGGTTTCGCGCTTGTCGTCGTTGATCGAGGCCACGCGCAAATGCGCCGGATCGACCGGAGACGCGCCGCAAAGGCAACAGGGCAGCGTGCGTATCCACGCCAAATGTTTTTCGTCGCGCTCGCGCGGTTGCTTGAAAAACGGTTCAACCATTTTGCGCCGCCTTCCATGCTTGGAAGTGATGATCGATACCGAACCACGTCATGCGCGCAGCGGTGTTGATGGCAAGGTCCGCGCGCGATGGCACGTCGCAGAGCTTGCGCACGCTGTCGGCGGCATCCTCCATTGATTGCGCCGGAACATGTTTTTCTTCTTCGAGGAACGCCCAAAACACCGGATCGCGGCAGCGCATCGCGGCTTGCTTGACCGGCCCAAGGTCACGCCATTTTTGTTTCTCCGGATCGTCTACCGGGGTTTCGTTGTCATCGATTTCAACCAAGGCGCACTGATATCGCGTGCCCATGGCGGCGCCTGTGATCCGCGCGTCCATATGCACGGCAGCGATGACGAGGCTTAGAACCCAATCGCCGCTTTGCCGTTGTCGGAGGCCGTCCTTTTTAACCTCCAGCGATATCGCGTTCTCCCGCGCCCGCTCCGCTTCCGTCCTCATGGTCACTGACCCGTACCGCCTCGATGTTCGCGCGGATCGGCGAGGCGTACCAACCCACAATCGCGTAGTCATCGCCGTTGATCACGAGGTGCCCGCAAATTTCCGGCTGTTCTTTCGAGAAGAACAACGCGCCCTTGCCTCGCTTCATATGATTGGCACCCCCAAGAGTTGCTTCGCGTGAATGATTTTCTTTTCGGTGATACCGTCTAGAATTTCCGCCAGCGCATAGCGCAGCGCAAGAATTTGTGCGGCGTCATCCTTCTCGATGATGACAACCAGATAGGGGTTGTCCTCGCCGCACAACGCTTCTAGTGCGTTCCAGATATTCACGGGCTACGCTTCACCGGAATACGCTTCGCCGCTTTCGCCCGCCGCACCCGGCGCTTGCGGCGCTTGGGCTTTGCAGGCTCATCGGTCAACAGCGTTTGCGCGTGCATCACCGCCAGCATGGCGTGATGTAAATAGCCTAATGCTTCTTTGTTGCTCATACGGTCCTCTTGTGGATGGTTGACAGGACGTGGTCGCGCATCGCTGCCGGCAAGCCGGCAATCGTTGCCTCGTTCGCCTTCGCGTAGGCGGCAATGTCCGCAGGCGCGACGGTGTTGATGGTGCCGATCAGAAGCCGGTACGCCTGCCGGTAGGCGTTGACGCCAATGACCGGCTGAATTTTGCGGACGTGCTCTTGGTACAGGGTCGCAAGCCGTGGTTCGGTTTCCTTTGGAATGAACGCGGTCTTGCCGCGCTGTTCCAACACAACCTGTCCAACCTTAAGTTCGTACAGATAGCGGCCAATGCCCCATCGAACGGCGGCCCTTTTGAAGGCGTCCGACAACGTACCCTTGTCCGCTTCCATGTCGGTCGCGCCCGCGCCGTCGCCCTTGAACACCCATTCATGCCCGATCTGTTGCTCGTTGTAGATCACGGGAAACCGCAAGCCGATGTTGCAGACAATCGAGGTTCCGACGCCCGGCGTGTAGTTCGATTGCCAGCCATCAACCCCGACGACACTATCCAATCGATCCATCACCGCGCGCGCGTCGATGTAGCAAAGCGGCTTACCCTTCAAAGGCTCGCCCTCGCTGCGATAGCGCTCGTTTGTTGGACCGACGCGCCATGACACTTCTTCGGCCGGGAACGGTGCGGCCAGTGCATCGAATAGGTCTTGCTGGTTTTCCCAATTCATCGGACGTTCACCGCTAGTGTTGGTTCGCCATTGCTCAATGACAGCCCTTCAATCTCAAAGCCGTTGACGAGCGCGGTTCGGATTTTCACCCGATCCGCCTCGCGCTTGATCTTCACAAATTCGTCCGGGAGCTTGTCCGGATCAGGCTCGCCAATGATCTGCGGCACGCCATGCCGCAGCGATACGGTCGCCTCCGGTAACTCAAGCTTGCGCACGTCGGCGTGCTGCAAAATCTTCATCAGCATCGCGCGCAGAAACTCGCCGCGCATTTTGAACCGATCCTGCCGGGCTTTCAGTTCGTCGGCGCGCTCTTTGGTGCCGTCGAGCAGCGCACGCGCATCCGCGATGCCGCGCAGGATCACGGTCGCCAGTTCCTTTAGATTGGTCGCGCCTTCCAAGGTGTCGACGCGCAGCATTTCGTCGTCGTCCTTCAATTCGGGGAATTGCAAATACAGATTTGCAATGTCTTGCTGTAACTGCTGCGCTTGCTGTCTAAGCATTTTTGCCGTCCGCTTTATCGAGCATTCGGGAGAGTGCATCGCGCCCTTCTTCCAGCGCTTGGTAAACCGTTCTGACTTCCGCCCGCGTCAACTTTTGCAGGTGGTAAATATCGTTCAACAGACGCAAAATCCGACGCTGCTCATCGAAGGGCAATTTGCTGTGCACCAACTCAGGCATGGGGCGGCGCCTCCCGATAAACCCGCAGCGCATTGCGGACCTTGGTCAGCGCGACGGAAAGGGTGGCTTCCGTGCTCAACAGCGCTTCAAGGGCCAACGTCCGAAATTCCGGCTGGTAGACCAATTTTTGCGCGGCGCGGTCGCACATTTCGGCGTGGTGCTCGATGCTTTTCAGCGGGTTGCCGACCTTGTCGTCCCATTCCGTCAGTGGCATCGTCATTGGCGCACCGGAGCGGGTAGCAACGTGGCGCCCTTGGTTGAGGCCAACTCGCGTTGCATCACTTTTTCGGCGATCCGCGCGCGCAATACGTCAACGTCATCGCGCAGCACTTCATTGCGTCGGATTTGGTGGCTGATCTTGAGGAAGCCGGTCCGGATTGTGGTGTGGTCCCGGCCGCCGATCCGGTCGGCGATGTTGGTCAGGGACAGCCGCGTGAGCTTGCGCGCGAGGTAATAGACAACCTGCCGGGGGTGCGCGAAATATTGAATATGCCGGTGGCTCTCGATTTCGGTGCGCGTCACCGAGTAGTACTCGGCCACCGCATCCATAATCTCGCGAAGTGTCGGGTGGTGCTCGCTCATGAAATTTGTGAGCTTTTCAAGAACCTCGCCCTGCTGGTCGATCAAGCGGTCGTGCCGCTCAACTATTGCTTGAAGGACCATGAGCTTGGCGCGCATTTCCCGCATTTCGTCCGGCTCCTCCTCGAAAGAGAAGCTTTCTAGGCGTGCGTCATCCATCAGGGACATGCGCAATCTCCCCTTGCTTTGTGTTGTCGCAGGCGGTGTCAGGCGGCGCGCTTGGGCTTATCGAAGCCTTTTTGTTTCCACAGATATGGCGGTGCGGTGTAGCCAAGCCGCTCCAGTTCGTCAGTCATGACCTTGTAAGTATTCGGCGGAAACACCCCGAAATAAGGCCAATTCCATACCGCCTTGACGTTGGTAGCCTCCGTCAATTCGGCGACTTTCTCCCGGCCGCCAAGCACTTCCACGATTTTTGCCGCGTCTGTGAGCCTTTTCATGGGAGGGAAGCATACCTCCAAGAATTTTGGGGCACAAGGGGGTTAATTAACTTTTGTGAAGTTTGGTGGCATACCAAAATAATTGGACGGATAGGGGGATAATGGCCTATCTTCTGTTGTAACGGCTCACATTCTATGCAATCTTTGGTTTTGCGAACATGACACAATCAACGAATGCGATTTTGATGGACGACGACGCGATTAGCGAACAGGAAAGCGAAGCCATTCGGCGCCGCCTGATGGTGATCCGCAAATATGTGGCCGGCGACAATCAGGCAGAGTTTGCGCGCAGGCTTGGCATTGCCTCGACACGCTGGAACAATATGGAGCGCGGCTTTCCGCTCACGCTCAAGGTGACGTTCCTTTTGATAAAGGCCGTTGACGGGCTAACGACGGGCTATATTACCCACGGGCACACCGACCGCCTGCCGACAGCGCTCAAGCGTCAGCTTGCCTCGCTGGAGGAAGAATTGTTCCCCAAGGGCAAGCGCCCGTCGCGCACATAGGAGAGAAGCCGCCGCGCTTCCTCCAATGCGGCAACCGCATCCTCGTATCTCGGGGGTGCCTCGTTCACTAGGTGAATTGCCGCTAGGCGGATTTCCGCGCCGTCCATTGCATTCCTCCGTCGCCTTTTCTACTCCCCGCCGACCTTCCGACCTTTAACCCTACGCGCGTTCCGTATGGGCTGCCATCGAAAAGTCGCTTGACCTTCAATTTTATTGGACGCCCAAAAAAATTGGGTATAGGCTTTTGCATGGGGCCAGTGGAGAGCCAGCATGCAAGCGACCGCGATCCCTTCAAACGAGCTAACCCCGAAACACAAGCCTCCTTCCCAAGGGGAACCGGAACGCGATGCTATCGGGAGCCTCGTTGACAAAATATCCGTTGATCTAGGTCAAAGGGTCAAGGAAATCCGCGAAATGCTCGACCAGATCGAGCAACAGGCATTGCAGAGCGCGGCCGGCGCCATGGGCACGCTCAAGGATCATGTCGCGGTTTGCGACAAACTTTCCGCCGAAGTGATCCGCATGAAGGCGGTAGTCTCCGAAATTAAAAAGCAGGTGGAGGGTTGAAATGCCACGCCCTACCGAGCCGTGCCCCTACTGTGGTGGGGACGAAAGCAAATGCGATTTCAGTTTCGCGACAGAGCGGTGCTCGCAGTGCAGCGAGCCAATGACCGGCCAAGACCTTATCGATTGGAAGCACGACCACGACCGCGACGAGCGCAAGCATGAGTGACCGCAAAAAGAAGCTCGCGACCAACGTCACGGACGCCGAGATTGAAAAACTGCTCGATGAGGCGGCCGGCGTCCGCGACAGAATGAGCGACGTGATGCTGTTGATCGGCGCGGGCATCTGCGACCACTTGGACGATCCCATGCGGTACGCTCGCAGGTGCATGAACATGAGCCGGGTTTTCTCCGACGCCACGTCACACTTTTTATGCCGTCACGAGCTACAGGAACGTGACGCATCACGTGGCGTCACGCCAAAACCGACGTGACGGCTCCGTAAACCTACGGGACCAAAAAAATTGGACAATGGGGCAAATCGGGAGTAGCGTAGCCATGCCGATCATTGACCCACGGGACTTTGAAAAGCCGGCGTTGCCGGAAGCCATCCTAAAAGCCTTTGAGGGCCGTCTCTATCTTTCGCGGCCCGAACTGGCAAAGCTTCTCGAAATGGACAAGCGCACCTTGCGCGCCCTGATCGCGGAAGTGGAGGGTTTGCCGTGGCGCCAGAAGGGGCCGAGCACCAAAAGACCACGGCGGGTTTTTTCGCTGGCTGATGTTGAACTGATCTGGCGGCAAGGGGAACACGAATGTCCGAACTATCCGGCAAGTACGTCACACGGGCGCGACCCGATGCCATCTGGAGCTACCGTTTCAACGTTTCCGGCCAGACCTACAAGGACACCACCGGCACCACCGACCAAGCCGAGGCGGAAGCCTTTGCCGCCGCCAAGCGCGCCGAAGTCATTGCCCTGATCGAAAACGAGAAGAAGGTCGGGCGCGGTCCCATGTCGTTCGGCCGCGCCTGCGAAATCTATATCGCGGAGCGGGTGCCGCTGCTGCGCTCGACCACCGAGGCGGACGCCCGCACCCAAATCGATTTCATGCAGAAATACATCAAGCCCGGCGTGCTGGTGCACGATATCCGCGCCTCCGACATTCAGAAAATGGCGCTCGCGCGTGCCGAGTGTCTGCGCCGGGGCCGGGGCGGCGTGCTGGTGCGGATCAGGCCGGCGACCGTCAACCACACCGTCGAAATGCTCAAGCTCATCCTAGGCCACGCCCACGATGCCCACGGCGCCACGCTGCGGCACTACAAGTGGTCGGTGTTCCGCGCCAAGACGCAAAAACTTCGCCGTGGCGACAAGGTCAAGCGCGCGATTGCGCCGGCAACCGAGCAGGCATTGCTCGCCACCATCGATCAGAACTATTTGCAGGTTTCGCGCTTTGCGCTGCTGACGGGATTGCGCGCCACCGAGAACCTGTTGCGTTGGGATCAGATCGATTGGCAGGCGCGGCTTGCGCGCGACGTGCGCGGCAAGAACCGGCGCGAAGTCGGCCGCGACGTCATGCTAGGCCGCGCCGCCATGGCGGTCCTGCAAGCCGAGTACAGCCGCAACGACCGCGACCCGGTTTTTGTGTTCACCTACCTGTGCCACATGACCCGCTTTGTCGGCAAAACCGGCCGCAAGACGATCAAGGGCCAGCGCTATCCGATCACCTATACCGGCTGGAATACGGCATGGGACCGCTGCAAGGAAAAGCTTGGCCTGCATGGCAAGGTTCGGCTGCACGACTGGCGCCACACCTTCGCGACGCGCAACGCCAAGCTCGTCAACGTCGCGGACCTTCAAACCATGATGGGGCACTCCAAGGCCGAGGTGACCTTGGGCTATGTCACGCCCGACGAGGATACGATCCGCGCGGCCCTTGACAGTGCCGACATGCCGATGCCTTTGGGGGCGAATGCGGGCAACGTTGCCCCGATTATTGCCCCGCGCTTTCCGAAAACGGCATAAGGGGCTGACAACAATGGACATTTTTGCAAAATGCGACAGGGAAGGGAACGCATCCACTCATGAAATCGCCTCGTCCTCTCAAAAATCGAAAAACCCCTTTATTTCAAGGGTTTTCTGCAAAACCACCGGAAAGAACGAAACAGGGATAGGGGCAATTTTTGACCCTTTGGGGCAACTGGATACAGACAGAATTGCCCTCAAAATTGCCCTCAACGTTCTGCCCTCGTTCGCCACCCCACCACACCCCTGAAAAGCAAACGCGGCGCCGTGCTGAACACACGACGCCGCGCTCTAACCACAGCAACCGTATGGAGCGGTCCCAATGGCTACGTCAGACAATATCATCACCCTGCGCCCCACCAAGCCCAAGACGCCCGCAGAGCGCGCCAAGGCGTACCGGGACCGCAAGCGGGCCAAGACCGACGAATTTAGGGGTGACCCTAAAAACGTCGCTGCCGCCGTCCCGGCGCCTGTCAAGCACGCAAACACGCAAACCGACGCATGCGGATTTGCGGCGCCCACCAAGCGGTCAGCCGCCAGCATCGCGCTCGCGGTCGCGGCCTTCGGGCTGGCCGGTGTCGGCATCACCATGAACGGCTGGTTCGCCCGGTCCCTTGGATCGAGCGATATCGCCGGGTGGCTGTTCCTCGCCGTTGGCGTGGCCGCTGATCTGGTCGCGCTCGCTATCCCCTCTTGTGCCGCCAGCCAATGGCACGCCCGCCAGCGCGGCACCGCCATGGCTGCATGGACGATCTGGCTGATGACCTTTGCCTTCGCGGTCAATGCCGGCATCGGCTTTGCGTCGGTCAATATCAGTGACGTGACGATGGCCCGCGCGTCACGTGTCACGCCGGCCGTGACGACCGCACAGGCCGCGCTCGCCGACGTGACGGCGGCACGGGACCGGGAGTGCAAAGGTGGCGTCGGGAAGTTCTGCCGCGAGCGCGAGGCAGCGGTGACAGAGCGCCGACAAGCGCTCGATGCCGCTATGTTGACTGTTGAGCACAGCGCCGATCCTCAGACCGAAGCGGCGAGCCACATCGTGGCGTGGTTGTCCTTTGGTACAATACGCCCGAGCGGCGACGACTTCGCGATGCTGCGCTTGATCCTGCTCGCGCTGCTGCCGCAGATCGGCGGCATCCTCCTTATGATCGCCCGTACACCGATCAGGTGATGAAAAAAACGGCGGCCTTCTGGCCGCCGTTTCTTTTTCGGAACGCCATGTTCCGTTTACGACACCATGGTTGCCCGTAGCTCGTCGGCAGCCGTCAGGATCGCAGCCATCGCCTCTTTGAAATAGATGGCATCCGCGCGGGCTTTCAGAAAATCCAAATCGCCGATATAGCCGGTTTTTTCCCTGCGGATCACGCCTTGCGCCACGACCGCGTCAACTGCGCGCTTGGCATTGGATCGCGGCATATTGAGAATATCAGCGATGGCGGCAATCGTGAGCGGTTCCCGGCCCGCTTCGTCATTCTCCCGCACCGCCATTGCCACCAGCATGTCCTCGACAACCGCACTGAAATTGCGCTTGCGCTGGTAGACGAGCCGCATCGAGCGGGTGACCGCAATCATCATTGTTGAAACGATTGCCGATTGCTTGTGGCGCATCGCCAGCGCGCGCGGAATTTTCTGCATAGTCCCCTTCCCCTCTCCAAGGTTTTTGGCCGTTGATTTTCTTGATTTTTTTGCGACCAAATCGGTCAACGTGAAAGCGGACACGATATCGCGCGAAGCGGTGTTGCGTTAGATCAAGGGCTATCCACATTCGGCAAAATAGTTGCTCCAAATCCCTGCCCGGCTAAAGGATTTGGATGCACCGCAAGAAACGCAACACCAGCAAATGGCGAATTTATTCCCTACCAATTTTTTTGGGACTAACCTTTTTTCGGTCACGATTTTTGTTTCATTGGGTTGTCATCGTGGTGTAAAGACAACCAACCGCATCACGGACGGGGTCGCTGACGACCCGCGCACGCACCACGCGAATGTTCTGCGTTCCGTTTGTCGTCAGGCCCCCTTGAAGAGGGACCACTTCGACCATGCCTAACCGGCTCAATGTACGTTCATCACAACCGTTCGACAAAGACGTGGGCAACACCGTCCGCACCCACCGCAACCGCGTCGGCATTTCCCAAGACGAGCTTGCCAAAGTGCTTGGCGTCTCTTTTCAGCAAATCCAGAAATACGAAAAAGGCAGCAACCGGCTCACGCTAGGGCGCGCCGTGCAAATCTGCCAAGCGCTCAAGATCAGCCTCGATGATCTGGCCGGCCTGAATGGCGCCGGCAAGAGAGCACCAAAGGCGATAGGCTCCATCGATTTCAAAATGCTTGACAGGTTGAACGAGCTTGACCCGGAAGTGAAGCCGATCCTCCTCAACATCGCCGCTCTGATCGACCGCCAAGTGAAGAAACGAAAGTAGCAAGGGGACACCAATGCCTAAAGAACCACCTGTCGAGCGTTTCAGGATTTCATGCGACGTGGAGGCCGAGAAGCTAGGGCCGACCGTCGCGCAACTCACCAAGCTAGGACTGAGCAACGTCCAATTTGAACTGATCGAGGACATAAAGACCTTCGGCAAGCGCACCAACCACGAGGTTAGTTCGCAGGATTTCCTCGCCGAATGGATCAAGGATCACCCGACATTCAAGGCGAGAGAAGCTTGTCAGTATTTCGAGGACAACGGTCGCACCAAGAGCGCTACTTACCCGGCCCTAGGCGTGCTGGTCGAAAAGAAAATCCTGCGAAAGCTTGGCGAGGGCAACTACCAACGAACCGACGTGAAGCACCTTGAGGGGCCGAAGAAGAAGCCCAAAGACCCGAGGGCATCGCAGAACCGCTATGAAGTGCCTCACGCCGATTTCATCCTCAAGATCGGACGCCAGAACCACGGCCGGCTTAGTGCGGCCAAGGTCAAGGACCGCTTCGTCAAGGACGGACGCAACCCCGACAGCGTGTCAAATGCGATCCACTCATTGGTCGAGCGGAAACATATCAAGCGCGTTTCCGAAGGCGAGTACGTGCTTTTGAACGGAATGACAGAAGCACCCAAGACCAACGGCGCAACGGAGGCCGCACATGGCTAAAGGCAACGGCGGCACAATGTGGCTGCGGCGTTCTTATAACTTCATCGACAAAGACCCGGAAATAGATCGTTGGCGCGGACGCTGGCAAAAAACGCGCATCAAGGAAACCGACTTGGCAATTTTGGCCGGGTTGTCCCCGTCGACAATCCACGCAATGTTCGGCGGAAAAACAAAAAAACCGCAGTTTTCTACCTTCGCGAAAATGGCCGGCGCGTTGGGCATGCGCTATGACCTAGTAGAGAACGACGCACCGCCGAATTTCGAGAAGGAAATTCCGAAGGCCCGCGACGAGTGGAAGGCGCATAAGGAATATCTGCGGAAGAAGCGCGAGCGGGAGGCCCGCAAGTAACACGGCGCAAGGGGGGACCAAGCGACGTGGAGTAACAGATATGTTGAATGCAGCTATCAGGGACATTCCCTTGCCGGATCGTCTCAAGAGCCGACCTGTGTCCGAACGAGGCTTCCCGGTGCCGTGGTTCGTGTCGTTCATCAATGGCAAATGGGACTTCGTCAACGTAGACCCGCGCAAGATTGTCGAAGCCTACAAGCGAGAGCTTTGCTTTTT
>Ga0210392_10001980_pt1 | contig 10563 bp, 22 predicted proteins | sample IncBWC30OmetaG_FD_161057 | JGI IMG/M metagenome (GOLD analysis project Ga0210392, IMG submission 161057) | Forest soil microbial communities from Barre Woods Harvard Forest LTER site, Petersham, Massachusetts, United States - Inc-BW-C-30-O ...
CGCCCCAGGTGGAGAAAGAACAGGTCTGGCACGCCAGCGCAGACGCCTCGCGCGACGCGCGTCCCAGGGATGCCGCCGCCATAGTCCGCCATGTCGATTGACCACCAGACGACGCCATGCGGTGAGAGGCGACCGGCAGGCGCAAGCTCTAACCGCAGCACATCGGCAATCGCCTTATGCTGCGGATGCTCACGGACAACCGGTGCGGTCAACTTGAACGGTCGGGCTGGCATGGAACGCTGCCCCGAATGCCACATAAGCCGACGACGCTACGCGCGCCTCGCAAGGCGAATCAAGGCCCGGAAATGCTGAATAAATTTGTGTCGCTTACTTATATTCGTATGCACATCGTTGATGCGCGTTGATACGCGTTGATAAGGCAATCGACGTTGTTCTACGCGTCTGGTCGCTACTGGAGAGAATTTTGGGCTTGCGGGAATATTGCAGTCGGACGTAGCGTCGCTACCTAACACCGATGGCTAAGATCGGTAACGAGGGAGGCGAGCGCAATGCCGTCTGATCCCAAGGCTCCTTCCGCGTGGCAAATCGAAAAGAGCGTTGCCGCGTGGCATAGTCTCATCGAGCAACTCGCGGAGGATGGCGTCCTCGGTGATGACGAGGCGCAGATAGCGGACCTCCTCAACGCGAAAGGCATGGTCCCGCCGACGACGTTGCTCCGTCGCGCCATCGACGCCTGCTATCTATTCGAGGTCCGCGCCAACGAGGCTGACCTCCTCCGCGCGCAACTCGTCGCGCGACGCGACCGCTACCTCCGCCGCAGCGCAGCAACGCGGCAGACCGTTCTTTCTCTTATGGAAATGTTAAATCTGCGTGACGTGAGCGGTAACTATCGCCGCGCGTTGCTCTCGACCTCGCGCGTTGGCGTCGTCATTACCGACCCCGACAAGGTGCCGGACCGGTTCTGCGAAATCACGCGGACGCCGCGCAAAACCTTGATTGCCGAAGCCTGGAAGGATGGCGAGGTCATCGACGGAGCGGAGCGCGCCAATCCCAGGACGGTCCTCGTTCTCCGGGAGGTATAGGCCGATGTCAGTAACCATCGCTGAGGCGAATGCGAGCCTACTGAGCTTCATCGAGCGGGCGAGCCGTGATCCGGAGTTTGATATTACCAAATTTGAATCGCTCCTCCGGATGCAGGAAAAGCTCGTCAACGATCAGGCGCGACGCGAGTTCAACGCGGCGATGTCGGCGGCACAGAACGAGATGCAGCCGGTCCTCCGCAACGCGGTCAACGAGCATACCAAGACGCGTTACGCCAAGCTCGAAACCATCGACTCCCAGATGCGCCCGATCTACGCCCGCCATGGCTTCAGCGTCCGCTATGGCTCCGCGCAGTCGAGCCGCGATGGCTGGCTCAGGATCACTTGCACCATCGCGCATGTCGGAGGCTACAGCGAGGAGCACTATCTGGACTCGCCGCCTGACAGCGTAGGCGCGCAAGGCCGGAGCAACAAGACGGCGGTGCAAGCGGTCGGTGCCGCCATCACGTATTTACGCCGGTATCTACTCTGCATGGCGTTCAACATCGTTTTGAGCGATGATCCGGACGACGATGACGGAGCGGCGCTCGGCGTAGCGCCTCGTCGTCCGCCTCCGCCAATCAACGGCGGCGCAGCGGCCAAGCCGCCTGATCCATTCCCGGACCTGGAGGAGAACCACGGCCCGACCTGGATGGCGCATCTCAAACGCTACCTCGACGAGGCGCCATCGCTCGCGGTCAAGATGGCCATCACCGATGATCCGCGCGTGCAGCGGACGCTCCGCAACGCGCCCAAGGAGGTCCAGACCAATATCCGCAATCTCCTCGTCGTCGCGCATAAGCGCCTGACCGACCTGGAGGAGGCAAAGCAGCGTCAACCGCAACAGCCACAGGGAGGCGAACCATCATGGCAAGACGAGGCGGCGGAACTCATAGCGGAAGTCCAGGAGATGGACTTGGAGACCTTGGACGGTCTCCGGAGCAACAAGGCGTGGCTGGTCAAGACGCGCGATCTGTTCCCGCTGGACCAAGATCGGCTTCAGGAGGCGGAGACGGAGCGCCGCGCGTATCTACAAAAGCAAGGATCGTCCGAGACAACGAAGTAAACACGCTGTTCGCTATCATGAGGATGTATGCGCTCCTGGCGCCGAAGGCGAGGAAACGCGTCCACGACTATGTCAGCGAGCGGATCAACGAACTGCCGGTAATCGCTGCGGTCGGTGGTGGCATCGAACACGACGAACCGGACCTGTTTCCTCACTCGCACGACGTAGAGGATACCGACAATGCCGAGCAACTATCACCGGCGGCATAGGAGCGCCCCTAGCCAGTCCCAGGCGACCAAGCGGCGGAACAAGATCAAGGCCGCCATCAAGCAGGCGGCGGCAGCGGCGCCCCCGCCAACCGACGACCTCCTCCAGCCTGACGATGTCCTCGTTACCAAGGAGTGGCTGGCGAAACAGATGGGCATCTCGACGCAGACCATCTCGCGGATGGTTCATAGTGGCGAGTTTCCGCGACCTATCGAGCTAGGCCAGCGGCGACGCTGGCGCATCCGCGACTATCGCGCATGGCTTGAGCAGAAGTCTGCGGCAACGCTGGAGGCGGTATGATGGCGGAGCTTCTACCGGTTGGCCTGGATGAGATGATCGTGGACATGCGTCGCGAGATAAGGCTCCGCCTCCAGGTCTACGCCAAAATGGTGAACGCCAAGGCGATGAGCCGGAAGGTGGCGGACCGACGCATCGAAATCAGCAAGGCAATCCTTGCAAGGCTGGAACAGGAGGAGGCCCGACATGCCGCGCGCCGATAAGGACCGGTTCGTATCTGACGACCAATGGCCGAGCGAGAACGAGCGACGCGACGGCGTCCGCGTCATCCGCCATCCGACCGAGGAGGGCGCCTATGTCGTCGTCACCAAGTCCGGTGCCTCGACCGACAATTGCCCTTGTTGCGGACTGACGATAAAGAACTTGCGCGGAGCGCGCCTCGTCGCGGACATCATCTATCCGCTCCAGGTGTCGTAAAGCCGTAGCTACAAATGGTAGGGACAAGGGAGACTGTCAAATGACTCGTCGGCCAACCGAACAAGTGAATCGCGAACTGTCGCGTCAGCAAGCGGCAGCGGTCCTCGCGCGTCGTCCCAGGACGGAGCATCTGCCCGTCGCGCTTGAGCAGCATACCGACCCACCGGAACTCGGTCCGGAACTCGCCACGCTCCGGGGGCTTATCCGTAAGGCGGGCAAAACGCGGATAACCGAAACGGTGCTGGTGACGGTCAAGATGGCCAGGGCGATGCAGCACCTTGGCCTGCACAAAAAGAACCGTAAGGTAATGCAAAGCAAGGTCGCGATGATTGCGCACATCATGCTGGAAGGGCGCTTCCGCGCTATCGAGCCGATGCGGTTCGATTGGGATGGCGAGTTCCGCGACGGTCAGCACCGATCAGATGCGGTCATTAGCAGCGGCGTCGCAATCAAATTCGACGTGACGTTCGGTATGGACCCCGAGGACTTCCACTTCATTGATACCGGCATGAGGCGCAACGGCGCACAGTTCCTCGACCTCGACGGTATCAAGCACGCCAGCAAGGTCGCGACCATCGTCCGGATGCTCTACCGCATCGAGAGCGGCGGCATGATGCTCGATGACCATGCGGTCTATCTGCGGGGCGTAGAGCTTGCTGACGAGCTTATGTCGCGCGCCATCGCTGCGGCCTTTCGCCTCCGTAGGAAGGACATCATCGCATCGTCGGCGGCCGTCGCCTATCGGATGATCGCAACCGGTTCCCGACGCAAGCTCTCGGTTGATGAGTTCTGGGACCGCTTCGTATTGGGCGACATGCTGGAGACCAGCAGCCCGATCTACAAGCTGCGCGAGAGATTCGCCAAGGGTCAGATATGGCGCGTCAACCAGTATCTCTATCAGACGCAGCACGCGGCCTGGATCATCAAGGCTTGGAATGCGTGGGTGCGCGGCGAGACGCCATCGTCTCATAAGCTATTCACCTGGACGGAGGAAAACGAATTGCCGGGTGTCGAGTAAGGGAGGCGACCATGGACATCGCAGTTGACGACATCGAGGTTGGCCCTGGGCGTCGCAAGACCGACAAGGAGGCAATCAAGGTGCTGGCCGATAGCATCGCGACCATCGGTCTCCGCATCGCCATCACCGTGCGACCGAAGCAGGATGGCAAACATCAACTCATTACCGGCGCGCATCGCCTCGCCGCATGTCGGCTCCTCGGTTGGACCGAGATTCCGTGCGAGGTAATGAGCGACGCCATCGACGCGGAGCTATGGGAGATTGCGGAGAACCTGCATCGCAAGGAACTGACCGCGATGCAGCGCAACCTCTACCTCGGTCGATGGGTGAAGCTGACCGAGCAAAAGCTCAAGCTTCAATCGCGCCAAGTTGGCGCAAATGAAAGCCACCGGAGCGACCGCCGGGGACATCGGCAGGAGGGCGGCATACGCGCCGCCGCTCGCGAGCTAGGCGTAAAACCGACGACTGCCAGACGCGCGGTCAAGATTGTCAAGCTGACCAAGGCTGCGCAGGAGGAGGCGGAGCGATTGGGCCTGGAGAACAATCAACGCGCATTGGAGCGGGCCGCAGGAATGCCAGACAAGAAAAACCAAATCCACTCGCTGCAAAAGTCCAAGCGGATCAAGCAGGAGCGCGAGGCGACCAAGGCGCAAATTCGCGAGAACCATCGTCGCGCCGAAGCCGCTGCCAGGAGCGACCCGGCTGCGGAGTTCCACCGCTGGCTCGGCTCGTTCGATATAGAGATGCGAATGAGGGTCCGCCTCTGGCTCCTGGCGACCGACCTCGCCGCATGGTTCGAGGAGCTAGACCGCAACCGCGAGGCGATAGAGGCGGATCGGAGGATGCTTCACTAGGCCATGGTAGACCCGCGTCTCCTCGCCAAGGCCGCTGGGGCGGCGACGCGGACCTATGAACCCGCGACCGCCTTGCTGGCCATCACCGAGCGGATCGGAGGCGACATCGCGCAATGTGGCGTTGCGGTCGTCGAGTTCCTCGACCTGTTGCGGTTCTACCTCCGCCAGGAGACGCTAGAGAGCGTGCTAGAGCGGCCCGCCCAGGTGGTGGGTCCAACCAAGCGGGCCAAGCCTCGCGCCGCTGCTACGCGGCTCCAGGCGCCTCGCAAGAGCAAGGGTAGACGGAAGGGGGCATAATGACCTTGGTAGAACCAACGAGCGATGCCCTCGACGGACGGCAGCCGGAGAACGTCGCGGGATGGCTCCAGCATTACCTCAACACCGCGAGCGATGGCGCCGGGTGCGAGGCGCGGATCGGCTTCTACAAGCCCGACCTCGCCTGGATGATCGTCCTAACCTGTCCCGGCGTCGATGACTTGGCGCTGCCGGTCGATATCGCGAGGCGCCTCATACGAGTCCTCGCCAAGCGATTGCCTCATCAGACCGGCCTCATCGCGTCGCTGATCTTGATGATCGAGTATATCCAGAACGAGGAAACCAACTGGCAGCGACCGAACTGATGATCGAGTATGACTGCGAGGGATGCGGTGTGCATGTCGTCGGTCTCGGTCGCGATAGCGTTCCTAAATCGGGCCTGTGCGGCGTATGCGAATGGTATAACGAACACGTCCCCGACGCCGAGGAGATGATCCGAGTCATGCGGTTGACCGGGCACTTACTGGAGGCTCGCAAACCGACAAGGAGCTAGGCAATGAATCGCCCAACGGTGCTGGTCGTCATGCGGCTGGCCAATATGACCGTCCTGCATCCGGACCAGGATAGCGCGCGGACATGCTCGCGATGCGCGGAGGCGGTCGGCATCTTTCCGTCCGGTCAACTCGTCCTGGAGCTTTGGCCGGATGTCGCGATCATCTGCGATGTTTGCTACCAGCGAGGACCGCCAGCGGATGAGGTCTACCTCGCCCCCGGCGCTCGCGAGGACTTCCGCAAAACGACGAGGCGCCAATGAGCGCCTGGATGGTATATGCAATCGTAGTTATATGCGTCCTCGCTGAATTCGGCCTCGTCGCCTATTGGACATGGCGCGACCGCTAGGCGCTAGCCAGCCATTTGGCGCAACCCTGGGGTATGGTTGAGGGTATGGCCACTGCGATCAATTATGGCAAAGGCCGATTCGCCGAGTGATTCCAGGCGACTAGGCGAACGCCTCGACGTTGTTCACCACATTATTGGCCGCCTCCTCAACGCCTATCAACGAGTATCAAACGCCTGGAAAATGGCGGAAAACCGCGTATCCTATTGACCGGACCATATCAACGGCGGACACTGAGAGACAATTCTGAGGGTATCGTTGAGGGTATCGAGGTCCGGTCAAACAAGGAGCTACGCAACATGACGACGACAATAGGCAGGACGGATACGGAGGCTCGCAAGGCCGCCGCGACCGGTAAGGCTTACAAGCTTTGGTATGGCGAGGGCCTGCATCTGTTCGTAACGCCTACCGGGACCAAGTCCTGGCGGGCCAAGTATCGCCTCAACGGCAAGGCTGGGACGGAGGTCCTCGGCCAGTTTCCGACCATGACGACCGACGAGGCGCGGTCCGGATGTCGCGAGGTCCTCAAGCTCGTATCGCGCGGCATCAATCCTCGGGCGGAGCGGAAGCGGCGCCGCGCCAAGCTGCAAAGCGCGGACGAGTTGACGGTAGAGGCGGTCGCGCTGTCCTGGTTCAAGGTTATGCGCAAGGAGTGGAGCGCGGGCTATGCTCCGCAAGTCGAGGCGCGACTCCGCAACCATGTATTCCCCAAGCTCGGCGCCATGCCAATCGCGGGCGTAACCGGTAAGCAAGTCCAAGACCTCCTGCATGATATCGCGGACGGGACCAAGGAGCGGAAGGCGCTCCCGGCCCAGGCGGTCCATGTTCGCCATCATCTCCAAGGTCTGTTCGATTACTCGACCGCGAATGAATGGACTGAGGAGAATACCGTCCGTCGCGTCGGCGCCTACCTACCGAAGCGGCGCAAGCGCGACGAGGACGACGCGGAGACCGAGGGCGAGGAGAGCAAGGGCGAGGAGACTCAGGCGCATGTCGAGAGTATCGAGGAGGCGCGCGAGGTCCTCGCGACATTCGAGGCGGGGGCCGCTGATCCGATGCTCAAGCTCGCGCATCGGTTCCTTGCTCTGACGGCGACGCGCAAGCTGGAGACCGTCGAGGCGGAGTGGTCGGAGATTAGCGAGGATGGGACGACCTGGACGATACCGGCGCGGCGTATGAAGGGGCGGAGAGGCGCTAAGCGGATTCATGTCGTGCCGCTCTCGCCTGCCGCCCAGGACGTGCTACGGACCGCGCGCGTCGTCGCAAGGTCCTGGCGGACGACGAGCGATTACATTTTCCCGTCCTCGTCGGGGAAGCCTTTCAACCGCTCAACGCTCAACGATGCTCTCGGTCGCGCGCTCAAGCCTACCGGCCTGGAGCATGTTCCGCATGGTTGGCGGTCTACGTTCTCGACCATCCTGAACGAGGCCGATCCGCACGACTATCGGATCATCGAGGTTGCGCTGGCGCATAAGACGTTCGGCAAGACTGAGGGCCATTACAATGGCGCGAAATTCCTGCCGCAACGTCGGACGCTCGCGGAACGTTGGTCGTCGCTGCTCCTCGACGGAGCGCCTAGCGCGATGACCATGGCTGGCTATCCGTCCGTCGAAACCCGTGCCTTTCAACTCGCTGCCTGAGGAGGATTCAAAAATGTGGCTGCCAAATGACATACTTGCTGAAGTCGATGAACTCGCGACGTTCCGCTACATCGACCTCGCCGAGACGCGACGGTGGAACGATCATAAACGCGACGGAGAGCTACGCCTCCTGACCGGTTGGTGTTGGGAGGCAAAGGACGGAAGCGGCGACCATCGCCAAGGCTTCAAGACCATTACCGTTGCGTATCGCGACGCCTACTATTCGCTCGTTCGCAAGCAGCTTGCGCCGATCCGCCTCCGCGTCATTGCGCGGAACAAGGAGGCGCCTCGCAAGGAGACCGCGAGCGCGACCCCTCGGTTAAGAGTCGTTGATCGGAGGGTCGCGGCATGACGAAGCCTGGACCGGCAAGTCCGCGACAAATTGCGATGTTCGGCCATGTCGCAATTACGCTCCGCAAGGCGCTGGAGGCGAAAGACTGGACGGTCGGCGACCTCAATAAGGCGATGGGGCGAGAGCGAGGCTATGCGGGCGCCTATCATTGGATGAAGGGCAAAGGCGCACCGTCGCCAGCGTCGCGCAAGGAACTCTCCAAGCTGCTTGGCATACCGGAGGAGCATCTCATGGCTAAGGAGGTCAAGACGGCGAGCCTCGTCGCTCTGCCGCCTCCCAAGGTCGCGCCTATGACGTTCTCGCCGGTCGCGGCGGCGGCGCCTAAAGTCGGCGACGTGCTGACGTTCTCGGTAGACCGCAACGGCATGACGCGGATCAAGCTCGATGCGGTTATGCCATTGGAGACCGGAGCGCCTCTCCTCCGGATGTTGCTCGATGCGGGAATCGTCATGAGCGGAGGAGGAGATGGCGACGGTTGAGGAGTTGATATCAAGCCTGCGCGCGTTGATCGCCAACCTACGCGAGCGCCTCGATGCGGGCGAACCGTTGAGCCAGGAGGAATACGAGGCGGTCCTGGAGCTTATCGTCACGTTGCGAGCGAAGCGCCTCATTCCATAAACCAAAATCGCGGTGCCCCGCCGCCTGGAAGAGGTAGGGCACCGCGACCAACACCCGACAAGGAGCTACTCAAGCAGATGTCTACACAGGAAACTAAGTCGAGGGCGACGCCCGGTCAACTGGCGGAGGTCGCGTCGTGGACACGATAACATTGCCAACCATGGAACAAGAGCAACGCGCCAAGTGGGACCTGCTGCTGGCGGACATCGAGTTGCGCCAAGATCAACTCCGCCTGACGCGCTACCAAGCGCGGTGGGAGACCGCCAAGGCTTGGGCGATGATGGCGCTCGCGACTGCGGCGCTCGTCGGCGCGGGTGCCGCTCTCGGCAAGCTTATCATTTTCCACCAATGAGCAAGGAGCTACGACATGCCTACGACCAGCTACAAGGCGACCAACGCCGGACTGCAAGACGCCATCCAGACTGCGGACCTCCTCGCGGAGAATCTCCGCGACTTGCCGAATTGTCGAAACGCGGACCAGCTCATGATAAAGCTGCAAGTGCTCAAGTATGCGTCGGAGAAACTCGCGGAATTCGCGGAGCGACGCCTCTCCGCGCAACGGTTGATGGTCGCGCGTCGTCGGATCAAGCGCGAGCAGGCTGCGGCGGAGGTGCGGCCATGAGGGTCGCAACGGAAGGACTCGACAAGCTCGCGCGTCGCCATTGTCCTGACTGCGGCAACGGGGCGCTCCGGACCGAGACCGTCCCTATCGTCGGTCGAATGGAGGGCGGCGAGATAACTCCGCTCCTCGCGACGCGAGACCGGCGCTCGCTACGCGACTGGTGGGCGAGGCGCGGTGTCTGGGCATGGCCAATGGTCGAGACGCTCGCGTGCCGCAAATGCGGAGCGGCCTTTACCGTCGCGCGAACGATTGCCTGGGCGGAGCGGATCAAGGAGGCGCGGCCATGAACGATACCGAGCGCCTCAACGAGCAACTCGACCGCCTCAACGGGCAATTGGACCGCCTCAACGAGCTACTCGACCGCCTCGCCAAGCTCCTGGAGGCGGTCCTGGACGGACGGGCCGGTCGCAATGGTCGATGACCTCCGCGAGGCGAACAAGCTCGCGAGAGCGGTCCTCGCCGGTCAGGCGCGCAATTACGAGGTTATGCGGTCGCTCCTGCGCTTGCTGGTGCTGCTGTTGATTACGACCGGGGCGTTGCTCGTCGTCTTGCTCGTCCAGGTGTTCCGAGGAGGGGGAAACTGAGTCTGGCGCGCGGTGCGTCCGACCGACCGGGTGCCAGTAGCTTGCAGTGCTGATGAAGCTGGCATCCGGTCGCCCCTCCGCTAGACCGCCTAGGAGCCTCCTAGGCGCCTGCCAGCGGTAGGCGGTCCGAGTATGGCGGGGGCCGGGGCGGAAGCCTCTAGGCCCCCGTTCCGCGTCTAAGGCGGTCCGCTCGCGGGGTCTCTGGTCGAGTTAGAGGCGGATCGGCCGGACGATTGCCCGCTAGCGCGACCGTAGGCGGGCCTTACCGGACGATGACGAGGACGCGGACCCCGGCGTCAATCGTCGTGTCGTATTGGCGGACGCGGAGCGCGTCGGAGAGAGCGACCTCCGATGCCAGGGGGTCATAATCGGTGACGCTCTCGACCTCCGATCCGAATACGACCGAGACCGGCACGCGCTCGCCTCCCGGCTCCTTGGCGGCATTCCAGACCGGAAGGATGAACCGGCCATCGCTCGCCTGATAGAGGTCCCAGTCGCAGGCGTCGGTAAGGCCCTCGACCGAGACATCAAGCTTGCCAGGGACGAACGTCCGCGCGTCGTCGTAGGGGTCCGCTGCGATCACGCAGAGGTTGCGCAAGGCGGTTGCCGCTGGTCGAGGCGCATCGGTGCCGCACTTGGGAAACAATCCGCACGTATAGGTCGTTCCGTAGTCGAACAGTGCATACCACCAGAGG
>Ga0210392_10001981_pt1 | contig 10563 bp, 2 predicted proteins | sample IncBWC30OmetaG_FD_161057 | JGI IMG/M metagenome (GOLD analysis project Ga0210392, IMG submission 161057) | Forest soil microbial communities from Barre Woods Harvard Forest LTER site, Petersham, Massachusetts, United States - Inc-BW-C-30-O ...
GCAGTACACCGTCACCGTCAAAAACGCAGGGCCGAACCTTGCAACGACGGCTGCTGTTTCCATTCCTTTGCCGCCGAATTTCCTGGTTCCGATAACGCCAACTTCATCGACTGGACTGACTTGCGTGCCAGCGACGGTCGACAGCCAGACGATGAGTTGCACAGGATATGTTCCCGTTGGTTCAAGCACAGTAGTGTTTGCCAGCAAATTCTCTGACACCACCGTGCCGGCCCCGCCTGTTCCGCTTCCTAATCCTCCGCCAACCGCAGTGAAGTTGATCACAACGAACCCTGCGCCGAGTTCGGTCAAAATCACAGCGGCGGTTGTTGGCGCAAATAATCCCAGCCAATTACCCAGGGTGACGGTCGAACGCGCCATCCATCTGGTTACATTGAAGTACGTTTGCCGCTCTGCGGGCATCGCAAATCCGGCGCTACCTTGCCCGGCAACGCCTGGAACAGTCAACCTGGACGAAAAGGTTGCAAACGACGCTCCGGGGAAGAACGATCTGACGCAGGTTCAGATTCAGGTAGGCAACACGGAACTGAACCAGGCGTATGGAGTTACGGTCACTGACAAACTGCCCAGCTATTTCATCCTGACGCAGATACCCGACCCGACTGTGGCCGCCTGCAAATTGACCTCCAATACGACCATACCCACCGACCAGTATGGAAACCCAATGACGGGAGACACCAGCGTCAATCCTGTCACTCTTACATGCACTTTCAGCAATCCAATCCTACCCGGAACAGCCACGCCCGGCACGAACGCCACGAGTCATGGATCCATGCAGCCCGGCTTCGCACAACTTACCTACTATGGAAAATTCCAGGACAACGGGCTGAATGTAGGTATCGTGCCTCAGACCGGCAGTTCTATCGCACTGGGTTTTCAAACTGCGCAGGCGTCCTCCACCTTCGCAGTGCTTGCTGACACGGTCGGCGATGCAACCAGTCCTGCTCCCGCCCCGTTGACCATACAGCGTGCCGCCCATTTGCGTGTCATCATGCTGAATCCGCCATTCACGCAGCCAAATGATAGCGCGCTCCTTCCAGCAGGCGTCGCCGGACCTGGTATCGCTGAAGCTCAACCCGCCATCAACGGAGGCACTCCTGTCTCCAATTCCATGCGGTACAAAGTCGCAGTAGTGAATGATGGACCGAATATTGCCCCGCATCCGCTCCTTACCACCGCGCTACCGCCGAATGCTAATGGTTCGATTACGTTTGCTGTGCAGGGTCAAAGCCTCGAACCAGCATTCCAGGGCTATCCTGGGCCAGCTTCCTGCACCGCAGGAAATGCCTGCTTTGACGGCGGCGCCATTACGCCGGGGGCACAGGTCACGTTCAATCTTGACGGCTACTTTGGCTTAAATACTCTGACGGAGGGAAATCAGGCCGCGCGGATATTCAATTCTGTGCTCACCGACTCGACCATCGTGGACAGCAATCCCACCGGCACCACCAATGGCGACGGAACCATTCCGCAAGCGCCGATCACAGTCGTGAATACGCCTGTTGGCAGCAATTACATGCTGTCGCCTTTTGCCGGCAATCTCGCTCAACCTCTAAATCTTCAACTTGGTACCGTGCAGTCGGCAGGCGTTACTGGTCTCGCCGCATCTGGCTCGACCTTGCCGCCATTGCCCTCCGGCCCATCTCCCAATCCTCCGGACAACGGGGCACCAAAATCGCTGTATCGCTTCGGCACAGGCGGCTTGTACTACTCGCTGGGTACGACTGCGGGTGTGCCAACCGGATCGCAGAACTCAACGAAGCTTTGCCTGACGCAGATTCCCGACGTCTTTGAGAAGCCGGAGCGGGTCCTGCTGTGGGCGCTGGCCAATGCTCCCGCCGGAACCACATTCAATGCGGTTCCGAATTACACCAGCAGCGGAACTGCCGGGGACATCACCGTGTCCGTCCTGCCCCAGACCGGTGGTAGCTACACCGTGCCAACTGCGATCACCTCGTATCCGCCATCCGTGCAGGCTCAGCCCGCGCAGGCATGCGGTGTGCTCAATGGCCTGTCGGACGCAGCCAATCCAACCACGCTTGCCGTCCTAGAGCCAGTCAACTACGCGCCATACATCCGCACCACGGTTGTTCCGACGCCAACATCCCAGCCCGGCAAAGGCGTAACGGCCTCTGCCGCGGTGGTCGATCTCACCATCAGCCCGAAGAATAACTACGATTACAACGATCAGGATCCCTGCTACACGGGCTCCGACGGCACGCAGCGCAGCACTTGCAATGACAACGTCCAGCTAACGACCTTCCTCTTCGGCGGCCAGAACTTCATTGGCGATGATCAGCAGCAGCACTCTTACTTCTATGGACAGATTCCGAACGATTCCATGCCGCAGTTCAACATCCCGGCGGGTCTGCCGCAGATCTATGTTCTGTTGACCGACCAGGTTGGAGCGCAGCACTATCAGAACGTCGGCACAGACCCCACGCACCCGATAGGCTGTGATCCCGGCACGACGACTGCGTCCTATACCCCGGCTCCGCCTTTCTGCACGGATAAGCCGGCACTCACCTCGGCCGGAGTGACCGTGCCTCCCGTTCAGGCACCCTTGACTGACAATCCATCGGCACAGGTAGCTCTGGTGACAGGCAGCGTCGGCTTCGGCGGATCAACCGGCTTGATCGTAATCACTCAAACACCTGAGGCGATCGCGCACATCACCGCCGGACAGACAGCGGGCTTCGTTTGGAATTCGCTGACTGAGGATCCCCTTGTGCAGGGCACCGGCGGCAATCCGCCGGTGTTCACTCTCGCCTGCGTCAGTGCCGATGGCACAAACCTGGCCTCCGTGGGCATCACCTGCAATGTCCCGCAAACCTACACCTACTCCACCGGGTCAGGGAACACTTTTGCCATTACCCAGCCTCCTACCGTATATGTAGTCACGACCAGCAACACGGCCGTCGGGGCTCTCCACGAGGCTCCGCTCAGCCGCGACCTGCAGATCTTCGCTGCCATCGTCTTCCCAGTCGGCGCCATTCCGCTGGTTCTACTGCTCCGCCGCAGAAAAACGCTGCGCCGTTCCGGTTGGCTGGCCGTGCTCTTCCTGGCTTCACTCGTCGGGCTGGGTATCGGATGCGGAAGCTCTAATTTCAAAAACATGGGCGGCACCACAACCACGGCCACACCTGCTGGGACGTATGAGCTGATGGTGACGGCAACCTCCGGGTCCGACATGATCAATAGTCCCAAGTTCGCCGTAACAGTGAGCGCGGTCCACTAGGGCCTCCCTCTACGTAACGGTTCTTATTCTGCCGGCACTATGAATTAACGGTGGTTGGACACCAACACAGAAGGCCATTCCCCGAATGGCCTTTTTCGTGTTAGTTTTGAGCGCAGCGCTTCTTTGCAGACATCTTCATGCGTCTAAATCCCACCCCCCGGGATTCCAAGGATGTTGCGGATCAAAACTTGATGGTAGTTCGTGGGTAGAGGGTAGTAAGCGCGGATGAATAAAGAACCTTTGGGATCGCCGACGATTACCCGGATCGGCAGATATGACGTTGTTGCAGAACTGGGCCGAGGCGGCATGGGAGTCGTCTACAGGGGAGAAGATCGCCTCATCGGCCGCGAAGTCGCCATCAAGACCCTGACCGAGATCACCCCGGAACTGCGCGACCGCTTCTACGTTGAAGCCCGTTCCGGCATCCTGAACCACCCCAACATCGTCACCGTTTACGAGTTCGGCGACCACGAAGGCATGCCCTATATCGCCATGGAGTTCGTCGCCGGCGATTCGCTCGAAAAAATCCTCCGCTCGGGCCGCAAGCTCTCCCTGCTGGAAACGCTCTCGATCATCGAACAGCTCTGCTCCGGCCTCGGATACGCGCACCAGAACCGCGTCGTCCACCGCGACATCAAGCCGGCAAACCTGATCGTTCAGCCCGACGGCAAAGTCAAAATCGTCGACTTCGGCATTGCGCGCCTCGCCGACCAATCGACCCGCCTGACTAAGACCGATGCGGTGATCGGAACCTTCCATTACATCGCCCCGGAACGCCTGAAGGGCGAAATGAGCGATGGCCGCTCAGACATCTGGTCGGTCGGCGTCATGCTCTACCAGATGCTGAGCGGCGAGCTTCCGTTCAATGGCGAAGACGTCTCGACACTCTATAAGGTCATCAACGAGGCTCACCCGTCCATCAAGAGTCTCGTTCCCGATATCCCGGAAGAGCTCATCGCAGTCGTCGACCGTTCGCTGGCCAAGAGCCCTGACGACCGTTACGGCACTGCGGAAGAAATGGCCTTCGACCTGCAGGGCATCGCTGACGGCCTGAAGAAGGAGCGCGTCGGAGACCTTCTCACTTCCGCAAAACGCCTGATCGAGCAGCGTCAGTTCGCCAGCGCGCGCACCGTCCTCCTCGACCTGCAGCGCATCGACCCGCAGAATTTCGAGGCCAAGCGCCTCACCCGCGAAGTGCAGGAGCAGCTCAACAAGCTGCAAAAAGCCGAGCAGGTGCGGCAGATCGTTGAGCAGGCTGAGGAAGCTGTCCTCTCGCAGAATTACGACGACGCGGTCTCCTATTACAAGCAGGCGATGAAGCTGGATACAACGAACACCCTCCAGCTTAACGAAAAGCTCGACAACGCGATTCGCCTTAAAGAAAAGCAGGACAAGGTTCGCACGCTCTGGAAGCAGGCTGGCGACGCGCGCGAGCGGGGCGACCTGATGTCCGCTCAGGAATTTCTCGGCCAGGCGCTCAAGCTCGATGAAAAGAGCACCGACCTGCGCAACGCCTACTCGACAGTCGTGCGCGAAATGGAGCGCAAGGCAAGGGAAGGCAAGCTCCAGGAACTGCTCACGGCTGCGCGACAGGAAATCGCTTCCCGGCGCTACACAGAGGCCATTGCCAAGCTGCAGCCCGCTGCAGAAATCGACCCAACCCACCCTGACGTGCAGAGGCTGCTCCACGATGCCACCACGCGTCAGGAAGAAGAGCGCCGCCGCATCCTGATCGAGCAGATGGTCAGCGAGATTCAGGAGTCGATCTATCGCGAAGACTACGACCGCGCCCTGAACCACATCAATCGTGCCTTGGAGAAGCTGCCCACCGAAGCCCAGCTGCTTCGTCTCAAGGCGGAGACGGAAAAGAAGAAGCGCGACTTCCAGGCGCAGCAGATTGTTCATACCACGCTGCAGCAGGCACAGAAAATCTTCGCTGAAGCACCGCTGGACGCGATTGCTCTGATCGATCGCGCTCTCGATCAGGTGCCAGGCAATGAAAACCTCGTGCAGTTCAGGAGCATGCTTGAGTATCAGCTCAAGCAGATCAAGAAAGACGAGCTGCAGGCGCAGTATCTCAAGCGCGCGCATACCGCCATCGACAGCGGAGAATTTGACGAGGCGATCCGCACCCTCGAATCCGGCTTGATTGACTGCGGCGAAACGCACGAGCTGACTTCACTGCTCGATTTCGCCCGCAAGGAACAGCAGGCCCGTCTGCGTCAGCGTCAGATGACGGCAGTGCGCGAAGAAGCGCAAACGTTGATGCGCAGCGGCCAGTACGAAGCCGCCATCCAGAAACTGGAACCGGCAGCGGCCGCCACAAACGATGCTGGCCTCAAAGCTTTACTCGAACAGGTGCGTGGAACTCTGCGCGAAGCCGCTCAGCGTGTCGAAAGCGTGATTGGCCGCACAAAAGCGCTCGCAGAAACCGACCTCCGCGGAGCCCTGAGGCTCCTCGACAGCCAGCCACCGGAGATCCTTGCGCTCAGCCAGGTCACTGCGTTGCGTCAGGAACTGGGCCGGAAGATCGAAGTAGAAAGCGCGATCCACGACGCCGTAACACGTTCCGAAGGAGCGCTGGCAAAGAACGACCTTCAGGGAGGCATGGATGCGCTCGAATCTGTGCGTCGCGCCTATGGTGAATCGCCCGCGCTTAGCCAGGCCATCGCCGCGTATGAAGCCAAGCGACGTCCGGCGGCAAACACCATGCTTGCGTCAGGCATCGAAGCCGCGCGCAAGGCTCTTCTGCGCAACGAGCCCACTGTCGCGCTCGAAGAGCTGAGCCGTCCCGCACCTGTTCGCGATTTTGCAGACACCCAAGTACGAAACGACTGGAAGCGCCTGCTCGAAGAAGCCACCAAAGCCGCCGGTCCGAAAGCGCGCGCAGGCACAGAGCAGTTCCATATTGTCGTCGAGAGCAAGTCGCGCACCGGTCTCTACATCACCATCGCCCTTGTCGCTGTCGCGGTCATCGCGGGCGCAGTCGCATTCTTCTTGCGCCCAAGCGGTGCGGCGCAAATGACCTATATGGAATTGAACGCCACGCCATGGGCGAAGGTGAGTCGCGTAATGGATCCCAAAGGAAACAGCGTGCAGCTACCCGCCGACGACCAAAGCACGCCGATGCGTCTTGATGGCCTCATTCCCGGACACTATCAGGTCGTTTTCCAGGGCCCGGACAATGCCACGATGGTTCAGGCATGTGAAATTTCCCTGGATCGTCACCAGTGCAAGGTGAAGTTCAGTGATCCCGATGTACAGCAGTTGATCGGAGGTCAGCGATGAGCCGTCACCGCATCTCAGTTGTGGCTCTGTGCGCCGCGCTTTTCCTCTTCCTCTCTGCGGCAGCTCGCGCCGACCAGCAGGCCGATGATCTCTATAAGCAATACAAGAGTTATAAGTCCAAGGGTCAGTACGACCTTGCGGCCAAAGCCGTATGCGACGCGGCCAAGATCGACACAAAATACCAGAATGAATGTGACCAGGTCTCAACTTACGTCAATGGCAGGTTGACGGACTTCGAGACAACCTTCGTTCTCGCGCAAGCAGAATTCAATCGCGGCAACTGCGCTGATGCGCTTCGCGATTTTGGAAAAATCTCCTTTGGCCCCCACCGCGAAGAGGCAGTGACCCTGAGCGCCAAGGCCAAAGAGTGTGTGGAGCATCCTGCGCCGACCGTTGACCCCAACACGGAAGCTTTGAAGGCCGCGCAGCTGGCCTACGCGAACAACAATTTCGCGACGGCGGAACAAAACGCCCAGCAGATAAAGTCGGCCGAGTTGTTGCCCCAGGCTCAGACCATCCGGAACAACATCAAGAACTACACCGACGCGATGCAGCAAGGCGATGAGTACGCTCGCAAAAAGAACTTCACGGCGGCAAGACAGCAATACGAGATTGCAGCGCACATCAAGAGCGATGGCCCTGGCAGTCCTTCGTCCAAGATTCAACAGATGATCGCTGCGTCGAATCCCGTGCCGCAACAGGATAACAAGGCTGCGCTTGTCAAAGCCGCGCTTACTGAAGCTCAGTCGGCTTCATCGAGAGGGGATTGCGCGACAGCGCTGGTGTCGTTTGCTCGGGTGCTGGAGTTAGATCCAAAACAGCAGGATGCGATTGCCGGAAGGGCGAAGTGCCAGGAGGATATCGCCAGAAGCGATCCGAAACGTCTCGAGGACACCCTGGTCAGTGGTGTGCGCTCGTTCTATGAGTCGAGCTTTACCGACGCGCAAGCGGACATCTCCACCTATGTGAAAATTGGCGGCTCAAATATGGGCGCGGCATACTTCTACCTGGGTGCCACCATGCTTGCGCGGGCAATTCTGGCAGGCCCGAAAAACAAGGATGAGTACAACCGCTTTCATCAAAGCGCCATGGAAAATTTCGAGAAAGCAAAACAGGAAAAGTTCAAGCCTGTCGAGAAATATGTATCTCCTAAAATTCTGGCCGTCTGGGCCCAGGCAGGCATGTAGTGCATGATGGAAATATCGCTGTTAAGGGACTGATTTTTTTAACACTTTAGCTGAATCGATTCTTCTGGATTCTTCACCATAAGTTGTGATATTGGTTTTGCCGTCGTTCTACGGGTGCCGGTGACCGTTCTTATTCTTAAGCATTGATTATTCTGTCATTGGACTTCTGTATATCCCGTGTAGCTGTTTCTATTTGTCAGCAAGTTGTGCGATAGCATCTCTCCGATACGCGTCAGGTTCAAGCCGCTGCTTCTTTGAAAACTGAGTTGCTCGGCGCATGACGAAAATGAGCCCGGGACAATTGGAGAAATGCCAGGTCGCAGACAGGGATGATGAGAGATGCGATATCTGGTACGGGTACTGTTCTGCACGTGGATGCTCGCACTGACGTGCATTTGCGCCTATGGTCAAACCCACGTTCACGGGCAAATTCTGAACGCAGGCATCCCCGTCAGCGGGGCCGTAGTACAGCTGGCCAACCCCTCTACGAAGCAGACCCTCACCACGCAGACCGACAAGGATGGAGAGTTCGATTTCCCCGTCGTTCAGCCGCAGGTCGGCTACATCATCAATGTGCTGGATTCAAGCGGCAAAGTAATCTCCCAATCCGACTCCTTTGATTTGCCAGTCGGTCAGCCCTACGAAACCGTCCCGCCAATTGACATCGCACCGCCTCCTGCGCCACCAACGCCGCCTCCGCAACCAGTTCCACCGCCAACTCCACAACCGACGCCGAGCGGAGCGCCGACTCAACCCACGGCTCCGTCACCGCCGCCTCAACCTACACAGCCGGTACAGGTGCAGACACAGCGCAAAGGGCCGGCAATTCAGAACGATACGAATATCTCTCTGAGTGCCAACATCAGCCGTACGCAGTTGAGTCAATTGCCGCTCTTCAACCGCAATTTTCTCGCCCTGGGCCTCTTCCTGCCCGGTGTCCATGACGTCGATCCTGCCTCGCCTTTGGCCGGCGCGGCCTTCAGCATCTCAGGTTCGCGGACCACTGCAAATAACTTCCAACTCGACAGCAGCGACAATCTCGCCTCCAGCACAAATCAGGCGATTCCGTTCCAGGTCAATGACTCCGTGCAGGAATTCCGGATCGTATACGCCAATCCTGACCTGCGCTACGGTCAGGGATCAGGCGGGGTCATCGACGTGGTGACCAACCGTGGCCGCTCGATAGGAAGGGCATGGCATGGCACGGCTTTTGGCTACTTCAACAGCGACGCACTGAATTCCGATACCCCTCTGTCTGTCTACGAGGGCACAACCTTCGCAAAAGCATCGGCCTACGCTGGCAGCACTACCGGATCGCCGGACGAGATGGCCAGCGAGCGGATCGGAAGCGATGCCGCAATGTATATTTCCTACGCTCCGACAACCTACAACAGCCTCTACCGACTTCTTACGACGCTCGCCCCGCATACCGGACAGACCGCTGGCCTGGCCAACTGTTTCGCCACTTCCGGTTCGATCTGCAACTCCGGTATGTTTGACGGCAATGCTGTCCTCTCGCAGAACGACAGCCACACGCAGCCCTTCAATTCAAAGCAATTCGGCGGCAATATCGGAGGCCCGATCGGCGACAAGCTCTTTCTTTTCGGCAGCTATGAAGGAACACTGATCGACAATCCTAACCCGATCTTCGAGCGCGTGCCGACGGCAGCTGATTTTTCAACTGCTGGAGTCGCGGGAGGCGGGGCAGCCGATTCGGTCATTGCCAACAACGTGCTTTCGCTTTTTCCCCGGCCTAACGTGCAGGGAGCGGGTACTGGAACATTCGGTTTCTATAAAGGCACCGCGCCGAACTACACGCATGTTCACAATATTTTCGTCCGGCCCGACATCGACTTCGTCCGAAAAGGACAGGTGAGCATTCGCTATGCCGGACAGCTTCTCGATCAGTTGCACGACGACTCGCTCCCGGAACACTCGCCGGGTGGCTACCCCGGCAACGGCGCAGACCGAAAGGCACAGAACCAGAGTGTCGCTCTCGTCCATACGCTGCCGTTTGCCAACGGCAAGAGCGTGAACGAAGCGCGTCTCGCCTTCACGCAGTATCGTGTCGATGAAATCGCGCAGGACCACAACTTCTCATCGCCCGCCATCGCCGGTGCACAGGTTGAAACCTTCGTGATGAGCGGTGTCGATAACCGCCTCGCAGGAGCCACACCGGGAACACCCGGTGCAGTCGGGGGCTGGTACGACTCCTTCTGGCAGCAGATTCCCGGCAACATCACCTATTCACCGTCGCCCGTGACCCCATCGCTCGACGGAGATTTCCCCTTCGCCCGCATCGGTGCGCCCTTGAGCGCTCCCTCCACCCATCGCGACACACAGGTCGAGGCAGCAGACGCGTTTACTTTCGCGCTCGGCTCGCGCAATCGCATGACCGTTGGCGCAGACTACCGCTACATTCAGAACTTTGTCTTCGAAGGTGGAATGGCTCGCGGCATCGTCGTCTCCAACAATATCGGCGAATTTACCAGCGACAGCGAGTCCTGCATTTCCTGCGGTAACGGCTTTGCGCATCCCTCCTTTGACTACGAGTTGAAGCAGCCAACCGGATACGTAGGCGATCTGCGTAGTTATGTCGCCACGGGCTTCGTCGAAGATAAATTCCAGCCGATGCCTCGCCTCACAATCTCGGCCGGCTTGCGCTACAACTTCTTCGGTCAGCCCTGGGATACCAACAATCGGCTCTGGAACTTCTCACAGGACGCAAACGGCCTCATCCATCAGGGGGCAAACGGAGCCTATGACGCCTTCGCCTATCAGTGCCCGACTTCCGGTCAGAGCTTAGAGACACACCTCGATTCGCTCTATGGA
>Ga0210392_10001982_pt1 | contig 10560 bp, 10 predicted proteins | sample IncBWC30OmetaG_FD_161057 | JGI IMG/M metagenome (GOLD analysis project Ga0210392, IMG submission 161057) | Forest soil microbial communities from Barre Woods Harvard Forest LTER site, Petersham, Massachusetts, United States - Inc-BW-C-30-O ...
TCATGGCGCAGGCAGAGCCGCCCCCCACAGCACCATGATGCGCAGCAACGTCTTGCGGGCGCCGATCCTCTCCAGAAGAAGGTTGCTGGGGACTTCGAACAGGAAATATCCCACAAAGAAAATGCCCGCACCGAGGCCGTACACCGCATCGTCAAACGGTAAAGTCTGCTTCATCTGCAGCTGCGCATACCCGATATTGATGCGGTCCAGATAGGCGACCATGTAAGCGATCAACAGCAGGGGTATGATGCGCCAGTCTATTTTGGAGAACACGGCCTTGTAAGCCGGGTTTTCCAATGCTGGCGATGCCCTGTTTGCAGCTACCGTATGCATGTTCGTTTCCTCCAAAATATTTCTTCAATTCCAGTCGCCCGGATGCGGCATCGGCTGCGGCCGGCGCCTCCGGGAAATGATGGGATCAATCTGTCTTGGACGAACCGGCCCGGGCATTTGATCGAATAGCAACCTTGTTTGCCGCTGCCGGCCTCCGAGGCGCCTTGGGCTCTATCACCGCGACCGATTTCCTCTTTTTGGAAGCCTTGTCAGGTTCGTTCGACTCCAACACCGTAGTTGCCCCGCTCACGGCCTCACCGACCGATGGCAGTGCCTCGATTTCGCGCAGCGCCGCTTTGAGATGCCCGATCATTTCGTGCGACTCTTCCTGCGACAGAACGCGTCGGCAGGCCGTGAGACCGAAATCGAGCAATCCGGCGTAACTCTGCACCGTGATGTTAAGCGCGCTGCCGTGATACGGTATCGAGACAGGGAAATAATGCGCGATCCGCGCTCCCGCCACGTAAAGCTGCATCGGCGGTCCCGGAACGTTGGAGATCACGACGTTGCCAGCCGCCGGCAAACGGCTCGCGAGATTGGAACGACCAAGCAGCGAGGCCAGACCGGTCATCAGCCATGGAGAGCCGGTAATCGGAATGTTCACCCCCAATACCGGCTTCAGCTCCCTTACAACCGCCTTGGCCGCCTCAGACGACGCGTGGATCGCCTTGAAACGCGTGGGCAGATCATCGATATCGGTCGCCAGTTCGACACGCACCATGGTCACTTGGTTGTTCATCGCACTGTCGCCCTCGGCGCGCAGGCTGACCGGTACCATCGCGATCAGCGGCTCCTTGGGCAGCAGGCCTCGCTCTTTCAGGAAGCGGTGCAACGCGATGCTGCACATCGCCATCACGATCGTGTTGACGGTGCCGCCGACCCGCTTGCCCAGCGACTTGACGTTAGCCAAAGGGAGCGACATCGTGCTGTATGAACGCTGATTGGTGATCGAGTCGTTGAAGATCGTGTTCGGCGCGAGGCCGAGATCCAAGGAGCGCCCACCTTTCTCCGTTCGCTGGCTGGCAACGACGCTGGCCGCCGTGCTGAACGCCTTGGCTGCCGTCGGCAACAGCTCCGCGAGCTTGCGGTATTGCTGGGCGGCATTGGTGGCCGCGGCCTGCAGTAACTCGGTGACGCCAAGCTGGTACTGACCGCTCGTGCGCTTGCGCCGTGGCGGCGGCACTTCGCGTATCTGCGGCGTGGTGTCATACAGCACCTTCGCGAGTTCGGCTCCGGACTTGCCGTCGACGCCGCTGTGATGCGCCTTGAAATAAAAGGCGATCTGCCCGTTTTCCAGGCCGTCGATGACGTACGCCTCCCATAACGGACGGCTGCGATCGAGCAGCGAAGCATGCAGCCGCGCGATGAGCTGCTCGAGCTGCGCCATCGTGCCGGGACGCCGCAAGGTGGTACTTCGCACGTGGTAATCCAGGTCGATGTCATCGTCGTCGATCCACACCGGTTCGGCAAGTTCGAACGGCATCTGCGCCAGTTTGCGGGTTAGTATAGGCGAGAGATGCAGGCGCTTGCCCAGCATAGCCTTGACGTCCTCATAAAAGTCGCCCTGGTAGCCCCGAGGAAGGTCGAGTAGCAGCAAGCTCCCGACATGCATCGGCGTCTCGGGCGTTTCGAGATGCAGGAATGAGGCGTCAATGCCGCTGAGTTGGTCCATCTTCTTGCCTCCCGTGAACTGTCAAGCAACTGTTTGCTCGGCTGCGCTACGAGCCTAAGCTGACCTGTGCCATTTCATCTAAAGCGTTTCGCGACGACACTTAAGGTCTATGCCCATCGAGCGTTAGGTCCGACTAGGCCAGCGTTCCTCTTCGTCGTACAAATCCTTCTTCGAGATCTTGCCGACCGGCGTCTTCGGCAATGATTCCTTGATCTCGAGTGCCTGTACCATTTCGTGCTTGCCGAGCTTGTCCTTTAAGAATTCCTGAAGCTCTTTCAGCTCGAAGGACGCGGCGCCTGCCTTCAGCTTGACGATGACCTTCGGCGACTGGCCGCGGTATTCATCCTTGATACCGATCACCGCAACCTCTTCTACAGAAGGATGCTTATAGACGGCCTCCTCAAGTACTCGCGGATAGACATTGAAGCCGCCGCACAGCAGCATGTCCTTGGTGCGGTCGACGATGTAGACGTAGCCATCCTCGTCCATGTAGCCCACGTCGCCGGTCCGCATGAAGCCGTCGGCTGTCATGATCGCAGCAGTGGCTTCCGGATTCTTCCAGTAGCCCTTCATGATGTTCGGGCCTCGGATGCACAATTCACCTGATTTCCCCATCGGCACGTAAGTCGCATTGTCGCCGACATCGAGAAACTTCATGGTAATCCCGGGGCTCGGCACACCGCACGAACCAGCACGCGGCTCGTTGGTGACAGGTGTAAAGGTGCCGGTCGGCGACGTTTCTGTCATCCCCCAACCCTCCGCCAGCCTGCACCCCGTGAGCTTCTCGAAGCTCTGCTGGACTTCGAGCGGCAACGGCGCGCCGCCGGAGTTGCACCATTTGAGCGAACTCAAATCAGCTTTCCCCGCTCCGGGGTGATTGAGGACCGCCACGAACATCGTCGGGACGCCAGGAAATGCAGTGATCTTCTTTTCCGTCAAATCCTTCACAACTGCTTCGACGTCAAACCGCGTATGCAGAACCAGTTCTGCGCCGATGCGGATTCCCAGCAGCATGTTGACGGTGAGCGCGTAGATATGGAACGGCGGAAGCACAGCAAGCACCCGCTCCTTGCCTTCATCAAGCGTCGGCGGATCAGTGCGCGTGGTTTCGACGCATTGACCGGTGGCGGCCGTCAGATTGGCATGGGTCAACATCGCGCCCTTCGGCAGGCCAGTCGTGCCGCCGGTATATTGCAGAACCGCAATGGCATCCGTCAGATCTGCGATCGGATAGCTGCGGTAGATGCCGTCGTTATTGAGCAGCGCCCGGAAAGCGATATGCCTGTCGTCATTCGGGACGCCGGAACGCTGCTTGGTCGCCTGCATCTGCGCGTTGACGGCATCCGGCTGTGCCGACATTTCGCCGAGATTGCCGACGATCAGCTTCTTCAGCCTGGTCTTGCCGAGCATTGCCGCCATCTGCGGATAGAGCGATGCCATATCCAGCGTGATGAGGAAGTCGGTGTAGCTGTCCTCGATCTTATGCTCCAGCACTTTGGCGGCGTCGAGCGGCGAGTAATTGACCACTGTGCCGCCGGCCTTGAGAACCCCGAACAGGCTGACAAGGTAGTGGGGCGTGTTGGGCAGATAGAGACCAACATGAACCCCAGGCTTAACACCGAGCTTCTGGAGACCGTTGGCCGCACGGTTGGCGAGATCGTTGAGTTCTCTATAAGAGATCTTCCTGCCCATGAAATCGACCGCCGGATTGTTCGGCCATTTCAATGCGGATTCTTCCAGAATCTGCTGAACGGGCATCAGCGGGATTTCGGCATCCCACCTGACTCCTGGCGGATAAGATTTGATCCAGGGCATGTCGATCATGGGGTCTCCCTCCCTTCCCGGCTATTAGGGCTTCAAATCGCGGTGACCCCACCATCGACCGCAAGCGTCTGGCCAGTGATGAAGGCACAGGCGTCGGAGGCGAATAGCGCCGTTACGCCCTTGAGATCTTCGGGACCTCCGCCTCGCTTCATCGGCGCCATCTCTGAAGTCGCATCCGTGTCGAGCTGCGCGGTCATCTTGGTCGGGAAGTAGCCAGGTGCGATCGCGTTGACATTGATGCCGAACGGCGCCCATTCGTTGGCAAGGGTGCGAGTCAGGTTCACAACCGCACCCTTGCTGGTGTTGTACGCGAGCGTTGGCACGCCTTCCGGATAACCGCCGGTCAGGCCCTGGATCGATGCAATGTTGATCACCTTGCCGCGCCGGCGAGGCAGCATGCAGCGACGGCCAACCTCCTGCGAGGCAACGAAGATCGCCGTGACGTTCAGGGTGATCACTTTGTTCCAGCCCTCGAGCGTATGTTCGATTGTCGGTGCCCCCCAGGACGTACCGGCGTTGTTGACGAGGATGTCGATCGCGCCGAAGGCTGCGATAACCTGTTCTATCATCGGCGGAATCGCGGCCAGGTTTCCCATGTCGCAGACTAGCGGCAAGGCCTCGACACCGAGCGATTTGAGATGCCCGGCTGCCGCATCCAATTCGTCCCCCTTTCGCGCAGTAATTGCGACCTTCGCACCGAGTTCGCCCAACACTTCCGCCATCTGAAGGCCGAGGCCTCGCGATCCGCCGGTGACAAGGGCCGCCCTTCCCTTCAGATTTTGCAACTGCGCAAGACTCATGACCTCCCCCTCATCGGTACTATCTTCCCTTTCGGCCTCGAAGCGCTACTTCGGCCGCAGCAATTTCTGCAGATTGACGAGATTCTCCCGCACGCGTTCTTGCAGGACCTTCCGCGCGTTGTTGCGCACCTGCGCTTCCTTTGGGAGTTCGCGGAAGTTCGAGACCGCCTTTTCCAGTCAACGTCGGTACAGCTGTGGATTGCCGTGCTCGGCCGGCGGCAGCAGCTTCGTGATTTCACGACCCGGCCAGTCATCGACCGGCGCTTTCTCGGGATTTCCGCAAGACGCCAAGCGTCGCTAGCGAGCATGACCGCCTGGCGTACTAGATCAGTCGCCCGCCGCGCGATTTCGCGAGCAAAGACGCCGCCGAGAGACCACCCGATCAGGGTGACTTTGCGTTGATAGAGCCGCCAAAGATCGGCAAGTCTCGCATCCATGCCGGCCTCGACACCTGGACGCGGTCCATGGTTAGGCCGCCGCTTCCATCCGTGCGCTGCATAGCCTAGCACCTTGAGATAGGTTCGCAACGGTCTGGTCGAAATGTAGCTCGCGGTAACGCCTGGCAGCACCAAGCACCGGGTGTCCATCGCCGCGCGGTGCGTTGCAATAGCAGATAGGTCGCAAAAAACATGCAGCTCCCAAATCCCGTGCACCTCCAACGCAATCAGGACCTGCGACGGCGGCGGAACGTTGCCCTCCCAGTGTCGCGGAGTTTCCCGCTTTCAATATCAAGTCGTGCAGCTTGAGTTCGGACGCTATCGAGCGCGCCAGGATCACGAAAGGTACGGTTGGCGCGCAGGGCCAGTTAATTTGGGACAAGGCGAAGTCGGCGGAATAGCGACAGTTCGATTGACCTGTTGATTCGGCAAGTTCGCGATCGCGGCGATCGAATGTGGCGCTGCTCGTAGCCGGGCGGCGATCGGCGCACCAGCGCGTTCCATTGCTGGCTCAGCTTACCCAACGCGCCCATGGCTGCCTTCCATTCGATGGCTCCTTCCTCCGGTTGGTTGATGGGCTTAAGACCGTAAGTCCTGTCGTATCCCCAATGCAACGATGCCGCTATCGGCAATACCGGCTGCCGGTGAGAAAAAGCCGAGCCCATCGACTTTGTCCCGAAGTTAACCTGTACACGGTCCAATCGCGCCTTTCTCACCGATTCAACTCCACTCCGTTGAACCGCAACGGATTGTCCCAGAACCAACAACAAGTGGGACCCGGGAGCCGGTACAGGGAGGATCACAATGAAAAAGGAAGAAGTGCTGAGGCAACTGACGACGCCGATCGGCGCGCCGGCCTATCCTCGCGGACCGTTCCGCTTCAATAACCGCGAGTATCTGAACATCCTTTATCGCACTGACATGGACGCTTTGCGAGCCGTCGTTCCGGAACCGCTTGAAATCGACGAACCGCTGGTGCGCTGGGAGATCATGCGCATGCCCGACACGGCGGGCCTGGGCGACTACACGGAGTGTGGGCAGGTCGTTCAGGTGCGCTTCGGCCGGGAAAAGGGCGAGTACCTGCATTCGATGTACCTCGACAATCTGCCAGCGCTCGCGTCGGGTCGTGAGATCAGTGCCTACCCGAAGGTAATCGGCAAGCCGCGGCTGTACGTCGATTCCGACACGCTGGTTGGCACGCTGGATTACGGCACCTTGCGCGTCGCGACGGCGACGATGGGTTACAAGCACCGCCCGATGGATCTCGATAAGGCGAAGACCGAGGTTTGCGTTCCCACCTTCATGCTGAAGATTCTCTGGACCTACGACAGCCCGAATCCAAGGGGAGAGCCTCGCATCTGCGAGTTGTTGCGTACCGAAATCACCGATATCACCGTCAAGGGCGCGTGGACCGGCCCGGCGCGGCTGGAACTCTTCGCGCATGCACTTGCGCCGCAAGCCGATTTTCCGGTGCGAGAGATCCTGGGGTGCAGCCACATCCTGACCGACCTGACGTTGGCTCGCGCCAAGCGTTGCTACGACTATCTCGACAATCCCCGCTAAGCGTACGGAGGAAGCCATGGCCTCGACCAAAGACAGCGCAGTTGTGCTTGGCCGCTATAGCAACATCTGTGTCATCGGTGCAGGCGTGATCGGTGCGTCGTGGACGGCACTGTTCCTCGCCCACGGACTGAACGTCGTCGTCAACGACCTGCAACCCGACATCGAGACCATGGTGAAGGCGGCACTGTTGAAGATCGCGCCAACCCTGCACGCGCTCGGGCTGCCGCACCAATCCCTCGACAGGAACCTGCGCTTTGAAACTGATCTCGATCGCGCTGTCGCGACTGCCGATCTGGTACAGGAGAATGGCCCCGAGCGCCCCGAATGGAAACAGCAGCTTTGGGCACGCATAGAGCCCGTGGTACCTAAGCACGCGCTGCTGCTGTCGTCGAGTTCGGCGCGCCCGGCCACCGAGCAGGGCCGCGAGATGAAAGACGCGAGCCGCCTGCTTGTGGGCCATCCATTCAATCCGCCGCATCTGATCCCACTAGTCGAGGTAGTCCCCGGCGAGCGCACCGACCCGAAGGCGGTCGAAGAGGCCCTGGCCTTCTACGAGGCGCTGGGCAAGGTGCCGCGCGTGCTGAAGAAGGAGATACAGGGCTTCGTCGCCAACCGGCTGCAGCGCGCCATCATGCGCGAGGCCTGCTATCTGGTGCAGGAGGGCGTGGTCACCGTCGATGAACTCGATGACATCGTCACCAGCTCGATCGGCTTGCGGTGGGCCGTGAACGGGCCGTTCAGCTCGTTCCACATGGGCGGCGGACCGAAGGGACTGGAATCTTTCTTTCAGCACCTGGGCAAGAACATGGCTGCTTCGTTCAAGGTGATTCCGTCGGTCGAACTCGACGAGAAGCTGCAGCGGCGCATCGTCGAGCAGGCCGCGGCCTCATTCGGCAGGACACCGATCCCGGAGATGGAGCGCAAGCGAGACGACGCACAGGTCGCGTTGCTGCGCACGTTGTCATCGCTTCCTGCGCCAGACGGCGAGAGTCGACTATGAGTGCCTCACTTGCCGGCCAGCGAGCGCTGGTGACTGCCGGCGCCGCGGGCATCGGCCTCGTCATCACCCAACGCCTGATCGAAGCGGGCGCGCGCTGCATGGTCTGCGATGTCGATGCCGCCGCGCTCGAGGCTTGCGCGTCGACAGTCGGCGGCAAGGACCTCGCCGTTCGCGCGGACGTGTCAAACGAAGCGCAGGTCGACGCGCTGTTCAGCCAAATCGAGCAGCGACTTGGCGGTCTCGACGTCCTGGTCAACAACGCCGGCATCTCCGGGCCGACCCTGTCGCTGGAGGAACTGTCGCTTGCGGATTGGCAACGCACCATCGCCGTCAACCTCGATGGCCACTTCCTGTGCTCGCGGCGCGCGATCCCGCTGCTGCGCGCAGCCGGTGGCGGCAGCATCGTCAATATGTCGTCGATCGGTGGCCGCCTCGGATACCCCAAGCGAGCATCCTACGCCGCAGCTAAGTGGGGCATTGTCGGACTGACCAAGACCATGTCGATCGAATTGGGCCCGGACAACATCCGCGTCAACGTCATCCAACCCGGGATGGTCGAAGGGCCGCGTGTCGAGCGCGTGATGCGCGAGAAGGCCGAGGCCACGGGAATGTCGTACGAGGAACTACACCGCCGCGCGATGCAACGCATCTCGCTGCGCCGTGGTGTCACGGCCGAAGACATCGCGGCGATGGTCGTCTTCCTCGTCAGTCCTGACGGCCGCAATATTTCGGGGCAAGCAATTCCAGTTGACGGATCAAACAAGCCTGGGCTGACAACCCGGGTCGCAGGAGGCGGAGGTAAAAGCGATGAGCAAAATCTTCGAAGGTTTGAAAGTCATCGATTGCGGCAGTTTCATCGCCGCACCGACGGCAGCGACACTGCTGGCCGATTTTGGTGCCGACGTCATCAAGATTGAGCCACCGGGTGCGGGCGATGCCTTCCGCATGGTACCAAAGCTTCCCGGCATGCCGCAGTCTCATCATCCCTATGGCTGGCTGCTCGACAACCGCAACAAGCGCGGTCTCGCGCTCGATCTGGCCAAGCGCGAAGGACAGGCTGCGCTTCACCGGCTGGTCGCCAACGCCGACGTCTTCATCACCAACTATCCGCTGGTGGTGCGAAGGAAACTTGCGATCGATCACGGACAGCTGGCATTGATGAACGAGCGGCTGATCTACGCATCTTTCACCGGCTACGGCGAGACCGGTGCCGAGGCCGGCAAGCCTGGCTTCGACGTCACCGCCTACTGGGCGCGCTCGGGACTGATGGACATGGTGCGGAGCGACGCGAATACGCCGCCGGCGCGCGCGCTCGCCGGCATGGGCGACCACCCCTCCGGCGTCTCGCTGTTTGCGGCAATTGCCATGGCGCTGTACCAGCGTGAGCGCACCGGCCACGGCGCGTTGGTCGGCTCGTCGCTGCTCGCCAACGGCATCTGGTCGAATGGCATTATGGCACAGGCAGCGCTGTGCGGCGCGACATTTACTCCGCGGCCGCCACGCGAGAAGCTCTTCAATGCGCTGGGCTGCTATTATCGCTGCCGCGACGGACGCTGGCTGCTGCTGGCGATCGTCAATGAGCAGCGGGATTTTCCAGTCGTCGCGAAGTGCCTCGGTCTTGACAACCTGATCGACGATCCGCGCTTCACCAAGCAGACCGATCGCTTCGCCCGCTCAGCGGAACTGATCGCGCTATTCGACGAGGCGTTCGCAAAGCGCGACCGCGACGAATGGCGCGTGCTGCTCGACGAAGCCGGCATCGTCTTCGAGTGCGTCGCCGAGATGGGCGACCTGTCCGCCGACCGGCAGTTGCTGGATGCGGGCGTGCTGGTTCCGTTCGAGAACGACGCGATGTTGACGATCGACAGCCCGTTCTTTGTCGCCGGTGCGGACAAGGTGAAGCCGCGCAAGGCGCCGGCGGTTGGGGAGCACAGCAATGAAATTCTACGTGAAGCCGGCTACGACGAAGCCGCAATCGCCAAGCTGCACCAGAGCAGGGTTGTCGCGTAAGCGGGCACGCTCGTTTACCTTCTTCGAAGCCAGCGGTATCAATTTTGCAATTGTGGTGTAGGCTGAACGTATGCAAGCCGAATGTTGACTTGCATTGAGCCAAACTTGAGGGACTCGGAGGGGAAGATGGCCAAGAAAGCGAAGAAGGCAAAAAAGGCAAAGACAGCCAAGAAGAAAAAGAAGTAACCTGCTTTGAAAACCTGATGTGCCGGGATCGCTGCCTTCGCAATACAGATAGGCGGTAGCTTCTTGCAGAGTATCAGCGCAACAGACAATCAGGTCGGGCCTTTGTGCGGATGACTGCTGCATAAAGGTCCGGTTTTTCATTGAAATGAATCTGAAAAAAGCTATTCAGTCAATCCAATCGTAGTCGCCGTCATCTCTTCCCGTTTGCCAGCATCCTCGCGCGGATCTCGGATTTTAGCACCTTGCCGACTTTGGAGCGCGGAAGGTCTTCCCAGATTTCAATCTGCTTAGGCGTCTTGACGCTTCCGACCAATTGTTTCACGAAGCGAGATACCTCGGCGACGTCGACGGTGCGTCCTGCTCTCGGCTGCACCACCGCGACGACGCGTTCGCCCCACTTCTCGTCTGGTAAACCTATGACGGCGCAATCCTGAATGGCATCGTGGGCTTGGAGGGCGTTCTCGACTTCGACGGAATAGACGTTAAAGCCGCCAGTGATGATCATGTCTTTTGCGCGATCGACAATATAAAGGAAATTGTCCGCGTCGAGGTATCCGATATCGCCCGTGTGATGCCAGCCGTGTCTTGAGACGTCTGCCGTTGCTTCAGCATTCTTGTAGTAACCATCCATCACCAACGACCCGCGAACCACGATTTCGCCGCGTTCTCCGGTCGGCATCAGATTGCCGTCGCCATCCATGATGCCGACCCGAACGAGCGGCCCGACACGGCCCG
>Ga0210392_10001983_pt1 | contig 10560 bp, 12 predicted proteins | sample IncBWC30OmetaG_FD_161057 | JGI IMG/M metagenome (GOLD analysis project Ga0210392, IMG submission 161057) | Forest soil microbial communities from Barre Woods Harvard Forest LTER site, Petersham, Massachusetts, United States - Inc-BW-C-30-O ...
AGATCTCGCGACAAAGACGAGGCGAAGGGTTGAGCATGAGCGTCGCATCGTGACTCCCAGGAGGTATATGTGATGGCCGAGGCCACACAGCAGGCAGCAGGGGATAACTCTGCGACGAATATGAAGAATCTCGTCTACGAGATTGCTTGTGCATTGGTGGACCATCCAGAGAAGGTCTCCGTAGAGGCGTTCGCCGATGGTGATGCTACAGTGCTGCGACTGCGCGTTGACCCATCGGATGTGGGTAAAGTGATCGGAAAGCAAGGCCGCACAGCGCGGTCGTTGCGTACGATTCTGAGCGCGGCCAGTATGAAGCAGCGGCATCGCTATTCGCTGGACATTGTGGAAGAGGGTGGGGCGCCTCCGCATTCATGATCCGGTCGCCGCAACCGGGCCATAAGGTTCGACGTTCATCGATCACTCTGGAATCTCCGTATGGCAAATAGCGATCCATCGTGGGTGGTGCTGGCGCATCTGCTTCGACCGCAGGGCCGCAAAGGCGAACTGCTGGCGGATCTGCTGACGGACTTTCCGGAACGCTTTGAGGACCGGAAACAGGTCTTTCTAGCGTCCGAGGGCTTTAGCGGGCCGGCTTCGGCTGCGCGGGCAGCGGACGTGGTGTCGTTCTGGCTCCCAGTGGGCAAGAACGCGGGACGAATCGTGCTGCACTTTGCGGGAATCGACTCGATCTCTGACGCTGAAGCTGTAGCGGGATTCGATGTGATCGTTCCGATCGAGGAGCGCCAACAGCTGGATGATGAGTCGATCTACATCAGTGACCTCGTCGGCTGCACGCTTTATGACGGCGCGACTGCGGTTGGGGTAATCGAGGATGTTCAGTTCCCTTCCACACCTGATGGCACCCGGAAGCTCGAGGAAGCTGCGCCTCTGCTTGAGGTGCGGTCGAGCGATGGGGATGAGATTCTTATTCCCTTTGTGAAGGCATTTCTGGTTGAGGTGAATACCGAGGCGAAGCGTGTGACTATGTCGTTGCCCGTTGGATTGGTGGATGTAAATCGAGCAGCGGCTTCAGACATCGATCAGAAACGATAGGCAACCCCCACGGTGAGGATTGGGTAAACAGTCAGTTTCTTGAGATTGTTGTTGAGTTTACGATTCTCGGCAGCAAGATCCTGCTGGCTCGTCGGATCAATCGCGATGTCAAAACAACCTTCATTCGTGCAGGCTGTGCCGTTGAGCCTGACATCCATGTGAGGCTGGCCAGTGAAGGCGACACCGAACTCGACGGGGAAGGTAAGGTGACGGCCATCGCGCGGAATCAGGCTGCCGAAGCCTGCCGTAAGCATAGGAGCTAGCCGGCGAGGATAGGTAATTGAGGTCGTGCCGTTTATGGGGTCATCGACGGTGTTGATAAGCGGTTGATCGCCGAGTTCGAACAGCTTGCCAGGCGGAACCGAAGTGAGGGCAGAGCCGGAATTATTGGCATAGAAGATCCCGGGGCTGAGATAAAAGCTGCCGCGGTGGAGAAACCAGTCGAGAGTGACCCGGCCTGAGTGCAGGCGAAGCCTTGTCGAGTAGTCGAGCCCATCGACATTAAAGGGATAGTGAAATGAGATGGCATCAGCGCCTACGCGAAGATTGAATGCGGGAGAGAGAGGCGTCGCCAGTTCGATTCCTCCCCCAAGGGTACCGGCGTTGAGGGCGATGGCCAGCGTAGAGAATGGCCTGTATGGTCGCGGGCGCTTCGGGGCGTGGCTTAGAGTGGATCCGGAGTATCCCTCGAGGCTCGATGATTCAAGAAGATTGGATGTGAAGGACTGTTGGGCCTGCAAGCCGGGGAGTAAGAGCAGCGCAAGGACAAGCATCAAAACGATCCTTACTGAAGACATCGCCGATTCTTTACCCTGGCCCTTTCACGATGCCGCGCTAGGATGCATAGCAAGCTATGCCCTCATAAAATGGTAGAGCACATGGCAACGCGGAGGAATACCACTGGCCTACAACTTCTCAGTGACAGGCCGCGGTCTGGTTGTGTGGCGGATCCCATCTTCTAAACGGATTATCTTCAACATATGCGCTTCGACATCATTACGATCTTTCCGGGCTTCTTCGATAGCCCGCTGGAGTACGGCATTCTGAGGCGCGCTCGTAATGCAGGGCTGGTGACGGTTGTCGCGCACGATCTGCGCAGCTTTACGCATGACCGGCATCGTACGGTCGATGATCGGCCTTTTGGGGGTGGTGAGGGTATGGTGCTGAAGGCAGAGCCGATCTTCGATGCGGTGGAGTCGCTGCACGTCACGCCGAAGGCTGAGCGCGATACGAAGAAGGAGACGGTGATTCTGCTGTCGGCGCAGGGGCGTCCGTTTACGCAGACGGTGGCACAGGAGTTGGCTGCGATGGAGCGGGTGGTTATCCTTTGCGGGCGGTATGAGGGTATCGACGAGCGTGTGAACGAGCTTCTCTGCGACCGCGAGATTTCGATTGGCGACTATGTGCTTTCGGGGGGGGAGTTGGCGGCGACGGTGATTGTGGACGCTGTGGTGCGACTGCTGCCCGGGGCACTGGGAAATCCTGACTCGTCGCGGTTTGAGAGTTTTGGCGCGGAGGACCTCGAGGAAGCTCCCTCGTCCGATGGAGTTCCACGGTCGACCTACGGAGCGGGAGGGTTGTTGGACTATCCGCACTACACACGCCCGGCAGAGTTTATGGGGTTGTCAATTCCTGAGGCTCTTGCCGGAGGAAATCATGATGCTATCCGGCGATGGCGGAGGCGGATGGCCCTGAAGAAGACTCTGGAGAACCGTCCGGAGCTGCTGAAGAATATTGAAATCAGCGATGAAGATCGTGAGATTCTTGCGGAGTTCGGCTGGCAGGAGAGTTGGGACGGATAAATCTCTGATGCAGCGTGATTTGGGTGGGATTGAGGCCCAAAATACTGCATTTTCGTGTACACTGGAAGACGAGTCCAACATAGGAAAGTTGTGTCATGTCCATTCATCCGATAATGCAGAAACTGGCCGCCAAACTGGAGCGGACCGATCTCCCTGAGTTTGCCCCCGGCGACACCGTTCGCGTCCAAGTAAAGATTCGTGAAGGCGAAAAAGAGCGTCTCCAGGCCTTTGAAGGCATGGTAATCGCCTGCAACAAGGGAGCGCAGGGCTCCTTCACCGTTCGCAAGATGAGCTTCGGCCAGGGCGTCGAGCGCATCTTCCCTTACAACTCGAAGGTTGTCGACAAGGTCGAGAAGGTTCGGTCGTACGAGGTCCGCCGTTCGAAACTGTTTTATCTGCGCGGCCTGCGCGGTAAGGCTGCCCGTCTGCGCGAAGTTGGGCGAACCGCAGAGTAATTCCGTTCCTGTTTTCCACTGAGCCACGACTTCGGTCGTGGCTTCGTTTTGTGTGGCGGTTATACACTCGAGTGAAAGCGGCATGGCCTCCTCGATTCCCTACCCTCGCGCTCTCCGGACTGTTACTGCAGCGACGGCAAAACAGCGAATGCTGAAGCAGCTGATCTGCAGCGATGCGCCAGAGCAGGCGTTGCGCTATTACGGATACCAGAGGATCGCCGGAGTAGATGAAGTGGGCCGCGGCGCGTTGTTTGGGCCTGTGGTTGCCGCGGCGGTGATCCTGCCGGAGTGCATGGACGAACTTGCAGAGGCTGGCTTGAAGGATTCCAAGCAGCTGGCACGCGAGGAGCGGGAGGCGCTTGACGCAAAGATTCGCGGGATGGCACTGGCCGTGAGCGTGGCTGAGGTCGACGCGGCGACGATCGACCAGGTGAATATCTATCAGGCCACACGGATCGCGATGCTGGAGGCGGTGCTTGGACTGTCGATCGCTCCGGACCATCTGCTGATCGATGCGATGCGCGTGAATCATCCCTGCCGACAGACAAAGCTGATCTATGGCGATGCCCTGAGCCTTTCCATCGCTGCTGCGTCTGTGATTGCGAAGGTCCATCGCGATGCTTTGATGCGTGAGCTCGATGCTGTGCATCCTGGGTATGGGCTGGCTTCGCATAAGGGATATGCAACGCCTGAACATCGGCGCGCGCTCGCGGAGATTGGCCCTTGTCCTCTGCATCGACGAAGCTTTGCGCCGGTGTATGCGGCCGATCAGGATGCGCTGACAGAGGATACTGCTTCGGCCGAACTCCTGTTTGAAGATGCGGATCTGGAGACCGCACAGTGGGATTGAAATTAATGTGCGTTACCGCACACCCCGATGATGAGTGCTTTGGGTTTGGTGGGGCGTTGGCGCTGGCGGCAGATCACGGAATCGAGACGTATGTGCTTTGCCTGACGGATGGGCAGGCTGCGAAGAATCGTGGCGGCGCGAATTCGGGCGAGGCACTGGGAGAGATGCGTCGCGATGAGTTCCGGCGTTCATGCGAGGTGCTGGGGGTTGCGCAGTATGAATTGATGGACTTACGGGATTCGCAATTGGAGTTTGTCGATTTTCCTGTCGCTGCCGGAATACTGGTTGAACGGATCCGGCGTTTCAGGCCGGATGTTGTGCTGACGTTCGGCGGTGATGGCGGGCAGAACACTCACGCCGACCACATGATGGTTTCGATGCTTACGACGGCGGCGTTTCACTGGGCTGGTCAGGCGAAGCGATATGCGGGTACTGGGGAACCGCACCAGGCGAAGCGGTTGTACTATCTGACAGCGAATTCGCACCTTCCTGACCGGCCACCTGCCATCACGATGCCGTGGACGGTGGAGTTGGATATTCGCTCGGTGAGGGAGCGAAAGAGCGAGGCGTTTCGTCAGCATGTTTCACAAGCTCCGCTTGTCGAGCAAACGAAAGAGTATTTCGCTAAATATGGAGCCCAAGAGTTCTATGCTCTAGTGGCTGCAACTGAGCCTCGACCAGCGCGAGTGGAAACGGATTTGTTCGTAGGATTAAGCTAAGTTTGAAGTCTGGTCAGGGATACAGAAGTACCTTGTACCACTCATCTTCTGTGCGGACAAAGAGGACTCTATCGTGAAGACGGCCCTCGCGACTTTCCCAGAACTCGACGCGCTCGGGTTGGAGCAAAAACCCTTTCCAGTATGCCGGCCTTGGAATCTCTGCTGGAAAGAAGGCATCCAGTTCCTTCACGCGGGTGAGCAAAGTTTCGCGTGCGGGCAGGACACGGCTTTGTTTCGAGGCTGCGGCAGCGAGTTGGCTGAGACGGGAACGGGAGCGAAAGTAGCTGTCTGCATCGGATGAAGACAGTTCGGTCACGCTCCCCGAGATTCGTACCTGGCGGTGCAGGGACTTCCAATGAAAGCAGAGGGCAGCACGCGGGTTTGCTGTTACCTCGCGGCCCTTCTGGCTCTCTTCGTTGGTGTAGAACGCAAAGCCACGATGGTCGACACCTTTTATCAGGATCATTCGAACGCTCGGAATCCCATCAGGCGTTGCCGTTGCGAGCGCCACCGCGTTTGGGTCGATCGGCTCGCTTACTTCGGCATCCTTGAACCACGCACGAAATAGTTCTATCGGGTCGATCGCGGACTCAATGTCTTTTTCTCCCACTTGCACTCCCCTTGAATCAATCTACAGAGTCGTCGTGCGAGGGCCTAAGAGAGAGCCTAATTGAAACATCTCATTTTGTTTCCGCATCCGTGGCGATTTGAGACTCCCCGATCCAGAAACGATTACTCCAACGCACCGTGACTCCAGCAGAGCGGCCAGCCAATCTGGCCTCTGCTTCAAGGTACGGCCCGATAAAACGGAGAAGCGGCGGAGTGCGGCGGTAGATCCTTGGGAGCCAGCGCAACGCATTCGATACGGAGCGATTAGCGGCAGCATCCAGATCCAGGCCAAATTCACTTCTAAGCCGTGCGGGCATCCACATGGCGGTCAGTGAGCGGTACCAGAGCGGAGGATGGACCCACGAGCCCGCTCCACGGAGCACGTTCTGCGCGAGTTGACGCGATCGATCGGTTACTCCAAGCGCGTCGGAAAGGGCCATATCTTCGCAGTACGTGACAAAAGCTGCCCAGTCGGCGGGTAATGCGTGGGCTGGGATTCCAAAGAGTGCCGCCATTGTCTTTCTTTCCGCATAATACTTGTCGCGCTCGGCCGGCGTGAGTGGCGGAAGGACACACTCGTGGGCGATTAGCGCGCTTTCGACCAGAGTCGCGAAGACCCAGCGCAACGCACTGATCTCGTTCGCCTCATAGTGTGAGCACTGGGAATAGCGCCCGACCGCTTCCGGCAGTTCTCCGCGAATTCGCGTGTGCAATGCGTAGAGTCCACGAGAGGCTCGGAGAGCTTGCTCGCAGGTGCCGAAGGTCATGGTAAAGACGACGCGGAAGGTATTGTGAAAACGTCTAATCGGGCTCGAGAGTATGTTTGAGTGTTCGGCCAGCGCAGCCGCTACCCACGGATGGGCAAGCTGCAACAACGCCGCTCTGCCGGCGCCCAGAAACAATGCTGATTCGCGGTCAATCTTCCAGGTGATAGAGTCCGGGCCGAAGAGTCCGGAGTTGGAGTCTCCCGACGCAGACGCAACCAAGGCGAGGAGTGATTCAAAGTCGTGCGGTGAGACGAATGAGGCTTGAACGACCTTTGGATTCACGTCTGTCAGGTATTGAATCGATTGGCGTCCCCGATGGGATTCGAACCCATGTTATCGCCGTGAAACCGGGTTCGCAAGTTATTTGCAAGACTCATGCGAGATGGCGACTTTTCGTCCCCACGGGAAGTCAGTGAACACCAGTGCGTCTCCGATGACCTATCCTGTAATTGGCAAGTAAGCCAAGGTCACCGAGCAGGTGGAACTCTCCGAGCATTCCGCGAGTTCCTCGCTCCAGAGTCTGGCCAGGTGAGATCCCGCCCGTTTCATAAGGGTTCCGAAAACCGCCTTCCTAAACGCTGCGCTAGACGGAGCCGACCAGGTTTGGGTCGCCAGAGTTTACGAGTATTTCACATGTCTGCTGACGAACACCTTACCTTGGAGAATCGTATCAACCCCGAGCGGAAGTTCGGTAGCATCAGACTTCAATAAGTACCCAGCCGCTCCAAGACGGAGGGCTTCTTGAACGATTTCAGGAGAATTATCCTGACTAAGAAAGATAATCTTCGAATGCGGACAAAGCTTTCGAATTCGTCGGGCCGCTACCATTCCATTCAGTTTCGGGAGCGACACATCCAGCAGAATCAAATCCGGTTGGAGTTCTTTGGCTTGCTCGATAGCGTCCAGTCCGTCTGAGGCTTCGCCGATGACGACACATTCGGTCTTTTCCTGCAGGATCGAGCGCAAGAGCTTTCTGAGATCTAAGTGGTCGTCAACGAGGAGTATTCGAAGTGCTGACATTTCGGCGGTAAGGCTAATATCCTCCGAGCGAACTATGAAAGCAACCGAGAAAATTGAGCACTCTCTTGACAAACACTGGTTGCTGGAATTTGCCGTCCGTACCCGTACAGGCCTATGCGCCGGAGTCCCGGATTCGTCTGGAGACGTGACCTTCAATTTTCTCTGGAGTTGTTGTCGAGCCTGGCTCGCTAAAAGGCTAGACGCCGGCCGGTTCTGCGACGTGAATTAAGCTTGTTTGACGAGGCTACTGACGAACCGCTCACCTTGGCAAACGGTTTCCACGGCACATAGAAGGTTCGTGGCATCGGACTTTAGAAGGTAGCCGCTCGCGCCCGTCTGTAGTGCATTTTGGGCGATCTCTCGAGAGCAATTCTGAGTAAAGAACAGTATCTTCGAATTGGGTGAAAGCTTCCGAATTCGTCGGGCAGCCTCGATACCGTTGATTGTCGGGAGGCCAAGGTCAAGCAAAATTAGATCTGGTTGAAGCTGTTCTGCCAACACCACAGCTTGCAGTCCATCGGAGGCTTCGCCGACTACCTCGCAGTCAGTCTGCGGTTCTAGCGTTGAACAAAGGAATCGTCGGAAGTCCTCAATGTCATCAACGACAAGTATTCTCAAGTGGTGCATCACAGATGCGTCCTCGAAGGCTTCTACTTAAGATAGTAGTCATTTTTAGCGAGTCCAACAGCATTTTTCCGTTGGGCCAGCGTATCGGGTGCAATTTTGCCGCTGATCGCGCTCTTCCTTGTTGAGAGGAGAACTTGGCGCGGGTCCTGTGGCAACGTCAAAACTGGCAGGTCCTCCTAGCAAACTCACCAAGCCTACTCTAAGATTGCCCCAGAAAGCGTGGATTGACCTATGATTAGCTTCGGCGAGGGGATGAACATGACCGAGGCCCGTCGACCCCGAACACGCGGGTCCTCAATATGTCTTGGCATCGAATCTGTCCGGGCTTTTCTAGTTCTGACTACCGTAGTCTCGTTGCTCGGGATAAATCCTGGCAGAAGGGCCTTCGCCCAGTCCGCCAACGGACTCATCAGTGGAACAGTCTTCGATCAGCAGCACCGTTCGGTATCCGGAGCCATAGTGCGCGTGTTCGACCAACTCAAAACGACAAGTCAGACCACGCAAACGAACGAAGATGGATATTTTGTATTCACAGAACTCCGGCCCGGCGTGTATACGCTCTCTGTAGAAAAAGATGGATTCGGTAAACTCGCACAAAACAACATTGTGCTTCTCACCGCCGATCACCTCTCTGTCGGAACCTTGATATTGAGAGTTGAATCAGCCGCGACCGTCGTCACCGTTACGTCGGAAAGTCCCGCCGTTGAGACCACAAGTTCAGAGCAATCCGCCGTCATTTTGGCAGATGAGATGGCTTCTCTCCCGGTGATTGGCAATGATTATGTGTCGCTGACGAAAATCGTCCCTGGGTCTACGTATTTGGGAAATGGAAACAATTCATTGGGCCTCAATTCCTCACAAGCAAGTTTTATGGGGATTGATCATCCGAGCGCAGCCTATGTAAGCACAAACGGTGTTTTCTCAAGCTTCAGCAACTATAGCTGGGATGACTCCCCTACCGTTCTGGCCAATATTCAAGATGTCAAGGTTCAAGTGAGCGGCTACGAACCGGAATATGGAAAGGCCATAGGTGCGGTTCTCAATGTGACAACCAAATCAGGGGCAAAGGATTTTCACGGCTCGCTTTGGTACGCATTCCGGAATGAGGCTCTGAACGCCAACGACTACTTCAATAACTTGACGGGACTGCCAAGAAGCCGATCTCGCTTAAACACCTTCACTGGAACCCTCGGGGGACCCCTTTTTGTCCCTCATCTCTTTAATCGACAACGAGACAAACTCTTCTTTTTCTTTTCCTACGACAACGAACCGACTACCGTGCCACAGGGGCTCAATGAGTTCCGGATGCCAACTACACTGGAGCGAACCGGAGACTTTTCGCAGAGCTATTTTCCAGGAACCACACAGCAAATTCCCGTGTACGACCCCATCACTCACCACCAGTATCAGGGCAACGTCGTGAATCCGGGTCAAATCGTTCCCACGATGCAAAAGTTGTTGAACTGGTTCCCGATGCCCAATTTCGCGGAGACGGCAGTGAGCCAGGGATTCTACAATTACGTGCTTCCCGCCATCGCTCACAATCCCGTCCATCAGACATCGCTCCGTATCGATTATGCCCCAACCGACAAATGGCGCGTTTTCGGCCGCTGGCAACATGGAATCTTTGACTCGACAGGTGTAAACGAGCCTGGGATCAATGCCGGCTGGAACGGCGCCCAATCCTATGACAACAGTTCCGAACGGATTGAACTGAATGTTACTTACACGCTCAACGTCCATCTAGTAAACGAGTTGGCCGGGGGCTACACAGGCAAGCACGAACAGACTTCAGTTCCCTCTACTACCCTTCAGGGCTTCCAGATGGAAGCGACCGGCATCAGTTTGCCTCAAGTGTATCCGGACACGAATCCACTCGGCATGATCCCGGGCTTCAGCTTTCACGATTTGTCCCACGGGCCGAGCTTTAACTACGATCCACGCTTCCCGATGAACAATCATTACTATGGCCTATCTGTAGCCGACAATTTCACGTATGTCCGCAAGAATCACCAAATAAAGTTCGGAATCTATTTCGATGACGAGCACCAGAATCAGCCACACCACGCTGGAAGTGGAAGCCCCGGCGGCCTCATCAATCTCGATGGTGCCAATCCCAGCAATCCATTTAACGTCGGCTACTCCTTCGCCGAAGCATTACTCGGCTATTTCGACAGCAGCGTCCAGGTCACAAACCTGGTGGACGATTCGAATACGGCGAAAGCTCTGCAATGGTATGCACAGGACAACTGGCAACTATCTCGGAAACTGTCTCTCAATTATGGAGTCAGGTTTAGCTATGACATCCCGCAGGCAATCACCGGCGGACAGGGCGCAGTGCTGCATCTCAACCTGTATAACCCTTCGTCGTCTCCGGTGCTCTTTCAGCCTGTCCGGGTCAACGGCGAAAGGATGATGGAGAATCCTTTGACTGGGGAAACATTTCCGGCCGCTTATCTGGACTATTATGTTCCCGGAAGCGGCACGATCGCGCCGGGAACTGTCACTGTCGGCTCTGCAGATTGGCGCGGAATTTTCTACTCCCGGCACGTCGTTACCGAACCAAGGTTCGGCTTTGCCTACGACCTGTTCGGCGATGGCAAGACCGCGATCCGGGGCGGAGTCGGGCGATTTGTTGCCATGCGCACTTTTTCAGGA
>Ga0210392_10001985_pt1 | contig 10558 bp, 10 predicted proteins | sample IncBWC30OmetaG_FD_161057 | JGI IMG/M metagenome (GOLD analysis project Ga0210392, IMG submission 161057) | Forest soil microbial communities from Barre Woods Harvard Forest LTER site, Petersham, Massachusetts, United States - Inc-BW-C-30-O ...
CAAAAAATTCCAGCAGATGGAGACCAGCGGCGAAATGGCCAAGCTGCCCAAGAAGGAAGAATCCGCCATCAAGCGCGAGATGGCCCGCATGCAGCGCAATTTCAATGGCATCACCGAGATGAACGGACTGCCCTCGGCCCTCTTCGTCATCGACGTGAACGAGGAGCTCATCGCCGTCGCCGAAGCCAAGCGCTGCGACATCCCCTGCATCGGCCTGGTGGACACCAACTCCGACCCGACCACGCTCTCGCATCCGATTCCCGGCAACGACGACGCGGTGAAATCCATTCGCATCATTGTCGAGGCCGTCACCGCCGCCATCCAAAGCGGACTGGCCCAGCGCGACAGCCGCCGGGTTTCCCGCGGCCAGGCCGACCTCCGTGCCGCCGCCGCGGCTGCCGCCGCGGCCAAGGGCGAAATCGACCTCGACAAGATCGTCCTGCCGAAGGACATCGCCGTCGAGGAAGAGACCGGGATTCTCCCGACGAAAAAACCCGCCCGCGCCCGCAAGGCGCCCGTGAAAGCCGAATAAGATGCTATCCAACGACACGAATTTAATGAGCACTCCCATTACTGCCCAGATGGTCAGCGAGCTGCGCGAAAAAACCGGCGCCGGCTTGCTCGACTGCAAAAAGGCCCTGACCGAATCCAACGCCAACATGGAGGAAGCCATCACCATCCTCCGCAAGAAAGGCGCCGCCTCCGCCGCCAAGAAGGCCGATCGCACCACCAAGGAAGGGCTTATCGAAAGCTACATCCACGTCGGCGGAAAAGTCGGCGTGATGCTCGAGGTGAATTGCGAGACCGATTTCGTCGCTCGCAACGAGGAATTCCGCGCCTTCTGCAAGGACGTCTGCCTGCAGATCGCCGCCGCGAACCCGCTCTTCGTCGCCCGCGAGGAAGTGCCCGAGGCCGAACTGACCAAGGAGCGCGAGATCGCCGTCGCCCAGGTCCAGGGCAAGCCGCCCGCCGCCGTGCAGAAAATTGTCGAGGGCAAACTCGAAAAATTCTATTCGACCATCTGCCTGCTCGACCAGCCCTTCGTGAAACTGCCGGAAAAATCCGTGAAGGAAATCCTCACGGAGAAGATCGCGAAGATGGGCGAGAACATCCAGGTCCGCCGCTTCACGCGCTACCAGCTCGGCGCCTAGGCGGAATACATTTTACACCAAGGCCGCAAAGAACGCCAAGGCTGGTTTGGAAGCAAGCCCCACTTAGCGAACTTTGCGACCTTCTGTAAAAATGATTGGTTCATCGATGAAAGTCACCCGCGGACAAATCATCGCACGCGGCCTCACCAACCGCTGTCCCAACTGCGGCGGGCACACGCTCTTCAAGGCCGGGACCTTTTTCGAAACGAACAAGGAATGCCCCCAATGCGGCTTCAAGATTGAGCGCGATGATGGTTTTTTCATCGGCTCGATGTCGCTCAACTACGGGGTGACGCTCGTCTGCTTTCTGACGCCGGTGCTGCTGCTCGCGTATTACCATGTCATCGGCGTGACCTTTGCCAGCGTGCTGGCCGGCGTGGGCGCGCTCGCGGTCCCCGCCTTGTTTTATCGTTCCTCGCGCAGTTGGTGGCTGATGAACTATTATATCGTTTTCCCGCAACATCTGCCGGCCAACCGCGCGGCGACTGAAATCCCTGGCGACGAAAATACGTAAAGACTCCTTTGTCGTTGGCTGTTCGCGATGGGCAATGGGTGGTTGGCTATTCTGAGTCGCAAGCCATCTGACAGAGTCTTGCATTATGCCGGAGCCAAACACCGTTGCCGGCGGATGAATTATTTTCTGCGAGTCGGATATCCTAATCGACAAAATGCCTCGCAGGTGAGACGGTGCTCCGCGTGTCAAAAACCGGACAGGAGCTCATCCAAGCAACCAAACCGTATGCCAAGGACAATCCTTTCGTCAGCTGGTGGTGTGTTCTTTCGACCACTTTTTTGCTGACCGGAGCCCTGGCCGGCACCTTGTGGAATTTTGATCTGGCCGCCCGGATCGTCTGCAGCGTTCTCGCCGGATTGCTGCTCCTGCGCCTGTTCGTCATTTACCACGATCAGCAGCATCACGCGATCCTGCCGAAGTCGCGCGTGGCTGAAATCTTCATGTGGATCTTTGGGGTTTACGCCCTGAGCGCGACCAGCGTCTGGCGCAGCTCACACAACCACCATCACAATCACAATTCCAAGCTTCGCGGTTCGCATATCGGCTCGTTTCCGATCATGACCAAGCAGCAATTTGAAAAAAGCTCCCCGGCCAAGCGTTTTGCCTACCTCTTCACCCGCCATCCGCTGACCATCCTGTTCGGTTATGTGTTCATGTTTCTCTATGGCATGTGCCTGGCCCCCTTCATTAATCATCCGCGCAAGCACTTTGACTGCCTGATTGCCCTGGTGGTGCATGTGGTGATCAGCGGTGTCCTCTGGTATTTTGGTGGCTGGTCCGCCCTGCTGCTCGCCCAGCTGATTCCTCACTTCATCACTTACGCCATCGGCACCTACCTGTTCTACGCCCAGCATAATTTTCCCGGCGTGTCCTTTTCCGACCGGGACGGCTGGACCTATGAAAAAGCCGCCATGGAGTCGTCCAGCCACATGCACACCGGCTGGCTCCTGGGTTGGTTTACCGGCAACATCGGTTACCACCATATCCACCACCTCAACCACAAGATTCCCTTTTACCGGCTGCCTGAGGTTCTGCGCGACATACCCGAGCTGCGCACCGCCAAGACCACGTCGCTTCTGCCGACCGACATCATCCGTTGCTTGCGGCTGAAAGTCTGGGATGTGGATGCGCAATGCATGGTCGGCCTCCCTCGTTCGTAAGTGACCTGCCCACGCTTCTGCAATGACCTTCACCGCGTCCTATATTGCAGAACAACTCCAGGGTGAGGTCATCGGCGATGGCACGGTGCCGCTCACCGGTTTTACCTCTGCTGACCGCGCCGGTCCCGGCGACCTGACCTTTGCCGAGAAAGACACCTACTTTGCCGCAGCCGAGGCCAGCCCGGCGGCCGCTATTTTGGTCGCGGGTTCGTTCACCTCGGCCACCAAGGTGCTGATCCGCGTGCCCAATGCGCGCATCGCCGCCGCCAAAGTGCTGCCGCTGTTTTTTCCGGCCGAGCAAACCAGCCCCGGTATTCATCCCGGGGCCAGCGTGTCGCCCACCGCGCAAGTGGATGCCACGGCCTGCATCGGCCCCGGCTGCGTACTCGAAGCCGGCGTCATCGTCGGCGCGAATACCGTTCTTATGGGCGGCAACCATGTCGGCCGTGATTGCCGGCTGGGCGACGACGTCCGCCTTTTCCCCCATGTGGTGCTTTACGCGCGGACGCAGGTCGGCCATCGCGTCGTCATTCACGCCGGCACGGTCATCGGTTCCGACGGCTACGGCTACGTGTTCGATCAGGGCCGGCACCGCAAAATCCTCCAGGTCGGCAACGTGATCATCGAGGATGATGTGGAGATCGGCGCCAACACCGCGATCGACCGGGCGGCGTTGGGTTCCACCATCATTGGCGCCGGCACAAAAATAGACAATCTCGTGCATGTCGCGCACAACGTGGTCATGGGCCGGCACTGCCTGATCATGGGCCAGGTCGGCTTTGCGGGCAGCACCCAACTGGGTGATTACTGCGTGATTGCCTCCCAGTCAGGCATTGCCGGTCACTTGAAGCTCGGCCCGCAGTCCATGGTTGGCGCCAAATCCGGCGTCATGCGCGATGTCGCCGCCAAGGAAACCGTGTTGGGCATCCCAGCCATGCCGGATAAACAGGCCAAACGGCAGTGGATCGCGGTGCAAAAACTGCCCGAGCTGATGCTTCGCATGCGGGAGCTCGAAAAACAGGTCGTGGAGCTCCAGGGCGCGCGTGGGTCGACCACTATCGTTTCTGAGTAGAACCGGATTTGATGCGCTTTTCCAAGTTTACGACAGCGAAGAACGGGGCGACCTTGACGGATCAGGTTCTCGGTGACGGCAGAGCCTTCGGACTCTTTGTCTGATTCGTGGCGAGCTGTTCGCGCGCGAGTCGGACGGCATCGTGAAACTTCCGTTCCAGTTCTTTTTTTGGCAATGCCTTGGCGAGATAGGAGGCAACGCGGATTTCTCCTCGGTCGAGCCCAAGGAGCCTGACGGTTTCTTCATTCTTTCCCGCGCAGAGAATGAGCCCGAGTGGGGAGCCCTCGCTGGCGGCCTGCTCGTTTTCCTTGAGCCAGGCGAGATAAAGCTCCATCTGGCCTTTGTCCGCTGGCGCGAAGTGACCGAGCTTGAGGTCGATGGCCACAAGGCGTTTCAAGCGGCGGTGGTAAAACAGGAGGTCGAGGTAGTGATCGACTCCGCCGACCGTCATCCGCTTCTGTCGTTCGACAAAGGCGAACCCGACGCCGAGTTCCAAGATGAAAGCTTCCATTTCACGCAGGATGGCGACTTCAAGGTCCTTCTCGGCATAGCTATTTTTAAGCCCGAGAAAATCGAGGACATAAGGATCGCGAAAAACCAAGTCGGGCGAGAGGCGATCTTGTTGGCGGAGTGCCGCCAACTCCTGCCGGGCCAGCTTTTCGGGCTTTTTCGAGAGGGTGGTGCGCAGGAAAAGTTGAGATTCGATCTTTGTCCGCAACGTCCGGACGCTCCAGCGCTCCACCCGGCACATCTCAGCGTAGAACTCCCGAGCCAAGCCATCGGCAACCGTAAGGATGATCACAAAATGGCTCCAGCTCAATTTTGACGACAGTGTCGTCAAAATCTTGAGGTCGGAAAAAGCTCCGGCGAAGCTGACCATGCGGGCGAGATTGCGTGCGCCAAAGCCCGATCCAAACTCTGAGGTCAATTTTCCAGACAGTGTCTGGATAATCTCGTCTCCATAGCCGGCCCGTTTTTCTTTGAGCACTTCCCGGTGAATTCGGTCGCCGATCTGCCAATAAAGCAACGTCAACCCTGAATTGACGGCTTGGGAGACTTGGGCCCGGGTCGCGAGGATAAGTCCTCGCAACTCGGCGTGGAGCGCGGGCGGGGTTCTGGAATGCACAAGGGCAGAGTAGCAGGAAAAACGGGGCTAGTTCGCCCTTATGCGCCAAGGCTTCCTGGCAGCGCCCTTTTTGTGCCGGAGATGCAGGGCAGCCGTCAGGCCCGGACCTTGTTGCTATCCACCCCCTCGCGCAGCAGGTGGAGAAAAACCTCGGCGCGCGGGTTGGGGCGGACCGATGGCATGCCTGCCATAATCATTATGGCGGAGAGCGCGGGTGAAAACGGACGAGCCTCCAGGCTGCGCGGCAGCATGCTGACAATGCCCTCGGTAAGCACGGCGGCGGCCCGGTTGGCCTCCAGCGCGGCGAACAGCGGCGAAATACCCTCCGCCGTCTGATCGGCCAGTTTGGGTGAGATGCCGAAAGGCTTGAGAATGGCGCGCAGCCGCGGGCCGTATTCCGGAAAATAGATTCGGCTCAAGCCGAAGAGGGGCAAATCACGCAACCGGGCCGGCGGAATTTTCTTCAGCTTGGCCAGCGGATGCTTCGGCGACAGCACCAGCACAGGCATGAGCTGCAGTAACTCCGTCCATTGAAACCCCGATGCGTCCCCCTCGATACCCGCCGGGGCGATCACCAAGTCGAGCTGCCCGGCGGTGGCGCGCTCGGTCATCTGTTTTGGTGCGAGATCGTTCAGCTCCAGGCGCACGCGCGGAATCGCAGCCTGAAATCGCTCGATCGCACGCGGCATGAGGCTCGCAGTGAGCGACGGCACGTAGCCGACCCGCAGCACCTCGTCCTTCACCTGCCCGCGCACGCGTTGCACGGCCTGATCGGCGCGGGCAAGCACATCGCGCGCCTCCTCGTAAAAGAGTTCTCCGGCAGGCGTCAGTTTGATCAGGTTTTTTCCGCGCTCGAACAGTCGCATGCCCAGTTCGTCCTCAAGGTCCTTCACCTGCCGGCTCAACGCCGGCGGCGTGACGTGGAGGTTGTTGGCCGCGCGCTGGAAACTGCCGTGCGCGGCGACGGCCGAAAAATAGCGGAGGTGGCGGAGTTCCATACGGGATCGAAGAGCGATTAACCAAAAGTATGGGTGAGACAAAAAACAAGGCAATGGGCAATTGTGCGGCCCGCTGATAGGGTGGTACGCCTTATGGACCATCGATTCTCTGGGAAGGAGCTGCCCGGCTCGCGAACGGTTGTTATCACCGGAGGCAACACCGGTCTGGGTTTCGCTTGTGCGAACGCGATCTTGAGATCACCCAATGGCGCCCCCTGGCACATTATCCTGGCCTGTCGAGACGAAGGCCGTGCTCAGGGCGCTGTCGGTCAGTTGAACAGCGGTGCGGGAGCAGCGGGCCGGGTCGGGGCTATGTCGCTCGACCTGGCATCCCTTGCGTCGGTCCGCGCCTTTGCCGCCGAACTCACCAAGAGACTGGGCGCAGGAACAATTCCGCCCTTGCACGCGGTGGTGTGCAATGCCGGGGTGAACCCCTTGAATAAGAAAACGGTGACGGTCGATGGATTCGAGTCGACTTTCGGGATCAACCACCTGGGTCATTTTCTACTCGTCAACGAACTGCTGCCCGCGTTGCAGTCTCCGGCCCGCGTCGTTGTCGTCGCCAGCGGAGTCCACGATCCGGCGCAGAAGGCGGGGGTGCCCGTGCCAGCCTGGAACAACCCGGCGGCCCTGGCCCGCGGCGAACTCGGCCCCGCTGCCGCCTCCGATAAAGGATTCACTTCGGGCCAGCGTCGTTACAGCACGTCGAAACTGGCCAACGTCTACTTCACGTACGCCCTGGCCCGCCGCCTACCGGCTGGCATCACGGCCAACGCCTTCGACCCCGGCCTGATGCCAGGAACCGGGTTGATGCGCGAAGCCCCGGCCGCGTTGCGATTCATCTTGAGACACATTCCGATTGCACTACTCCGTCGGCTGTTTTCGCCCAACGTTCACGCCGCAGAGGAATCCGGCGCCGCCCTGGCCCGCCTCGTGACCGACCCCGAACTGAATACAACCACAGGTCGATACTTCGAGGGGCGTCGCCAAATCCGCTCATCCGAAGAATCCTATAACAACGAACGTGCCGTGGAACTATGGGACGCCAGCATGACTTTGACCGCGGTCAACCAGTCCGCGAAGCAGAAAGGGAAGATATGAGCGAAATCTCGATTTCGACGCCGCACCACCAGCTCAAAGGCTACCTGGCTACGCCACAAGGCCAGGGGCCCTGGCCCGGAGTTGTCGTGCTTCATGATATCTTTGGCCTGACCGACGTGACACGTGGTCATGCCGACTGGCTTGCCAGGGAAGGGTTTCTTGCGTTGGCGCCGGACCTGTTCTCCTGGGGTGGCCGCATCCGTTGCATCCGCTCCCTAATGGCGGACCTGGCGGCACAAAAAGGACCATCCTTTGATGATGTGGATGCCATGCGGCAGTGGCTGGCAGACCGCCAGGACTGTACCGGCAAGACGGGGGTCATCGGCTTCTGTGCGGGCGGAGGATTTGCGATCCTTCTGGCGGTCGGCCACGGCTTTTCGGCGGCAGCCCCGAACTACGGCCATATCCCGAACGACATCGATGTGTTCTTGAATGGCGCTTGTCCGATGGTCGCGAGCTTCGGCGGCAGCGACTGGATGGTACCAAAAGGTACAGCGACACGGCTGAAAGGTGCACTCGAGCGGCGCCAGATCGAGCATGATGTCAAAGAATATCCGGGCGTGGGGCATGCCTTCCTCGATGATTACAAAGGCCCCATGGGGGTTCTCTGTGTCGTCCTAAGGGCGAGTTACAAGGACAAGGAAGCGACTGACGCGCGAAACCGTATCCGGGCGTTCTTCGCGCGCCATCTCGCGTAGTATTGCAGTTGAAGGCGCAGCAGGGCCCTGCTGCGCTCTTTGAGCTTCGCAGGGCGGAGAGGGAGGGATTGGCGGCCTGCGGCCGGTGCTGCGCACTCGCGCTTCGCGCGCCCCTTCTTCGCTTCGCTCCGTCGAACTTCGTTCTCATCCCTCCTCTGCAGCCGCTCCGCGTCTGCCGTTCCGCTTCGCGGAACTCCCGCCACTTGCGTTGCAAGTGGCGGAGAGGGAGGGATTCGAACCCCCGGAACTTATTTTTGCGTTTCCTAGAGTTTCTTCAGAGGTAAGGAAACTTAAATACAGCTAGTTTAATCAGGAACTTGTGGTTACTTTTGTTGTCACTAAATCCGTGGCTTCGCTCAGAAAAAAAGACCGTTCGCCGTTCTACTATGCGTGCTTCACCGGCCCGCATGGCGAACGCGTCCAGAGGTCAACCAAGCAGGCCAAGCGCAAGCAGGCGCAGTCCGTGGCCAACGAGTGGGAAAAAGCGGCCAAACTCGGCTCGGAAAAACGCCTGGGCGAGGCCCAGGCGCGGCGGGTGGTCGCGGACATTTATCAGGCGATCAACCACGAGCCGCTGCGTTCGGCGGTGGCGCGTGATTATCTGACGCAGTGGGCGGAGAAACGCAAAGTGGACACCACCGGACGCACTTATTACGCCTATGCGCAGGTGGCGCGTGATTTCATCGCGTCGCTTGGTGAGCGTGCCAGCCTCGACATTTCCCAGCTGAGCAAGGCCGATGTGGCGAAGTATCGTGACGAGGTGCTGAAACGCACGTCCATTGCGAACGCCAACAAGTCACTCAAATATCTCCGGGTGGCGCTGGGCGCGGCCTACAAGGACGGTGTGGCACAGGAAAATCCTGCGACAAAAGTCGATACTCTCAGGGGCCGGGAATCCGACCGCGCCCAGCGCCGACCGTTTACCGTAAAAGAACTCAAGAACATCCTCGCCCATGCGTCCGGTGAGTGGAAAGGCATCATCCTTTTTGGCCTCTACACCGGCCAGCGTCTCACAGACATTGCGCGGCTCACGTGGCAGAACATTGATATTGAACAGGAGGAATTGCGCCTTGTAACCGGAAAAACGGGGCGGCGTATGGCTGTTCCCCTCGCTTCGCCTCTCATGGCCTATGTCCAAACGATGCCGGCGGGTGATGACCCGGCTGCGCCGCTTTTTCCCGATGCCTACGCGCTGGCCTGCAAGAAATTCGGCATTGGGCGGCTCTCGCATCAATTCTACGCCGTCTTGGTGGCGGCTGGCATGGCGAAGGAGCGCAGTAAACAAGTGACCGGCAAAGGCCACGCGCAACGCCGCGCCGTCAGTGAGATTTCTTTCCACTCGTTGCGCCATACGGCGACAAGCCTCCTCAAAAATGCCGGTGTGCCCGCAGTGGTGGCGATGGACATCATTGGCCATGAGACCGAAGCCATCAGCCACCACTACACGCACATTGAGAGCAAAACCAAACGGGCCGCTCTCGCGAAGCTGCCGAGGTTTCTCTAGCTGGCGGCCTGTTCGCTCGTATTGCTAATTGCGGCCCGGCGGATGTGATCGGCCACCGAGTCGTAAACGACCAAACGCACGCCGCGCAGCGCATTGCGCCGGCGCACGACAATCATTTTAATTTCACCGAGCGAGGCGGCCTTGTAATACCAGCCGCGCGACAGACCGAAAAACGGGTCGCGCTTGCGCGGCCCGGGCAGACGGAAAAACTCGACGCGAGGCGCTACGGCCTCGGCGAGTGTTGGATTGGGTGTTGTTTCTGAGTTCATGACTATTCCTTTCGTTGTTACTATTTGTTTGTGCTTCTGCGTTCGACAATGGCGTGCCTCTACCCAAATTACGGTAGGCCGCCTGCCCTTTTTAGGGTAGGCGTGCCCACTTCCCTCTGGCTGCGGGTGTGTGTGATTTGAGTTCATCGGCATCTCTTTCATCGCGGAGCGCATCCTACCGCAGGTTGCCGCGCAGAAATAGGGTCAACGTGAGACCCGGCGGCTGACCCTATTTTTTTCCTGATTCGGCCAGCGTAATGTTTGCGGTGTAATGCGTTCATGCCCGCAATTTACCGCTCTTGGTCACATCAAAATAGGCCCTAAGCGTGGAGCCTGTTTTGTCCGCATTTGGCGCTCGATGGGCACACCGGAACCTGTGCAGGCGATGACGCCACGGCCAACGCACACCACGAGGTGCCGCAACGATTGCTTTCTTATTAGTTGCCCCGAGCCGGGGGTGCGGGGGCGGCGGCGAGCGCCCCGCGTCTAAGGCGACGGAACCCCCGAGGCTTGCCCGTTATGGCGGGCAAGCCGAGCCGTCGCCTCATTCGGCGAAAAAATTGGCGCGGCAACGGCCACAAAAACTTTTGTAAGTGCAATTCGAGGCGCACCGGTTGCTCCATTGATTAGCGTGCGTGGATGGCGTATCCGCGCCTGCGATACGTTGCCAACTTGGCAAGGGGTAATGTGTCTACCGGAAAAAGAAACGCGACTGCGTTTCTGATTGGGGAGCGGGGTGCTGAAGACTTACGCAATTACCTTAATCAGGGTAGATGAATTTTCGCACATCGGCAGGTGCCGGGTGTCTGGGTGACGTTTTTCTCGTGATGAAAACGTGACGAGTCATCACGCGCGCAATTTTTCGTGGACAATCAGCCTATATATAGAGGGATGTTATGTTGAGACCGAAAGTACAGTTGAACTTGATGAACGCTCGGGAGTATTTCCGGGAGCATCTGTGCGTG
>Ga0210392_10001987_pt1 | contig 10557 bp, 18 predicted proteins | sample IncBWC30OmetaG_FD_161057 | JGI IMG/M metagenome (GOLD analysis project Ga0210392, IMG submission 161057) | Forest soil microbial communities from Barre Woods Harvard Forest LTER site, Petersham, Massachusetts, United States - Inc-BW-C-30-O ...
CCCATGCAAGAACGAGCTTGCAAACTGCAACGTCATGTTGGATGATCTGGGCCTAGCGAGAGGCCTGAGACCGCTGTTGAAGCAGCGGGATCATCCAGGGATGCGGCTCCGGCCGCTCTCGATTTGGTGTGGTGGTGAACTCCTATACCCGGGCGGGCGAGTCCCGCCCGGTGTCACCAGCCTGACCCGACTCCCCCCATGGTTGCAAGAGTTATTCACAACGCCGCGTTGGCGTGCCGAGTCGTCAGCCGCGACTCGTGGACGCTGGCCGTTTCCGCACGGTCTGACTGCGCGGCGATTTGGTCGGACGGAAGGCCGCGCTCGGTCGGACCTCACCGCCCCGGATGGGTGGTGAACTCCGTGCGGTGGTCCTCCTGCGGCGGCACGGCTTCGCGCAGCAAACGCTCGGCATGGGTCAGGCTGTGCTCGTGCGGGTCTACCGCGACGATCTCAAACGTCCGGCCGGGGTAGCGCGCGTCGATGGAGCGGAGCAACGCGATCAGCTCGCCATACTCCGCCAGGCTGAACCGTCCGCGAATCACCACCGCCGTGATCCCTGCCTCGCTCATCGCTCCCCTCGCCCGCGTGGCGTCCAGCCAACCACGCCGAATGGCCCCTGGCCGCCATCATGCGACCCGGGATCCTCCAGGCTTTCGTGCCACTGCTCCCAGGCCAGCGCTGCATCCCAATCCGGTGGCCGCATCAGGCCGCGCGCGGCGATGAACGCCACCAGGTCGTCAGGCGTGAAGGCGGGCCCGTCCATCTCCAGCACGCAGCGGTCGATGATGTCGCACGGCGTGCCGGCGGTGTATTCCCGGTCGATGAAGCCTACGCGCTCATCCGTCCAGGCCGGCCAGTGCAGGCCGCAGGGCATGTGTGGCCAGAAAAGCGGGGTCTCGTAAGAGCGCGCCCGCGCCGGCTTCATCGGCCTCCGGGCGGCACATAACCGGACGGCGGCCGCACGAACGTGCTGTCGCCGGTCAGATCGCCCATCCGTTCATGCAGCCACATCAGCCGGCGCGCCTGCTCGAGCGGCAGCACCGCAATCAGCCGCGTCACGTCGTCCGGCAGGTGGTCGAGCACCGTCTGGCGCAGCGCGGCGGTGGTGGTGGCCGAGGTGGTGACCGCCGTGGCCAGCGACTCCAGGCTGAGCCGCGGGTCGTCGGTCTCAATCTGCGCCATGACGACGAGCGAGGTCATTCACCTTGGTCCGACTGTGGGGCGGTGGAGTCTGCCTGCACCCGAATTTGGTCCGACCGTGCCGCCGTGGAGTCTACCGCCGCCGGGGCGTCGGTCTGACCACCCTTCTTCATCCAGCTCAACCGGTCCCGCAAGAGACCATGCGCCAGCCTGACCAGGTTGGCCGGGGCCGGCTTGTTGCTCACGCCATGCAGGCTCGCCATCAGCGTGATGACCCGCTCGATCTCGCCCAGGTCCGCCGGCAGTCGGTCCGGTCTGCCCGGCGGTACGACCATGACCGGCAGGCGGTTTCGCGCGCGCTGCTGCTGCACCATTGCCGGAATGGCGCGGCTGAACCACTCGCCCAGAGTTTGATTGTCCCGCTCGGCGGCGGCGATCGCCGCGTTGCGGATCTCCGGCGCAATGCCCTTGATCGTCCACGGCTTGACCCGATCCTGGTCTACCTCTGCCGCCGCCCGGTCTGCCTTGCCCGGCCGCCGGTCCGCCCGGCTCGATGGCGGGTCTGCCTCTGGCGCTGCCAGGTCTGCCTCTGGCCCTTGCGGGTCCGCCCGGTCGGCTTCGGCCCGCGGCTGGTCTACCTCGCGAGCCTGCTGGTCTGCCCCGATCGCCGATTGGTCTGCCTCGATGGTGCTGCTGGCGGCCATGGTCCGACTCTCTCCCCTGTATGGTCGGACCACATTATCATTCCGGTCGGACTACGCAACGCCGCGTTGTTCCGGTGGCGGGTCGGGCGGCACGCTCAGCAGCGCGTCGCGCAGCCGGGTGCGTTCCTCGGGGTCCTGAACGCTCTCGATGAACCGGCAGGTCAGACAGAGCTCCGGCGCGGCCGGGTCCTGCACGAAAGACACGATGTGCCAGCCGCAGCCGCGGCACTCGAATTCAACCGGCATGCGGCACGGCCGGGGCGGGCGTCAGCCACGGCCAGCCGTCCATCGTGGCGCAGCGGGGCGAACACCAAGACGCCTCGCGCGGCTGGCCCAGCCGGTCGGTCCATAGTCCAACCACGAACACCCCCTTGCAGTGATGGCAGCGCCGGCAGCGCTGGCCGGCCAGACACGGGGTCGGCAGCGGCACCAGCACGCCGGCAATTTTCATATGCACGCCGCGCGCGGCGAGGGTCATCGCTCGGCCCGCAGTGCGATGATCAGATCCAACGCCGCGTCGGCGTACTCGGCGATCGCCGCGGTGAGCCCAGCCGCGGGCAGGGGAGCGGAGGCGCGAAGCATATTGGCGCTGATCATCGCGCAGGCGACCAGAACGACGATCGGCTCCTCCTCCTGTGTGCGGCGGTCGAGATCCTTGATCAGCCGGGCCAGCGCCGGGGCGTTCTGGACCGCGAGCATGCGCACTGCGCCAACCCAGAGGTGGTGAGCGTCCGCCTCCGCCCGTGCCTCGGGCCCGACTGCGGCCGCTTCGCGCAGTTGCGCCAGCGCCGCATCGAAGCCAGCGCCCAGGCGGCTCATGAGCCACCCTCGCGATCACGCGCCAGGCGGCCCATAGCGTTTGCCGCGTCTTCGCTATCCAGGCGGCCCACGGCGTTCGCCGCGCACATCAGGTACTCGAAGCCGATGCGGCGCTCGGCTGCCGTGGCCCTTCCCAGCCCGATGGCCAACTCGGACAACAGGCGCAGCTCCACCTCGATAAGCCCGGGCAACGCGCGCCACAGCGCCGCCATGGCGTCGTGCGACTCCTCCGGCAGCACCACGGGCGGCGGGATAGGCGAGCAGCCCGGGATGTGCGCCTCGCTGCTCACGCCCGCGACCAGCGCGACGACGTCGGCACCCGCATCGGTGCTGCCACGCCAGGCGCGCACAGTCACACCATTGGCGTCGAAGAATTCCTCAGTCGGCACCACGGTGATGCTGGTAACGGTCGGTGTTTTGTCCACAGGCTTACCCCCAACGTGCGGTTGTCCCCATAGAGGGGGCAACCTTGTTTCATGTGGATCAAGTTGGCGGGCGGCGCCCGTTTGCGGTCGGTTTGCGTGCTGCTGGCGCAGGCCGTTCGGCCGCCAACGTCACTGAGGTGGCGGGCCAGTGAATGCGCCCCGCCGCCGGCGGCGTGTCCGGCAGCTCCGGCTCTCCGCCGCCGTTGACCGGCACCGGCAGGCTCTCCGTGCCGCGCTGTTCGAGTGCCGCCTGCAGGTGATCGCGCACCCGGATCACCGCCAGCGCATCATCGACCGGCACGCGCACCGTCATAGTCGCGAACTTGGTCATACCAACTCTCCCTGCTTGACCGGCGGCCGGTAGCCGGGGTCACCGGGGAAATCGCTCGCCGGACCCGCAGGCCCCGCATCCTCCGGTGGCAGCCAGCCGTCCTCGGGCGGCGGCCCGGGATCATCCTCGGGCGGCGCGCTGGTGCCGGAGGTCGCCGGCGGCTCGGTCCGCCCCCAACTGTCGGCCAGCGCGTCGGTGACCTGGCTGTAGAGCTGCGGCCGGTTCGCCTTGAACCAATCGATCCGCTTGCGCACGTCGGCGTTGTCGACCAGCGCGAAATGCTCTTTGCGCTCGCGCACCGCGGCGAACTGCTGCACCAGCTCCATCGCCACCGCGATGTTCTTGGCCTCACCGCGCAGCACCAGGCTGCTGGGCTCCACGGGTTGCGGGGGCGCCGGGTTCTCGCCGCGCGCCCAAGCGGCGATCGCCGCGCCGGTCGCCTCAGAGAGTGGCTGGCCTTCCGGGATCAGCGGGTCCAAATCCTCCTGTGGCTTGAGGATCACCGGCACCCCAGGCGCCATGGTCGGCTGCAACAGCAGCGCCGTCGTCATCGCGTAGGGGATGTCCTCGCCGCAAATGGGCGCCCAACCGCCATCCGACCATTTGGTCTTGCCGGTCTTAGGGTCCTTGGTGATCAGCAGCTTCTTCTTCGCCTGGCACACCAGGATCACGTGCATGTTGAGCTGCCACAGCCGTTGCAGCATGTGCATGTGCGCACCCTTCGGTGCGATCCATGACGCCGCCTTGACCGCCTCGAATTTAGACGCATCGCCACGCGACAGACGCAGGATTTCCTCACCCTGCCAGTCCAGCACACCGCCCGGTCCAACATGCTCCCAGGAAAAATTGTCGCAGATCCACACACGCACCCCGGCCTTTTGCGCCACCACCGCCGCGGCTTCGAACAGTTGGGGGCGGAACGGCTCGCGCAGCGGCAGGTGTTTGAATTTGAATTTACCGGCGTAAAACAGCGCCCGCCCGTTCTCCGTGTCGGCCACCCCGATCTCGCCGCCCTCGGCGAGCCCGGTGGCGAGGCGCAGTGCGGAATAGGTTTTGCCGGTGCCATAGGTGCCGGTCAGCATGATCAGCGCGTGGGACGCGCCGCGCACCGCGGGGGCGTAGATTAGCGGCGGCGGGGTGTAGCCGTCAGGCATAGGGGGGCGATCCGTCGCCGGGGGCATGTTTGGTGTCGTCGTGCTTGAACACCTCCGTCGAGAGCTGCTCGATCGGCACGCGCCCCTCCGTGCCGGGCCAGCCGTTGCACGCCATGGCCAGGCGCTTGGTCCCGGCCTGGAAGCCGGGCAGGCACTGGTCGCACAGCACGGCATAGGCGCCGTCCATCGGCAGACGACAGCCCACGCAACCCCAGCCATGGCCGGCGATCGGCGCGCGGCGCTCCAGCATCATGACATTGCGCACGGCCGCTGATTCATCGTGGCAGATGCAGCAGGCACCAAGCCACACCTCATAGATCAGCGCATCGTTCATCGTGGCCCCATCAGCGTCAGTAGAGTCCAAACTCATCCGCCGAGGTTCCCGGCCTTCATCATGCTGGCGATCAGCGCAGGATCCTCGCGCACCGCCATCAGGCCGCGGCCAGTGCGGGTCTCGCTCTCCCAGGCTTTCAGCTTCCAGTATGGCGGGTACAGCCATTCGGTTTCGTCGCTGTAGCCGGGCCACTCGCCGGTCTCGCGACACCGCGCCCAGGTTGCGATGGCCGCGCGCACCTGCGCCTCGGCGATCTCGATGGCCTGCGGCGTCAATTCGAAAACCTTGATGCCGTATGGCCGGCGGGTCTCCACCACGCAGAACTTCATGCCGGCCGGGGGCTCGCCGCGCACGCACTCGGCGCCGCGCGGATAATAAACCCCCTGCGTATCGTAGCCGAACTCGAAGGTGGAGCGGCTGAACGAGCGCAACGACGCGCGGCCCGTCGTCGTCTTCAAATCCCAAAGGTAGGCGCTGGGTTCGTCGCACAGCCAATCCACCTTGGAGCGGCCCCACTGCCGGCCTTCCTGCCAGATCAGGGTTTGCTCGGGCTTGCCTTGCGTGAAGGCGCCGGTGCGCTCTCTGAATTTCTCCAGTGCCTCGACCACCCGGCGCACCGCGTCATAGCGTTCGGCCTTGAGCGGAATCAGCCCCTCGGCGAGCGCGGTGTCGCGCAGTCGCTTGGCCTTGTCGCTGCGAAACGCGGTGACGTTCAGCACGCGGATGCGGCTCTCGCCGTGCAGGAATAATTGGTGCGCGACGTGACCCACGTCCTGCGCCTCGCTGGAATCGCCGTCGCCGTCGCCGGCGTCGGGCGCCAGGCCGAGGCGCGGATGCGAAGCCCAGGCATGTGCCGGCGAACCGTCCTCGCCGACCAGCTCCTTGATGGTCGAGTTGTTCAGCGACGGCTCGATAACCGGGTCGGCGAGGTAGACCGGGTCGCTCAGCGTGTAGATGCCGGGCACGGAGATGCGCTGCGTGAGGGCGAGGCTCATTGCATGGACCTTCTTGGCGGCGTGGCGAGCCTTACGTCACTGCCCAGCCGCTCCGCCCAGGCGGCCACGTCTCCGCCGATCGCGTCCTGCAGCTCGCGGCTGCATGCGGCGCGATCGTCGGCGCAGCCCAGGTCCGCCTCAGCGCTGATAGACACCGCGGCGCCATCTGCCAGCGCCAGGCGGCGGGAGACGGCGATTTTGACGACCCTCATTGCCGCGTGACCGGCGCATCGACGGCGAAGGACACATCTGCCGTCCTCATGTCGCGCACCTGCTCGTCGGCCATGACCCTTTGCACCTCGGCCATGCAGTCGGCGTGAGTCGGGCGCGCGGTGATCTGCACGATGACCGGCAGGCCGCGGTCGCGCAGATCGAACTGGTGCACCTGGGACCTCAGCCCGTCTCGGGCGGCGTCGGGGATCAGGAACATCAGCAGCGGCACGCCAGCGGATGCCAGTTTGGCGAACGCGAGGAGAATCCAATCCGGGCCGGCCTTCGGGTTCGGCTCCATCGTCAGGCCGCGCGCTCGCAACATGGCAATGCCGGTGGCGCGATCGCGGCAGCGGGTCATCGCCACCTGCAGCGGCACGCCGACTTTAACCAGGTCAAATTCCTGGCCGATGCCGCCGCGCATGACATCCCAGGCGCCGTCCGGGATAACGAAGAACACTTCCAGGATGCCGGTCTTGGCGGCCGGCGGGACCGCGAAGTCGACCTGACGCTCGCGCAGCCGCTCGGCCATGGTGCTCATGGCGCGGCGGCCTCTTGCCCACAGCGTTCCTGTGCGGCCGCCAGCTTGAGCGCGACCGCCGCCAGCAGGATCGCGCTGAACTCGGGATCGCCCGCCGTCGCCTGCACCACCTTGGTCACCACATGCAGGGCGATCGCCTGTGCGGTGTCCTCGACCTGCAAGGCCAGCCGGACCGCCAGGCGGGACGGTGAGGGGGGCCGTGTCATGGGGGGGCCCGTTTCCCTCGCCTGCCGCGAGGCGGTTCGGCGGCGGCCTTGGCCGGGATGGTCTTTGGCGACGGCGGCCGTTGGAAGGTCGGATGCTCCGAAACAGGAACGCCGCTGTTGTCGCCCCATTCGTTGAGAAGGATCAGCCGCCTCGTGTTGACCGCGTGCGCTGCCACGATGTTGTGGTTGTGCGACGCGACCGCGTTGGCGCGTTTGATAATACGGTTTTGTGCCTCGGAGCTGCCCTTCGCGATGTTCAGAACAAGGTCGCGCGCCCGCCGTGACGTGTCGATGCAATCTTGCAGTTCAGGATGCACGAATGGTTCTCCTCAGTTGGCGGTTGGCCTTTGCCGCCGCGACAAGCTCGTTGCCAACGGAGGCGCGTGGTTCTTCGGCAGTGCGTGTCTCGACGAATCCGCCACGCTCGGTCAGCTTGTAAGCGAGCATCTGCATGGCGGCTGCCGGCGCTTGTGCCAGGATATGCCGGTTAAGCTCGGCCTTGACTGAGACGAGAGCGCCGGGGTCATAGATCGAGCCCGCAGCGCTGGCGGTGATCTCCGCGATGCGCGGCGCGGTGATCACAAGCGATTTGAACCGGCGCGTGAGTTTGGTCGTCCATACATGCAGAGCGTCGCTGCGCCGGCGCGCCTGCCTCGCCTCCTGCCGCTGCTTGAGTCGCCGCAGTTTCTGATATCGCGATGACCCGCGGCGGCATTGAGCCATCTTGCGTTGCAGGATCTCCACGCGCGTCGCGCTGCTGCCCCCTGGCCGCGTCTGGGAGCCCCCGCGTTCACCCCGCTTTTGCTCGGCGTCCGCACCCGCCACTGGTGGCGGGCAGCGTCGCGTGGCCCCGCGTTCACCCTGCATTTGCCCGGTGTCCACACCGGCGGGAGAATAGGACCGAAACGGCCATAACCCGCGTTCACCCTGCAGTTGCCCGGTGTCCGCACCCCGCACGGCGGTGCGGGCATCGAGGATCCGCCCGCGTTCACCCAGCAGTTGCCCGGTGTCCGCACCTCCCTGGTGCTGCGGCGGGACGATAGGACCCCCGCGTTCACCCTGCATTTGCCCGGTGTCCGCACCGTTGATGATCCTCGCCTCACTCGGGTTAATCCCGCGTTCACCCTGCAGTTGCCCGGTGTCCGCACCCGACCCGGTGGTAACTCCCTCAGTCGCAAAGGCGATTCGGCCGTTGGCGGCGACATAAAATGCCGTCTCCGCTGGCCCGGTCTCGCGTCCACCGTCCACGCGCCTTACGCGCGCGAATTCCTCTATGAGATTGAATGTGACCTCGCCGACCTGATCGGCGTCGCGCCGCATCCGCGGCGGCATCTCGGCAGCGATCGACAGCCACCACGCCCCGGCGTGCCAAGTCAGATCGCAGGTCTTGATGGCGATCGGCGACGCAGGGAACTTGCCGCGCACGCGCACCCGCCCGGGGATGCCTTTCAGATAGACATGCGTCCCGTAGAACTGCCAGCCGGATGCCGGTCGCTTGAACCCGAACCCTTCGCAGCGCCGATACCGCGGCGGTTGCGGCGGCCGATCGGCCTTTATCCCGTTGATCGTCCGGTGCGATTTCCACTCTTTGATCAGGCGGAAATACTGCCGGAAAAGATGATCAACGCGCTCGGCGGTGACCTCCATGCTTTTGGAGGACAGCTCGCCATACTCGGGGAATTCGCGGCGGATGTGCTTGAATTCGAGCTGCTGCTGATAGCAGGAGAGAGACTTGTGCTGCCGCGACCACGCTTCATGCCGCTGCTGGATGAGCGCGTTGTAGAGGTCGCTATGCAGTCGGGCCATGTCGCCGAGCGCGGCGGCCTGCGCGACGTTCGGGTACATCTTCCAGGTGTAGCGCCGCAGCGCAGAAGCGGGCTTCGCGTCCGTCATGCCGAGGCCTCCGCCGGGGCCCGCTTGCGCACCCGGCCGGCGACCAGCTCGATGCCGGTCTCGCTGTCGGTGCCGACGCGCTCAACCCAGACCTGATAGCCGCGCTCCTTCGCCATGCCGGCCAGCAACAGCATGCCGTCCGCATCCAACAGCGAGCCGTCCCGCACGCGGATCACCCGCAGCCGAGGGTTCAGCGCCATCGCCACGGCGATCGAGGCGCGGAGCTGGTCGGCGTCGGACGCCTGGTCGAACGGCAAATCGTTGAGCCGCACGCCGCCCTCCGGGGTCAGTGTCAACCCGGGCACCGGCAATGCTGCCGCGGCGATCTGCGCATTCATCGCGGCGCGCCGGGCATTCATCTGCTCGGTCAGGTCACGCGCCGCGCGCTCCGCCGCCTCGGCCGCCGTGCGTGCCGCGTCGCGCTGCGTGCGGACGTCAACCATGGTGTTGATCCCGCGCGCCTGGTTCAGCCGGGTTCGGATCGCGGCGGTGTCCACCGGCTCCGGCAGCGGCTCGGCCTCCACCAGCTTGGTGGTCAACGCCGCTGAGGCGTGTTCCGCGGCAACGGCGTCGGTTTCGGTCTGCTCGGCCTGGGCGATCAGCACCGCGGCCTGCTCGCGCAGCCGCTCGGCCTGGCGGCGCAGCGTGAAGGCCTCCTCCTGCATGCGCTCCGCGTGGGCCGCCGTCTGCTCGCGCCGCAGCCGGCGCGTCTCGATCTCGGTATTGGTGCGGCCGGCCTGCTCCAGCTCCGCCTCGATGGCGCTGACATCGATCGCCACGTCCGGTAGCTCGGCATCGCGCGGCACCGTCATGCGGTCGGCCAGAGTGTTCTGGCGCCTGGCTTCGGCGTTCAGCTCGCGCCGGGCGGCAAAATCCTTCTCGTTGGCAGCGGCGACCGCCTCGAAATCGACCGCCGGCACGAATGGCCGCAGCGCGGTGAAGCGCGCCTTGTCGTCCATGCGCTGCACGAACGCGACCGGGTCCATCGACAAGGCGCCGAGGAACCCGTCGAGCAGGGTGCGCGGCCGCCGGTACTCGGCGCCCTCCGGCGTGCGCACCGAGAGCGATGTCGTGGTGCCACCCTCGGACGCGGTGAACGTCCGTTCCACGATCACCTCGCCCAGATCGAGCCGGATGCGCGCGCGCTTGGCGCCGCGCCGGATCGGTTCGACCTGGATGTGCGTCGCGTCTTCCAGTGCCCAACTGATGCAGTCGAGGACGGAGGTCTTGCCGGAGCCGTTCTTGCCGGTGAGCTGCACCAGGGCGCCGTCCGGGGTGATCTCGACCACCTCGATGCGCTTCACGTCCTCCGCGAGAAAGCCAAGGATGTGCAGCGGCGGTGGCGCGGGTGACTGCGGCGTGCCGGCCAGCAGATCCGTGGAGTCCATGGGCGTCTCCCGGTTGGCGTTGCGGGAGACTGCCAACGCAGCGTTGTCAGTGTCAAGGCGCGAAGCCGACTAAAGGAGAACATCGTCTAGTTGCACTAATCTGCAACCTGACCATAGTGAAGGGTGGGACGCGCCTGTGACGCGCCATGGCCACCGCCCGACCAGACGGTGGCAAAAGCCGATACTGACGGGAACAATGGTCCCCCGGGGGAGGTTCGGCACGTGAGGGAATCTGCCCCGAAGGATGCAGGCCCGGATCTAGGGTGGATGATCGGCTATGCCGATTTGCTGAGCCGGTCGGAGCTGGCCGCGCTGCTCAGCCCGCCAGCGACGCCGGCCGCGGCAACGCCGCTAAGTCCACCTCGGGTTCCGGCTCCTCGCCCGTTTCGGCCTCGGGCTCAGAACCAGGGGGCGACA
>Ga0210392_10001989_pt1 | contig 10554 bp, 9 predicted proteins | sample IncBWC30OmetaG_FD_161057 | JGI IMG/M metagenome (GOLD analysis project Ga0210392, IMG submission 161057) | Forest soil microbial communities from Barre Woods Harvard Forest LTER site, Petersham, Massachusetts, United States - Inc-BW-C-30-O ...
TCGGCCCCGGCTCGATCGCGCAAACGGCCGCCGAAATCGAGAAGCTGGGGCGGACTCGGGCGCTCATTCTCTCGACGCCGAACCAGAAGGCGGAGGCCGAGGCGCTCGCTGAGCGGGTCGGCGCGCTCTCTGTCGGCGTTTTCGCTGGCGCCGCCATGCACACGCCGATCGAGGTCACGGAGACGGCCCTCGCGATCTTTCAGGAGTTCCGGGCCGATTGCGTGGTCGCGCTCGGCGGCGGGTCCACGACCGGCCTCGGCAAGGCGATTGCCGTCCGCACTGGGGCGGATCAGGTCGTCATCCCGACCACTTACGCCGGCTCCGAGATGACCGACATTCTCGGCGAAACGGTTCACGGCGAGAAGACGACGCGCCGCGACCCGGCGATCCTGCCGGAGACGGTCATTTACGACGTTGACCTGACCATGTCCTTGCCGGCCTCTTTGACCGTCACCTCGGGGCTCAACGCGATGGCGCATGCGGCCGAGGCGCTCTACGCGCCCGACCGCAACCCAGTCATCTCGCTCGTGGCGGCCGAAGGGATTCGCGCGCTCACCCAAGCGCTTCCTGGCGTCTCAGCCGACCCTGGCGACCGCGATGCGCGCACGAACGCGCTCTACGGCGCCTGGCTCTGCGGCGCGGCGCTGGGCGGGGCTTCAATGGCGTTGCATCACAAGCTTTGCCACACGCTCGGCGGCAGCTTCGATCTACCGCACGCCGAGACGCACGCGGTCATCCTGCCGCACTCGATCGGGTTCAATGCGGCGGCGGCGGCCGAACTGCTCGCGCCCGTCTCCGCCGCCCTTGGCGGAAGTCCAGGCGTCACGCTCTTCGATTTCGCCGCGAGGCTCGGCGCTCCGATGAAGCTCAAGGAGCTTGGGCTTAAGGAGTCCGATCTCGACCGCGCCGCGGAGATCGCCGTGAGGAACCCTTACTTTAATCCGCGCCCCTTCGACCGCGCGGCGATCCGAGCGCTTCTCAAGGAGGCGTGGGAGGGGGCTCGGCCGCAACACTGACGGGCGACCATGGAAAAATAAGGAGGAATCATTGATCACGAGACGCAATTTAATGAAAGGCGCTGGGGCCGCTGGCTTTATTGCCGGCGCCGCGAGCATGCCGATGTCCGCGCTCGCCAAGAATGAAGGCGTCAAAATCGGCTATGTCAGCCCGCAGACTGGGCCGCTCGCGGCCTTCGCCGACGCCGACAAATTTGTCATCGACGGATTCTTGAAGGCCACCAAGGCCGCAGGCCTCAAGTACGAGGTCATTGTTAAGGACAGCCAGTCCAACCCCAATCGCGCCGCGGCAGTCGCGAAGGACCTGATTGTCAACGATCAAGTGTCGCTCATGCTGGTCGCCTCAACGCCCGAGACGACCAATCCAGTGGCGACGACATGCGAGGCGGAAGGGCTGCTTTGCGTGTCGACGGTCGCGCCGTGGCAGCCGTGGTTCATCGGCCAGCAGGGCAAGCCGGCCGATCCGAAGTCATGGAAGCCGTTCGAATACGCCTATCACTTCTTCTGGGGCCTCGAGGACGTCATCGCCGTCTACACCAACATGTGGGGACAGATCGAAACCAACAAGCAGGTTGGCGGCATGTTCCCCAATGACGGCGACGGCAACGCCTGGGGCGACGCGACGGTCGGCTTTCCGCCGGTGCTCGCGAAACTCGGCTACCAGCTGACCGACCCCGGCCGCTACCAGAATCTGACTGATGATTTCTCGGCGCAGATCAACGCCTTGAAGCGGGCGGGCAGCGAGATTGTCACCGGCGTGATGATCCCGCCCGACTTCACCACGTTCTGGAACCAGGCGCAGCAGCAGGGGTTCCGGCCGAAAGTCGCCTCGATCGGCAAGGCGCTTCTGTTTCCGCAATCGGTCGAGGCGTTGGGCAAGAACGGCAACAATCTGTCGACGGAAGTGTGGTGGACGCCGCATCATCCATTCAAGTCCTCGCTCACCGGAGAGAGCGCGGCGCAGCTCGCCGAAGGCTTCAGCAAGGCCACGGGAAGACAATGGACGCAGCCGATCGGCTTCGTCCATGCGCTGTTCGAGGTCGCCGCGAATGTGCTCAAGCGCGTCGATGACCCCTCGAACGCGCAGAAGATGGTCGCCGCCGCCCAGGCGACCAACGTCGATACAATCGTCGGCCACATCCAGTGGAACGGCGCCAATCTGCCGCCGTTCGCGGCGAAGAATGTCTGCAAGACGCCTCTCGTCGGCGGCCAGTGGCGGCTGAAGAGCGGCGGCGGCTACGACCTTGTCATCACCGACAACCAGACGGCGCCGGCGATCCCGACCGGCGGCAAGATGGAGCCGATCGCTTGATCTTGACGATCCTGGCCGCTCGTTAAGGCGACCGGTCAGGCCGCCGTTCGGACGGCTGAGTCGAAACGGGCGGTTAGGGATGCCGGCGAAGGGAGGGACGTTGATCCTCGAGCTTCAAAACGTCTCAAAGAGTTTCGGTGCCTTGAAGGTCACCGACGACGCGACCTTCGCGGTCGCCGAGGGCGAGGCGCTTGGAATCATCGGCCCGAACGGGGCGGGCAAGTCGACGCTCTTCAACCTCGTGGCCGGAAATATCCGCCCCGACGCTGGCGCAATCCGCTTCGCCGGCAGAGACGTGACGACCGAGCCGCCGATGATCCGCTGCCAGAGCGGCATTGGCCGCACATTTCAGATCCCGCAGCCGTTCGAGAAACTGACGGTGTTCGAGAACCTGCTGGTGGCCGGCGCTTTCGGATCGAAAAAGCGCGAGGCGGAGGTCGCGGACCGCTGCGCCGGCATTCTCGTCGAAACCGGGCTCGCGCCCCGCGCCAATCAGCCGGCTGGCTCGCTTGGCCTCTTGCAGCGCAAACGGCTCGAGCTTGCGCGCGCGCTCGCTACCGATCCGAAAATCCTGCTTCTCGACGAGACCGCGGGCGGCCTCACCGAAGCCGAATGTCATTCTCTCGTCGAGACGATCCGCGGGGTGCGCCGCAGAGGAGTCTCCATCGTCTGGATCGAGCACGTCCTCCATGCGCTCAACGCCGTCGTCGACCGGCTGCTTGTGCTCAATTTTGGCAAGGTGATCGGCGTCGGCAAGCCGGAGGCGATCATGGCCTCGCGCGAAGTCCTCGAAATCTATGTCGGGATCGAAGTCTAAATGGCGCTCTTGGAGATCACGGATCTGACGGCGCGATACGGCGACTTCCAGGCCTTGTTCGGGGTCGATATGACCCTGGACCCAGGCGAGACAATCGCCGTTGTCGGCGCCAATGGAGCGGGAAAGTCGACGCTGATGCGCTCGATTGCGGGCGTCCTGAACAATGCTGCCGATCAAATCGTGTTCGACGGCCTGCCGATCGGCGCCATGTCCGCGGCCGAGGTGATGTCGCTCGGCATCGCGATGGTGCCTGAAGGGAGAAGGCTGTTTCCCTCACTCTCGGTCGAGGAGAATCTGCTCATTGGCAAATACGGCCGCGCGGCCTCAGGCGCCTGGTCGCTGGAGACGATCTACGGCCTCTTCCCAATTCTCAAGGAGCGGCGCGACGCGCCTGCAACCGCGCTTTCCGGTGGTCAGCAGCAGATGGCCGCGATCGGCCGCGCCCTCATCTCAAACCCGCGCATTCTGCTCTGCGACGAGATCAGCCTTGGGCTCGCCCCGGTCGTCATCCGCGACATCTATGCGATCTTTCCGCGGCTTCGCGAGACCGGCGCATCCGTCGTCATCGTCGAGCAGGACATTGGCCAAGCGCTGAAGGTGGCCGACCGCGTCTATTGCATGATGGAGGGCCGGGTGACGCTTACCGGCGCGCCCGCCGAACTCACGCGCGAGGCCATCCATGCCGCCTACTTCGGGGCGCCGTGATGGTGAGCCTCGCCGACACGCTAATCCAGGGCGTGCTGCTCGGCGGTCTCTATGCGCTATTCGCGGCCGGCCTGTCGCTGATCTTCGGCGTCATGCGCCTCGTCAATCTCGCGCACGGCGATCTCATCGTACTCGCCGCCTTCCTGATCCTGACCCTCGTCACCGCGCTTGGCCTTAATGCCTTCGTCGCAACGCTCATCGCTGCGCCAATCATGTTCGCGATCGGTTATGCCCTCCAGGCGCAGGTGCTCAACCGCACCCTCGGACCGGACATCCTGCCGCCGCTCCTGGTCACGTTCGGCCTTTCGATCGTGATCCAGAACGGGCTCCTTGAAGCGTTCTCGGCCGACAGCCGCCGCATCAACGTGGGCTGGCTCGAGACCGCGTCGCTGCCGCTCGGCCCGATCAATGTCGGCGTCATGCCGCTGCTCACATTCGCCTCCGCGCTCGCGGTCATCGTGGGCCTCAATCAGCTGTTCTATCGCACCGCGCTCGGCCGCGCGTTTCGCGCGACGTCCGACGACAAGGTCACCGCCAGCTTAATGGGAATACGGCCGGACCGGATTTTCGCGACCGCAACCGGCATCGCGATGGTCGTGGCCGCGATCGCCGCGCTCTATCTCGGCGCGCGCGCCAATTTCGATCCCACAATCGGTCCGGCGCGGCTCATCTACGCGTTCGAGGCCGTCATCATTGGCGGCCTCGGATCGATGTGGGGCACCCTTGCCGGCGGCGTCATCATCGGGGTCGCGCAGACCTTCGGCGCCGCGATCAATCCCGAGTGGCAGATTCTCCTCGGCCATGTCGCTTTCATTGCCGTGCTTCTCATCAAGCCGCGCGGGCTCTTTCCGCGCGCAACCGATTAGGAGGGCCTTCGTGGAAGCGACGCCGGCGGGCTGGTGGGTCGAGACCCGGACAAAAGCTTCCGCGATCTTCGCCCTCGTCGCGATCGCGACGATCCTTGTCGCCCTTGCCGCGCCGTTGTTCGCCTCGCGCGGCGCGCTGCAGGACCTGTTCTTCATCCTGACGATGCTGGTGCTGGCGCAGAGTTGGAACCTGCTCGCCGGCTACGCCGGGCTGGTGTCGGTCGGCCAGCAGGCGTTTGTCGGCTTTGGCGGCTATGCGATGTTCGCCTGTGTCCTTCTTGCGGGGCTCGATCCGCTTCTTGCCATTCTCATCGCCGGCGTCGCGGCGACGCTGCTCGCCGTGTTGACCGGTCAGTTCGTTTTCCGGCTGCAAGGGGCGTATTTCGCCATAGGGACGTGGGTTGTCGCGGAGGTTGTGCGGCTCACGCTCGCCCAGTGGGCGGCGCTGGGCGGCGGCACGGGCACGTCTTTGCCGGCGCACGCGACACGCGACATGCTGGGCGCGACGACGGTAGGCCGCCTTTTCGGCTTTCGTCCCGCCCAGGCCGTCGACACGATCTGCTACTGGCTGGCTTTGGTCCTCGCCGTCGGGACGATCGGCTTCATCTACCGCCTCTTACGTTCGCGTCAGGGGTTGGCGCTCGCGGCCGTTCGCGACAATCAGGAGGCGGCGCGCTCGGTCGGCGTAGACGCTCGCCGGGTCAAGACCTTCGTCTATTTCGCCGTCGCCTTCGTGACAGGCCTGACCGGCGCTCTGATCTATGTCCAGAAGGCGCGCATTTCGCCGGATGCCGCCTTCTCCGTCCTCGACTGGACCGCCTATGTGATTTTCATCGTGGCCATCGGCGGAATCGGCACGATCGAAGGGCCGATCGTCGGCGTCGTCGTCTTTCTCTTGCTTCAGAACACGCTGGCCGACTATGGATCCTGGTATCTGCTCGTCTTGGGCTTGATCGGCATCGTCGTCATGCTCTTCGCGCCGCGCGGTCTCTGGGGCTTGTTCAGCGAGCGCACAGGGATTCAGCTCTTCCCCGTCCGACGAATGCTGGTCGGCGGACCGCCGATCGCCGCGAGCGAGGAGACGCCGGATGCTCTCAAGGGCGCGCCGCACGTCGATTCGGTCGGCGAAAACGCAAGGCCAAGCCGCTCCGGGCGCTAAAAGCGCATCATCAAAAGCTTAAGGAAGCGCCATGCAACCGCACGAGAAAGGGTTCTTCACCGAGGAGGACTCGGTCGAAGTCGTCACCGGCCGCAACGCTAAAGCCAAGGACGAACGCCTCAAACACGCGATGGCCGTCATTACGCGCAAGCTGCACGAGGCCGTCAAGGAAATCCAGCCGACGCAGGACGAATGGCTTGAAACGATCCAGTTCCTGACCCGGACGGGACACATGTGCGACGATTGGCGGCAGGAGTTCATCCTGCTCTCCGACATTCTGGGCGTGTCGATGCTGGTCGACGCGATCAACAATCGCAGATCCTCGGGAGCTTCGGAAAGCACAGTGTTGGGCCCGTTTCATGTGGCCGGCGCGCCCGAACTGCCGATGGGGGCGAATATCTGCCTCGATCGCAAGGGCGAGGACATGGCGATCTCGGGCCGGATCCTCGACACTGAACGCCGGCCGATTGAGGGCGCTGTGCTCGACGTGTGGCAGGCCAACGACGAAGGCTTCTACGACGTGCAGCAGAAGGGTATCCAGCCCGACTTCAACCTGCGTGGAATCTTCCGCACCGGCCCTGACGGCCGCTACTGGTTCCGTGCGGTCAAGCCCAAGTTTTATCCGATCCCCAACGACGGCCCGGTCGGCAAGCTCCTCACGGCACTCGGCCGTCAGCCCTATCGGCCGGCGCACCTCCACTTCATCATCAAGGCGACCGGCTTCGACACGCTTACGACTCACATCTTCGATCCCGACGACCCCTACATCAATTCGGACGCGGTCTTCGGCGTGAAGCAGAGCCTGCTTGCCGAATTCAAGAGGATCGAGGATCCCGCCACGGCGAAGAAGCACGGATTTTCCGGCCCGTTTTGGGAAGTCGAATACGATTTCACCCTGTCGGCCCCTTGCCCGACCAAAGCTAAGGAGCGCGCATGAGGCCAGTCGTCGTCGCTGTCGCCATAACCGGCTCCGTTCCGCGCAAACGCGACAATCCCGCTGTCCCCATCACCCCGGAGGAGCAGGTCGCCTCGACCCGCGAGGCCTTTGCGGCCGGCGCTTCACTGGTTCACATCCATGTCCGCAACCCAGACGAAAGTCCCTCGTCCGACAGCGCGTTGTTCGCAAAAGTACAGGAAGGCGTGAAGCGCCATTGCCCCGGAATGATCGTCCAGTTTTCGACGGGCGGCCGCGGACGCGATCCGAGCGCCCGCGGAACGTCTTTGAGTCTTAAGCCGGACATGGCCTCGCTCGCCACCGGCTCAGTCAACTTCCCGACGATCGTGTACGAAAACTCGGCTCTTCTCGTGCGGGAGCTGGCTGCGCGCATGCGCGAATTCCGCATCAGGCCGGAGATCGAGATCTTCGACTTATCCCACATACACGGAGCGCGTCGGCTCATTGACGAAGGCCTGATCGACGACCGCCCGCATGTGCAATTCGTACTCGGCATTCAGAACGCGACGCCGGCGGAGGAGCCCCTGCTCGACATCCTCTTGCGCGAACTGAAACGCGTCCTGCCGAAAGCCACATGGACCGCCGCCGGCATCGGGCGCCATCAGGCCCCGGTGATGGATTGGGCGTTGGCTCGCGGCGCCGACGCCGTCCGCACCGGTCTTGAGGACAACGTTCGCATGAGCAAGGATCGTCTGGCGAAGAGCAACGCCGAGCTTGTGGAGGCGGCGGCCGCGATATGCGCGAAGCATGGCGCGCAGCCGGCTACGTCACAGGAAGCAAGAGCCCTGCTCGGATTATCGCAGGCTCAATGACGGGATTGTCATGTCTGGACGTATACGGACCTGCTCGGTTGCAACGGGTTTGGCGACCTTTGGGGGCAAAGGTCACAACTGCAGAGCGGGAGTGGGCCAACGGCATGGCCGGGCTCGCCCCGGCTTCATAAAGGCTCTGCTGGGTGACTCATAGGGGATTGAACGAACCCGCTGACGCGGGAGATCTGCGGGGTTTGTGACGGGAAGCTCCTGCTGGGAGGGTTTGGATGTTGAGCCACCCATCCCACCAGGAGTTCCCGATGACCGAAGCCAAGCCGATGAGCGCCCTTCGCCGCCGCATGATCGACGACATGATGCTTCGCAACCTGTCGCCGGCCACACCGCGATCGTATCTGCACGCGGTGACGAAGTTCAGCCGTCATTTCGGCTGCCCGCCGGACCGGCTCGGGCTTGAGGATGTCCGCGCGTTCCAGGTGCATCTGGTCTCGCAAGGGATCTCCTGGCCGGCTCTGAACCAGATCGTTTGCGCGTTGCGGTTCTTCTTCGGCGTGACGCTGGACCGCGCCGAGATCCCGGAGCGGATCGTTTGTGCGCGGACGCCGCGCAAGCTGCCCTCGATCCTGAGCGCCGATGAGGTCGTGCGCTTTCTGGAAGCCGTGCCGTCGCTGAAGACGAGGGTGGCGCTGACCACGGCCTATGCCGCGGGCCTGCGCGCCTCGGAGGCGGTGAGCCTGCAGGTGGCCGATATCGACAGCAGGAGGATGGTGCTTCAGGTCCGGCACGGCAAGGGCGCCAAGGACCGCACCGTGATGCTGTCGGCGGCGCTGCTGGCCATCCTACGCAGCTACTGGCGATTGGCACGCCCGACGCCATGGCTGTTCCCGGGCCGCAGCCCGGACAAGCCGATCGATGTCCAGGTCCTGCACGCCGCCTGCCGCTCGGCAACTAAGGCGGCAGGGCTCACCAAGCGGGTCAGCGTCCACACGCTGCGCCACAGCTTCGCCACCCATCTTCTGGAGAGCGGAACCGACATCCGGATCATCCAGGTCCTGCTGGGCCACAGCAATCTGTCGACGACGGCGCGCTACAACCATGTGGCGACCACGACGATCGCCATGACGCAAAGCCCGCTGGACCGCCTAGACCTGGCCGTCACGCCGCCCGCCTGAGCGGCGCGTACGGGCCCCGTTCTGGAAGTGGCGGATATCTTCCGCCGCCACGGCCCTGCCTATCGCCGTGACCGGCAAGGCTCGCTCGGCCGCGTCGAAACGCGCGTCATGCGCGCCATCGAGCTGTGCCGCACGGCGGCGCTCGGCGGTCATCTCGAAGCCTGCGGCAATTGCAGCCACACCCGCATCGCCTACAACAGCTGCCGCAACCGACACTGCCCGAAGTGCCAGGGGTCAGCTCGCGAGGCCTGGCGCGACGCGCTGGCTCGGCCGCACCCTCGGGCTGAACAGCCCGGCGCGGTCTCCGCGCCTGATCGCCCGTTACGGATATATGGATGGCTCGTGTCGTGCTTACGATGACGCGCCGTCGCTGAACAGAGCGAGTGACATCATGGCAGACGATACCGATGTTATTATCAATATGCTGGACACCCTGCGGAGAGACTTTGGACGCGGTTCTGACTCACCGGACGACCCGTTTAATAAACTTAAAAAAGAATATTTAACGGCCAAGAAAAACGCGACGAGCGCGGCAGATTGGGAACGTTACCAGACCGCGTTCGCAGCTGCCCTGCCTGAATTCACAAAGGGAGTCATCGCAGCGGACGCGGCGTTTAAAAGCGGCGATGTCTTTGGCGGCGCGGCGGCCATTATGGACATATGTGCAACCGCGGCAAATTTCATTGGCGCTTTGTCTGCCGCGGGAGGGCCTCCGGGGGCTGTAATAGCAGCAATTTTTTCCGTCGTGTCCATGATCCTTAACGCTTTTAAGCCACAGACACCTTCATTGCAGGAAGAGATCGAAAACCTACTTCGTCTGACGCAGGCTGAGCAGCGGATAGACGAGCTTAAGACCGCTGAAGATGATTGGCGGGTCTTTTCAGGCGCACTGGATAATGCCAAGCCATCTGAGGTACCCGACGTCCTAAACAAGGTGAACCCAGTGGAGGGGCCTTGCTTTCATTTGATTCGGTATGCAAATCAATGGTTAAGAAACCAGAAGAACTATAGTCAGGATCTGTGGATCGAGGTTTTGGTCACCCAGTGCCAAGTCTATGTTGGCATGATACTCACGTGCACTTTATTGACTCAGAGGGCTGTGAGCGCCAGCGGCTCGGGGGGAGCGTCGGTCCCATATCGATCAGATCCAACGTTTGCTAAACTCGTAAAGGCTATAGATGTATTCACACTTGTAGTCAATCAGTGCCATCTAATACAAATCGAATTTCTCAACGATATTCGACCGCTTGCACGAAATAAAGGGCTCGTCTGGCACGTAGGTGGCGCTAGTGGAACGACTCCCGGGCCGCTTTACCTTCAAACTGTACCCAAGGGGGCCAAAAAAAACGGCGAGATACACGATTTCAGCGGAAAACTGGACGCCATAACCGTCTCACCCGTCAGGCCAGAGCCAACTGATAACCCGCGCAAGCCACGTCTGGCGGTTTTCCACATATCACCGCGCGACCCATGGCCGTGGGTGGAAATGGGAATCGATGTGCTGGACCAGGGAGCTCATAATTATTGGGGCTTTGTGTCGCGTGAGAAGATGGTGGATTGGAATAAGACGATAATGGAATTTGAAGACCGTAGAAATCACCCGTTCGACAAGCAAGGGCGGCTGTGGTGGGGGATGTCCGGGGACTGGGAGCTAACCCAACGATTCAGGCTGGAAGAAGGTCGTAGCGCGGGATGAAGGGAACCGCGCTTACGATATCTGCGCGACTCCTGGAGGAGCGGCGGGGGAGGTCTACTTATACTCGGCCTCGGGGAACAAGATCG
>Ga0210392_10001991_pt1 | contig 10549 bp, 3 predicted proteins | sample IncBWC30OmetaG_FD_161057 | JGI IMG/M metagenome (GOLD analysis project Ga0210392, IMG submission 161057) | Forest soil microbial communities from Barre Woods Harvard Forest LTER site, Petersham, Massachusetts, United States - Inc-BW-C-30-O ...
GCGATCTGCAAAAAACCTTCGGCCTGCCCTTCGATCCGTTTGCACCTGTCATGGCGATGGGTAGCCGGCTGACGACACAGAAGATGGCCGACGTAGCCATTGATGCAATACCGACGCTGCTCGCAACACACCCACGCCTGCAAATCGCCATTCTCGGCTGCGGCGACCGCGATCTCGAAATCGGCCTGCGCGAACTGGCAGCCAGTCATCCTGAGCGTATCGGCCTGCACATTGGCTATGACGAAGAGCGCGCGCACTGCTTGCATGCAGGCGCCGACATGCTGCTGCACGGCAGCCGCTTCGAGCCTTTTGGCCTCACGCCGATCTACTCGATGCGCTATGGCACGGTGCCTATCGCATCACGCGTCGGCGGCCTCGCCGATACCGTGCTCGACGCAGGCAGTGTTGAGCAACCCGTCGCGCACGCAAGCGGCTTCCTGTTCGATGGCGAAGGCACGCAGGACATGGTTGCTGCCGTCGATCGTGCTCTCGCGATGTTTGCGCAACCTCAGTTGTGGCGCGCGTTGCAACGCGAGGATATGAGTGCCGATGCGGGCTGGGAGAAGTCATCCCAGCTCTATATCAACCTGTATCGCACGCTGATCGCCGAACCTGCGAAAGCGATGTTTCAACCGGTCAACCGGGAGCGATTTTCGCGACCCATAGAGCAGGTATCGATGAAACGAGCCTGACGTACCGCATGCCGGCAACGCTGCCGGCGCGTCATCGAAAAGAGGTAACTGATGCTGAAAAACCTGGAACCTCACAAGAAGATCATCACGCCCGGCTCCGGTCTCGCTTTTGTCGACACCGAGCTCTCCACCGACAAGTCGTCGACACCAGCGAAGTTCGAGGCCGAACTTCCGCAGGGCGATGCGGCGATCAAGACAAAAACAAACTCGAAGGTGCCCGCAAGAGCAGACGCCAAACGCGCAGACGCCCAGCTCGATGCACGCAGCGAACCTTCGTCACAGCCGAAACGCGAAACACCGATCTTGTCGCGACCACAAACCGCGCGCACGCTCAAGGCCGCACTGGCGGCGCCACGGCTTGCCATCGAGAAGGTCAGCCCCGCTGTCGACGACGGTTGCTTCCCCGTAAAACGCAGCGTCGGCGACAACGTGCGTGTTGAAGCCGATGTGTTCATGGATGGACACGATCGTATCTCTGTAGCGCTGCTGTGGCGCACCTACGATGTCGACGAGTGGAACGAAGTGCGCATGCGCGCACTCGGCAATGATCGCTGGACAGCCAGCTTTCCGCTGGAGCGCATCGGCCGCCATCTGTTCACCATCGAAGCCTGGCGCGACACCTGGTCGACGCTCAGCAATGAACTCAGCAAGAAATTTGCAGCGCGGCAGGATGTCTCTCTCGACGTAGCCGAAGCACGTAACTACATCGAACAAGTCGCTGCACAGGTCGAGCCACACCCTGCCGAGCTCGACACGCTATTGCAGGAACTCGCTGCGGCCATCGAAGCCGATGCGAAGAACGCCCAGACTGCCAACGTCAGCGCCAGCGCCAGCGCCGTAGCCTTGCTCGTCAGCGAGCGCACCGCCGCCACGCTGGCTGCATCGGATCGTCGCGCCTTCGTGCTGCGTCTGGATACGAAATTTGCGGTCGATGCCGATCGCCCCATCGCCAGCTTTGCCAGCTGGTACGAACTCTTCCCGCGCTCACAGGGCGCGTTGTCCGAAGATCATCATGGCACATTTGACGATGTCATAATGCGCCTGCCTGCCATTCGCGATATGGGTTTTGACGTGCTGTACTTTCCGCCGATCCACCCGATCGGCAAAAGCAATCGCAAGGGCCGCAACAACAACCTGATTGCGGCGGAAAACGATCTGGGCAGCCCGTACGCAATCGGTTCGGCCGAGGGCGGGCACGATGCCATCCATCCGCAGCTTGGAAACTTCGACGACTTCGCGCGACTGATCAAAGCGTCAGCCGAACATGGCCTGGAGATCGCGCTCGATTTCGCCATCCAGTGCTCGCCCGATCATCCCTGGCTGCGCGAGCACCCGGAGTGGTTCCAGTGGCGCGCCGACGGCAGTGTGCGGCATGCGGAAAATCCGCCGAAGAAGTACGAAGACATCGTCAACGTCGACTTCTACGCGCCGGACGGCGCCAATGGCCCGGTCGCGCCCGCGCTGTGGCTCGCACTGCGCGACATCGTGTTGTTCTGGGTTGGTCATGGCATACGCATATTCCGCGTCGACAATCCGCACACCAAGCCGCTGTCGTTCTGGCAATGGATGATCGCGGAGGTGCGCGGCAGAAACCCTGATGTCATTTTCCTGGCGGAGGCGTTCACACGGCCCAAGGTCATGGCACGTCTCGCCAAGATCGGCTACACCCAGTCCTACACCTACTTCACCTGGCGTGAGAGCAAGTGGGAGCTGACGCAGTACCTGGAGGACCTCAATGCGCAACCACTGCGCGAGTTCTTCCGGCCGCATTTCTTCGTGAACACGCCCGATATCAATCCGCGTTTCCTGCAGCGTTCGGGCCGGGCGGGCTTTGTCATCCGCGCCGCGCTTGCCGGTTTCCTGTCGGGGCTGTGGGGCATGTATAGCGGCTTCGAGCTCTGTGAGGCCGCAGCCGCGCAGGACGGCGATCACAGCAAGGAAGAATACGCCGATTCGGAGAAGTACCAGATCAAGGTGCGCAGCTGGCAGCAGCCCGGCAACATCGTCGGCGAGATTGCGCTGATCAATCGTATCCGCCGCAACGCGCCCGCCTTGCACAGCCATCTCGGTCTTAAATTCCATCGCGCCGACAACGAGCAGGTCCTCTTCTTCACCAAGACACTGTCCGCAGCGCATGACGATAGCATCGTCGAGGATATTGTCCTGGTTGCAATCAACCTCGACCCGTTCAACGTGCAGGAGAGCTATGCCGAGTTTCCGCTGTATGCCTGGGGTTATGCCGACGATGCGGAATTCGCCGTCGAAGACCTAGTCAGCGGCAATCGCTGGGTCGCGCGCGGCAAGCACCAGACGCTGCGCCTCGACCCCGGCGTGCTGCCTTTTCTCGTCTGGCGCATTACGCCAGGCCAGATTACACAAAATATAACCGGAACATGACAAATGGCTGAGCGAGATACATCGACGCCCCAACCGCGCGCACGCAAGCAGACCTTCGTGAACGGACTCGGCGAGGAAAGCCGTGACGATCCGCTGTGGTACAAGGACGCTGTCATCTACCAGGTGCACATCAAGTCCTTCTTCGATTCCAACAACGATGGCATCGGCGATTTTCCTGGTCTGACGGAGAAGCTCGACTACATCGCCGACCTGGGCGTCAACACGATCTGGCTGCTGCCCTTCTATCCCTCGCCGCGTCGCGACGATGGTTATGACATTGCCGAATATCGCGGCGTGCATCCCGACTACGGCGATATGGGCGACGCCCGACGCTTCATTGCTGCCGCCCATGCACGTGGCATGCGCGTGATCACCGAGCTGGTTATCAATCACACCTCGGATCAGCATCCCTGGTTCCAGCGAGCGCGCCACGCCAAGCCCGGCTCGGCGGCACGCAATTATTACGTGTGGTCCGCCACCAATCAGGCGTACGAAGGCACACGTGTCATCTTCTGCGACACCGAGAAATCCAACTGGACCTGGGACCCGGTCGCCAATGCTTACTTCTGGCATCGCTTCTACTCGCATCAGCCGGATCTGAATTTCGACAACCCGCTGGTGCTGCGCGCCGTGCTCGGCGTAATGCGCTTCTGGCTCGATCTTGGCGTTGACGGGCTGCGCCTGGATGCCGTGCCCTACCTCGTCGAACGCGAAGGCACCTCGAACGAAAACCTGCCCGAGACGCACGCCATTCTCAAGCGCATCCGCGCGCATCTCGACGCGTCATACAGCGGCCGTTTGCTGCTCGCCGAAGCCAACCAGTGGCCCGAAGACGCGCAGGAGTATTTCGGCCAGGGCGACGAATGCCATATGTCATTCAACTTTCCGCTGATGCCACGCATGTATATGGCCATCGCCAAGGAAGATCGCTTTCCCATCGTCGACATCATGCGTCAGACGCCGGACATCCCGGCCAATTGCCAGTGGGCAATCTTCCTGCGCAATCACGATGAGCTGACGCTGGAAATGGTGACCAGCTCGGAGCGCGATTACCTGTGGGAGACCTACGCCGCCGACCGCCGCGCGCGCATCAACCTCGGTATTCGCCGCCGCCTCGCGCCGCTGCTCGAACGTGATCGTCGTCGCATCGAACTCATGAATGGCCTGCTGTTCTCGATGCCCGGCACGCCGGTGCTCTATTACGGCGACGAAATCGGTATGGGTGACAATATCCATCTTGGCGACCGCGACGGTGTGCGCACGCCGATGCAGTGGTCACCCGACCGCAACGGCGGTTTCTCGCGCGCCGATCCTGAAAAACTCGTGCTGCCCGCACTCAACAGCCCGCTGTATGGCTATGAATCTGTCAATGTCGAGACGCAGCGCCGCGACCCGCATTCGCTGCTCAACTGGACACGCCGCATGCTCACCCTGCGCGGCCAGTACAAGGCTTTTGGTCGCGGTCGCATGCGCTTCCTGTTTCCGGGAAATCGCAAGATTCTCGCGTACGTTCGCGAGCATGACGGGGAGACCATCCTGTGTGTGGCCAACCTGTCGCGCGCGCCGCAAGCCGTCGAACTCGATCTGTCGGAATTCGCTGGCCGCGTGCCGGTGGAGATGCTGGGCGGCACATCGTTCCCCGGCATCGGTCAGGCGAAATACCTGCTCACTTTCCCGCCTTATGGTTTCTACTGGTTCCTGCTGAGTACGACAGCGCAACCACCCACATGGCATAGCGCCGCCCCGGAGCAATTACAGGAATACGTGACGCTGGTCGTGCACAGCCGCCTGCGTAACGAGCTCACTGAATCATCGCGCGATGTACTGCAGCGCGAAGTCCTGCCGAATTACCTGTCGCGTCGCCGCTGGTTCGCCGGCAAGGGTCTGCCGATACGCCATGCGCATATCAGCTACATCACGCCATTGCCGTCTCCTGACCTGTTCCTCACCGAAGTCGAAGTGGAGAGCGGCAAGAAGGATGGCGAGACGCGCACCGATCGTTACGTGCTGCCCATCGGCGTGCTGTGGGATCAGGAAACCCTGCCCGCCTTGCCGCAGCAGCTCGCCTTCGCGCGATTGCGGCGCGCCAATCGCGTCGGCTTCCTCACCGACGCGTTCGCACTGGCGCCTTTCGTACACGCCATGCTGCAAGCATTGCGCGAACGCAGTGTGATGCCGGCCGGCACGAGTGGAGAACTCCACTTCCTGGCGGAGGACGCAGACGATGCACTCAACGTCCCCGCCGATGTCGAAATAACCTGGCTGCATGCAGAGCAATCGAACAGCTCGCTGGTCATCGGCAACACCAGTGTGCTGAAAATCATTCGTCGCGTCGTCTCCGGCGTGCATCCCGAAACGGAGATGACGCGCCACCTCAGCCATCTCGGCTTTGCCAATATCGCCAGCCTGCTCGGCGAAGTGGTGCGCGTCGCGCCGGACGGCACGCTCAACACCATCGCCGTTCTGCAGCGCTATATCGGCAACCAGGGCGATGGCTGGACCTGGACGCTGGACTACCTGCGCCGCACGACCGACGAAGCATCCTCGGCCACTGCGGCACCGAGCGAGTTGACGCCGCAAGTGGGCGAAGATGACGACTATGAAGACGAGCTGCGCGCCTACGCCAGCTTCGCGGCCATTGTCGGCCGACGCCTCGGCGAACTGCATGTCAGCCTGTCCTTGCCGTCGACCGATCCGGCTTTCACGCCTGTGGTGGCGACCGCCGACGACGCTGCCGATTGGGGCGCCGCCGCGCAAGTGCAACTCAATCTGGCGCTCGACATCCTGCAGCAGACGCAAGGCGCGATGGCCGAGGTACCGGTCGACGTGCAGACGCAGGAAATCGCTCGTCATATTCTAGATCAGCGTCAGACCTTGCTCACCGCCATTCGCGAGAGCGCAGCTAAGGGTATTGGCGCCATACGCACCCGCGTGCATGGCGACTTCCATCTCGGCCAGGTGCTGGTGGTCAAGGGCGACGCCTACATCGTCGACTTCGAGGGCGAGCCCACCAAGAGCATGGAGAAGCGGCGCGACAAGAGCAGTCCGCTGCGCGATGTCGCCGGCATGCTGCGCTCCATCGATTACGCCGTGGGCGCAGCCAGCGACCCGCAACGCGAAGGCGGCGTGCAGCCTCTCGCCGCCACGCAGGCACAACGCACGGCACTGATGCAACGCTTCCGCGAAAACGCGGAAACGGCATTCCTCGGCGCTTATCGCGAAGTGGCGCGCAACACCTTGCACCCTTGGGCGAATCCCGAGGCTGAAGAGGCCTTGCTCAATCTCTTCCTGATTGAAAAAGCCGCTTACGAAATCTGCTACGAGGCAGCCAATCGACCCGTCTGGATCAACCTTCCCATACGTGGTCTGGCTGCCTTGCTGGATCGATTGAACACAGCGCATAGCGGCTGATATTTCAACCCAAGCTTCAACCATTCACCGCCTGGAGAACATCATGGGCCACAGCAATTCGCCGTACATCGGCAGCGCGCTACATCCCCCCGCCGGCGAGCGCATTGAGCTCGATGGCGCCGAGCGCGCCGCCGCCCAAAGCCTGCTCGATGGCCGTCATGGCGACCCGTTCAGCTTCCTCGGTGCGCACCAGGCCGATGGTTATATCGTGGTGCGTGTATTCGTTCCGCATGCCGACAGTGTGCACATGCTCGCGCGCGATGGTGTGCGCAGCATCGGCGATTTCTCGCCTACAGATTTCGATGGGCTGTTCGTCATTCATATCGAGCAGCTCGAACCCTATCTTCTGTCCATCGACTGGAATGGTACGACGCAGATCACCGAAGACCCGTATGCCTTTGGCGCCTTGCTCGGTGATCTCGATCTGCACCTGATTGCCGAGGGCCGGCATCGCGAGCTCGGACGCTGCCTCGGCGCGACGCACATGGATGTCGAAAATATCGCCGGCGTGCGCTTCGCGGTGTGGGCGCCCAATGCCATGCGCGTATCGGTGGTCGGCGAATTCAATAGTTGGGATGGCCGGCGTCACCCGATGCGCCGTCGTCATGCGGCGGGCGTGTGGGAAATATTCCTGCCGCGCGTGCCTGTCGGTGCCCGCTACAAATACGAAATCATCAGCCGCGAAGGCCATCTGCTACCGCTCAAGGCTGACCCTATGGCGCTGCAATGCGAGGTGTCGCCAAAGACCGCTTCCATCGTCGCCAATACGGCGCCGCTGCACTGGACCGACCAGGACTGGATGGCGCGCCGCCCGGCACTGCAGACTGCGCAAGCGCCTATCTCCATCTACGAAGTGCATGCTGCGTCGTGGATGCGTCTCGACGATGGTCGCTCACCGCACTGGAGCGAGCTGGCAGATCGCCTGATTCCCTATGCACTTGACATGGGCTTCACGCATCTCGAACTGCTGCCCATCATGGAGCATCCCTTTGGCGGTTCGTGGGGCTATCAGCCGCTGGCGCAGTTTGCGCCCTCCTCGCGTTTTGGCGCACCGGAAGGCTTCGGCCTCTTCGTTGACCGCTGCCACGCAGCCGGGCTCGCCGTGATCCTCGACTGGGTGCCGGCGCACTTTCCAAATGATGCACATGGCATGGCGCAGTTCGACGGTACGGCACTCTACGAGTATGCCGACCCGCGCGAAGGCTGGCATGCCGACTGGAATACGCTGGTCTACAACTTCGGTCGTCACGAAGTGCGCGGCTTTCTCATCGCCAGTGCGCTGCTATGGCTGGAGCACTATCACGTCGATGGTCTGCGCGTCGATGCCGTCGCCGCGATGCTCTACCGCGACTATAGCCGCAAGCATGGTGAATGGCTGCCCAATATCCACGGCGGCCGCGAGAACCTCGAAGCGATTGCCTTCCTCAAGGAGCTCAACGAGATCATCGGCGAGCGCTGCCCGGGTGCTGTGGTCATCGCGGAGGAGTCCACCGCCTGGCCTGGCGTTACCGAAGCCGTGCATCGCGGCGGCCTCGGCTTTTCATTCAAATGGAATATGGGCTGGATGCACGACTCGCTGCGCTACATGGCGCACGATCCGATCTATCGCCGCTACCACCACAATGACCTGACCTTCAGCATGGTCTACGCCTATTCCGAGCGTTACGTGTTGCCGATCTCGCACGATGAAGTCGTGCATGGCAAGGGCACGCTGCTCAGTCGTATGCCGGGTGACAAGTGGCAGAAGTTTGAAAATCTGCGCGCCTACCTGGCCTTCATGTGGACGCACCCGGGCAAGAAACTCTTGTTCATGGGTTCAGAGATCGCTCAGTTCCACGAATGGAACCATGACGCACAAGTCGATTGGAACACGCTGCACGACCCCCTGCATCGCGGCGTGCAAAACCTTGTGCGCGACCTCAACCGTCTCTATCGCAGCGAAGGCGCGCTTCATATCGGAGACTCCGATCCGGCAGGTTTCACATGGCTGATTGGTGATGACTATGACAATAGCGTGTTTGCCTTTGCCCGCTACGCCGATGGCGCGGCCCCAATCGTCGTTATCTGCAATATGACGCCTGTATTGCGCTGCGACTACCGGGTCGGCGTACCACGCGGCAGCGAAGTGTGGCGCGAGATACTCAATACCGATGCCGGCCACTATGGCGGTTCCAACCACGGCAACCTGGGTGCGGTTTTTGCTCATGATGTTTCATCGCACGGTCAGGACTCTTCGATGAGCCTGACCTTGCCACCACTATCTGTGCTGATACTGCGCGGAGAGCATATTGCGTAGGATAGGTTCGGAGCGCAGCCACCCAACGATCAAATTCAAATTTATTCGAGCCTGATCTGTAGAACCTGCAATCAATCGCTGGAAACCTCATGACCCCTCGCGCAACACTGAGACTGCAATTTCGTCGTGAGTTCAAGCTGGATGACGCTACGCGCCGCCTCGATCAATTCGCGGCGCTCGGCCTGAGCCACGTTTACGCTTCACCCCTGCAACGCGCCCGCGAGGGCTCCGCATATGGCTATGACATAGTCGACTACGCCAGCATTAATCCTGAGCTCGGCGGCGAGGCTGCATTGCGGCGCCTGTCAGCAGGGCTGCGCGAACGCGGTATGGGGCTGATCCTCGACATCGTGCCGAATCATATGGCCACATCGTACGAGAATACCTGGTGGCGCCAAGTCCTCGAGGGTGGCAATAGCAGCCCCTACGCCGACTACTTCGATATCGACTGGCAATCTGCCGACCCGGTCCTGCAAGGCAAGGTGCTGGCGCCCTTTCTCGGGCAGCCCTATGGCGAAGCCTTGGTCAGCGGCGATCTCAAATTGCGTGTCGATGCAGAGACAGGCGCTTTCTTCATCGAGTATTTCACACAACGCTTTCCGATTGCATTGCGCGACTACGCAGCCATACTTGGCAGCAGCAGCGATCCGCGCTGCAAGCGGCTCGCTGCCTTATTCGCTGACCTCGGCGCAGGTAATACGCTGAATAACCGCTACGCCGACGAAGCACGCCGGGCCGTCGCTGCCGATATCGCCAACGGCACCAGCGCAGCTATCAGCGGAGCAGTCGGGCAGTTCTCTCCGCAAACTCCCGAAGGTCAGGCACGCCTGCACCGCCTGCTCGAACGCCAGCACTACCGCCTCGCCTGGTGGCGCAATGCAGCTGAAGAAATCAACTGGCGGCGTTTTTTCGAAGTTAGCGATCTGATCGGCATGCGTGTTGATCGCAATGAAGTTTTCCGCGATCAGCATGCGCTGGTCTTTCGCTTATATGCGGAAGGCATTATCGACGGTGTGCGTGTCGACCACGTCGATGGCCTCGCCAATCCGCGCATGTATTGCCAACAGTTGCGCGAACAGATGGAAGCGCTGGCGCCGCGTCGTCAGGCTCTCGGCTTGTCGACCACGCCCTACATCGTCGTCGAGAAAATTCTCAGCGATGGCGAGGTGCTACCGGCAGAGTGGCATGTCGACGGTAATACGGGCTACGACTTCATGGACGAAGTATCGAGCGTGCTGCATGACGAATCCGGTGCAGCGCCGCTCGAAGCGCTGTGGCGCGAGCTCTCGCAACAACAGCACACGTTCAAGGAAAACCTGCACGCGGCGCGGCACCAATTACTCACTGAGCATTTTGTTGCCGAGTTTGAAACTGCCATACGTTTCCTGCATCGCATCGCGCGCTCCAACCTCGGCACGCGTGACGTCAGTCGGGGAAGTCTGCGCCGCGCGCTGCATGCGCTGCTGGTGTGCTTCCCGACCTATCGCTTGTATGGCGAGAAGAGCGGACGCCAGCCCGGCGACGCCCCGGCGTTGCAAGAAGCACTCGACGGCGCGCGCACTATGCTGCGAGTGAGCGACCACGCGACGCTGGCCCTGCTCGACCAATGGCTCGGTGCCGAACCGCCAGAGGCGGCCGCGACCGAATTCGAAGTCGAATTGCGCTGCCGCGCCATGGTCAAGTTCCAGCAGCTCACGCCACCTCTAGCGGCTAAGTCGCTCGAAGACACGGTCTTCTATCGCTATGGTCGCTT
>Ga0210392_10001992_pt1 | contig 10548 bp, 7 predicted proteins | sample IncBWC30OmetaG_FD_161057 | JGI IMG/M metagenome (GOLD analysis project Ga0210392, IMG submission 161057) | Forest soil microbial communities from Barre Woods Harvard Forest LTER site, Petersham, Massachusetts, United States - Inc-BW-C-30-O ...
GACGGTCAGGATGTCGTCGATCAGGCCGCCCTTGTAGCCGCCGTACAGGCCAATCAGCGTGCCCACGATCGTCGCGACGGTGCCCGCCAGAAAGCCGACGTATAGCGAGGAGCGAAGGCCCGCGACGAGCAAGGACACCATATCGACGCCCAGGTGATCCGTGCCCAGCCAGTGCGCGCCGGACGGCGGCGTGTAGGCGAGGCCGACGCGCGTGGTCACGTCCACGTGCAGGACCAGGGGTCCCAAGAACGCGATCAGCAGCGTGCCGACGAAGAGCACCATGCCGAGCACGAACGACGGCGTCTTGAACAGATTGCCGAGTAGCTTCATGTCACTTCCCCGTCTGTTGCGCGGCTCGAATGCGCGGATCGAGGATGCCGACCAACACGTCTACGCTGAAGTTGGCGATCAGCACACAGATCGTGACGAGCAGGGTACAACCGGTGATCAGCGGGTAGTCGTTGCCCTCGATGGCGGTCAAGATCGCCATGCCCAGGCCGGGATAGCTGAAGACCATCTCCGTGATGAGCGCACCGCCGACCATGGTGCCGAGCGCGAGCGCGAGCCCGGTGAGCTGCGGCAGCATCGCGTTCCTAAACATGTAAAAGAGGATCTTGTTCTCTTTCACGCCCAGCAATTTGGCGTACTTCACGTAGTCCGTGCCAAGCTCGTAGATGCACATCGAGCGCATGCCGATGGCTTGCCCTCCGACGACGATCGAGAACACGGACAGGAACGGCAAGACGTAAAAGTAGCTGGCGCTGGCGATGAACTGGCGCGTCAGCTCCGGCGTGAGGCCGTCGTCGTAGCCGCCTGCAGCGGGGAACCACTCCAGCCGGATACCGAAGAAGTACACCAGCAGAATGCCGAAGCAGAATGCGGGGATGGCGCTGAGCAACAACGCCAGCGGGTACATGACTTTGTCGAACACGCCGCGCTTGTAAGCGGCCAGGGCGCCCAGCACGTTGCCGATCACCCAACCAAAGGCAATCGTCGGCAGTTGCAGCGCGAGCGTCCAGGGCAGAGCCGTCTTGATGATCTCGCTCACGCGCTTCGGGTACTGCAGAATCGAGCCGCCGAGGTCGCCCCGTAGACTCATGCCGAGGTAATTCACGAATTGCGAGACGAGCGACGTGCGGAGGGGCCTGCCCTGCGCGCTGCGCTTCACGTTGCCTCGGTCGTCCAGTTGGACCAAGCCGAATTCCTTGAGGTACGCCTCTTCCTTTTCCCTGGCCGAGGCGCTGTCGAGGCCGGAGCTGGCCTTGGCCATCATCGCGTCGACCGGGTTCGCGTCGCCCAGGCGCGGTAGGAAGAAATTGATCGTCACTGCGACCAAGAACGTGACGAAGTACCAGCCGGCGCGGCCGAGAATGTGCTTGAGGGTCGGGTAGTTCTTCAGCATCTGCGTAACTCGCGCGAGGGCCTCAGTGGGTCACCGGTTTGATGACCCACAGCATGTTGGTGCCCAGGCGATCACCCGGCGTGAGCGGCGGCAGGTAAGGATTGGCGGCGCTGGGCAGATTTGACCAATGCTTGGAGCTGAATTCGTAGAAGGCATCCGGACGGTACACGAGCGGCAAGTCGGGCTGCAGCTGCATGAACAGCACGTTGAGCTCGCGGTACGCGGCCAGCAGCGCCGTCTCGTCCTCGATGCTCGGGATCTGCGCGAGCAGCTCGTCGATGCGCGGCACGTAGTTTGCTGCTTTGGGGTCGTTGAACCGCCCCATGTTTTTGTACATTTTCTCGCCGAGCGGCGCGAAGTCCTGAGTCGTCATCAGCGTTTCGAAGCGCGACCAGGGCTTGGACGGCGAGGGCGCTGAGGACGGCGTATTCATGATCAAGTCGAAATCACCCTCGAACAGGGCGTTCCAGAACAAGCTTGCGTCGACGAAGCGTTCGCGGGCGTCGATGCCGACCGAGCGCATGCTCCGGACGGCGATGCGTACGATCGATTCCCAGTCGCTCCAGCCGGTGGGCGACTTGACGTACACGGTCGGCACTCTTTTGCCGTCTTTGTCGCGCGTCTCGACGAGCTCGCCGTCGGGGCCGAAGACCTGTGTGAAACCGCCCGCTTTGAGCTCGGCTTTGGCCTGTTCCGGATCGAACCAGGTGCCGTATTTCTTGGTGTCTTCGTCGGAGAAGAACTTCTGCTCGAGCCCAAAGGGCAAGATCAAGCCAGGCCTGAGCGGCTCACTATAACCCGACACTGCGAGCTCGCGGATGTCTTTGTAGTTGATGGCGAAGCCCATCGCACGGCGCATGTGCACGTCGTCGAGCGGGTGGTGCTCGTGGTTGACGATCAGCATCGGCATCGAGCTACTGAGGAAGAACGGCTCTTTGTCGAGCCAACTGCGTACGCCCTTTTTGGCTTTCAGCCAGATGCGCGGCACGAACGTGCTGGAGGCGTCGAGCCGGCCTTGCTGGAGCGCGATGCTGAAGTGATCGTTGCTCTTGTAGATCGGATGAACCACGTATTTCACGACGGGCTTCTTGCCGCCGTGTAGCGCCAGGTTCCCCCAGTAGTTGTCGTCGCGCACGACCGCTATTTTCTCGCTGCTGTAGGAGAAGAGCTGGTATGGGCCGGAGCTCACGACGTTCTTGTCGAACTTGAGCTTGTTGAGCTCGTCCAAGTTGCCGCCGCGCTGCTCCAGCAGCGGTTCGATGCTGTGGCGCGGGATGATGCGTTGAGCTTGCAGTCGGTCGAGCACGACCAGCGGGTTCCTCTTTTCGAGGTTGAGCTCGAAGACCACTCGGCGCGGATACTCGTTCCCCGGCGTCGGTTCTTTCGTCGCCGCCGAGCCGTCTTCGTTGTAGGCGCGGACCGCTGACAGGTACTGCCAGATCGGCGCGATGTCCAAGCTCTTGAAGCGTTGCCCGAGCTCGAAGGTGTAGGTGACGTCCCACGCCGTGACCGGCTTGCCGTCGTTCCAACGCGCGGCAGGGTTGAGCGTGACCTCGACGTTGTCGTCGTGCGCCGCGTACGACTCTGCGAGCAGCGGCTCCATCTTGCCGCTGATGGAGTTGTACATGAGCAGGGTCTCGTAGATCAGGTTCGTCGTGATCGGCCAATCCGGGCGACTCAGGAGCGGGTTGAACGAGGACGGTTCGCCCCACTGCCAGCCAGCGACGTAGAACGTCTCGCTGCGCGGGAAGCCGCTGCCGCTGTCGTCTGGATTCCGCCGGCAGTCAGCTAGGCCGAGCAGTGCGGTCAGCACCACGGCGACTTGCAGCGTGCGCCGGACCACGGGCCGCGCACGGAACGAGCTCGATGTGCCTTCCGGCGGGGCCGTCGGAAAGTCGAATGATCGCATCTCGGTCATGGCAATGCTGCGCACAGCTCGGAGCTCGGGCCGGTGTTGGAGAGGCGCGGCCTCGAGCGGAACCGGGTTCTTGACGCGCGGACCATAGCTCGGTCCGCGACTGAACCAAAGGGCCTCGAGCGAGCGTTCGAGCGCGTCGAGCTGCCCCAGCAAGCGCCGCGAGTCCGGTACCAATTCCACACGGTTCGTGCGGCTCTTATTGGTGATTTTGGGGGACTGCTGAGCAGGTCTCCCGAAGCCCGCTACGGGCTCTCGCGAAGGACCTTCGCGGACGCGCGTTTGGGTGTTTGCTCTGGCCATTCATGTCCATTTTCGGCCCTAGCGATCCAGAGAACGCCCGCCGCGGCCGAAATTCATCCGTTCTCGTCAGAATCCAGCTGGGAAAAAGGCCGGACTGCGCCACGAAAGCGAGGTCGAACTCGTGCTATGTCGGCCTGGTGAGAAGTTGCCGTGATGGAAAGTCAGCCAAGCGCATCTAGCTCGTCTAGGCCACGCAACCCGCGGGCTACGCCACGCCGTCAGGTCGCCGTGCGGCGCGTTCCGGCACGCCAGGATCTCGCTGAAAACGGCCGATGGAAGGTCCAACTCGAGCTCGCTCCGGCTGAGATTGCGCTGGTGTTTCGTCAGGGCCTGGCGCGCGGCGCCGAGGTCTGCCGGCAGGGTACGCAGGACTGGCGGCCGCTGGTCAGCACGCCAGAGCTGAGCTCGGCGCTAGCCGTGAGCTGGCCGATGCGAGTGGCGCGTCGGCCGAGCTCCAGCCTATCGGTGTCGGTCGCCCCGCCGCCACCGCCCGTGATCAAAAGCGCGCTCCCGCTTCTGGTCACGCGAGACGGCTTCGATTCGATCCCGGACTCGGCCGTCACGCAAACGATGCCACGGCCCGTGCCCACGGCGGCGCCGCCAACACCTGTCCAAGAAGCGCCTCTGGGCTTCACGCGTCCAGCGTTGCGCGCTCGTCCGTTCGAGCTCTCCGCGGTAGCGACGCTTTCGGTGCTGGCGACCCTGGTGACGACCTTGTTCGTCTCGCGTGCCCTGCACTCGGGGGCCTCGCGAGTTGCGTTTGACGAGGCGGTGCACGTGCTTGGCGAGGCGGTGCACGTGCCCAGCGCGACGTCCGAGCACCCGCTCGTGCGATCCGACGCCAAGCCTGTCGCGCCAGCTGTCGCGGCTCGCAGCACCGTTTCGGAGTTCGGTCCGGGCAGCGCGATCCCGGTGGTGCCGCTGACTGATCTACCCTTGGAGCACGCTGGCTCGACGTCAACGCCGTCAACGCCGGCTAACTCGTCGACCTCGCAGTCTTTGACCTCGGGCTCCGTGGATCGCGTTGAGCTTGCTCGAGCGTTGGGCCGCGCTGCGCACGCGGCGAGCGGCTGCGGCCCAGGTCCGGTCAGTACCCAGATGGTAGTGACGTTCGCCCCGTCGGGCGTGGCGCGTTTCATTCATTTCGCTGCGTCCCCGCCGCCGGCTGCGATGCAGTCGTGCGTGCTGAACGCAGTCGCCCGCACTCGCGTGCCGGCCTTCGAGGGTCCAGCGATCAGCGTCTCGAAGACGATGCGCTGGTAGCCGCTTCAGTTCGGGAACGCGGCTATCGGCGGAGCTCCCGGCACCGGTGAGCGACCTTGTGGCGCGTTGCCGCTCGGCGGTGCAGCAGCGGGTCCAGTCGGTAATGCGGGCGCCGCGGTGGGTGGCGGAGACGCGGGCAGCGAAGTCCGTGCCGGCGGAACGGGCGCTGGTGCCTGTATCGGCAGCGCTGAAGTCGGAGTCAGCTGCGTCGCGTTCGCGGGCAACTCTGAGGTCTTCGCGCGCTGCTCGGGCGAGAGCCATTTACGTGAATTCGGACAGCTGCGGAAGCGGCCTTCGATGGCGTCGCACCCTTCGCGATCCAAACGCCGCTCGACGGGCAACACCGCAGGCACGATGTCGTCCCAGCGAAAGGTCAGACCCGCGCCCAGCGTGAGCACCGAGGCGCCCGAAAAACCGCCGCCCAGCGTGCTCACACCGCTATAGACGCTAAAATCGACGTTCTCTCCCAAGTGAACCGAGCCGTCGAGCCCGGCGCGCATCGGCACCTTGAAGCTGAGGTCGACCGTCACGCCTTTCTTCACGGCATCTTCGATCGCGCTCTGGTTCAGAGTGAATTGGCACTGTTGGATCGTGGCCGGGTTGTTACACTCTGGCCCGGAGGGGGTGACGACGTTACTTCCGAGCTGGATGCCGTTCGGTTTGAACACGGTGTCCAGGTTCGCGCTCGGCGCCATCTCGAACCAGGGCGTGATCGTCACGGCCTGGTGAGGCGACAGCGGGACGCCGAAACCGAGCACCAAGGGTACGGTGAGGAAATTGCGCTCACCGCTCACGTACGCGGTTGGAACCGCGCCGACGTCGAACGCGATGGCTGCTTTGGGCACGCCGTCGTCGTAACGCCCCGCAACCGGAAATACGAACAGCGCTACGCCGCTCGCGCCGATGCCGTGAGCCGTCGAATCGTTGTCCTTCGAGGCGAAGTTCACGTAGTGCAGGCCGAACTGCGCGCTCAGCTTGCCCGAAGAGGAGCTGAAGTTCGCGTTGTAGCTGAAGCTGTTGAACGGACCGGCATCGCTTGCGCCGTGGCGGTAGGCCACTACGACGCTCGAAGCGCGCGTGTCGTACGTGGAGATGGCGGGAGCGTGGCTGCCCGGCAACGCTCGGGCGGTTTGACCGAGCAACAGGAGGAGGACTGGTAGAGACGCAATGATCAGGCGGTTTCGCACACAGGCAGCTACGCCCGCCGGCTAGCCATTTTTAACCCCCGGAGCGCTCGCTTCGCATCGCCAAAGGCGGCGGCGCCTCGGCTCTCGGGCCGTCTGCGGCTGGCCCTTGGTCGCCGAGCTGTGCGGGATCGGCAGGATTTCCGCTCTGTTCCGAGCTGTGCTCGGGACGACTGGCGACTCGCTCAAGATTTCGTTAGAGAGCCATCACTATGACCGAGCTCGCGAAACTTCCCGCCTCAGAACGTGCATCCCTCACGCAGGAGCTCGAGCAGCGTTACAACGCGTTCAAGGCGCAGGGCCTGAAGCTGGATATGACTCGCGGCAAGCCCTCGTCCGAGCAGCTCGATCTCGCTTCCAAGCTGACGGTGACCCTCGGCGAGACCGACTACAAAGGCAGCGACGGCAGCGACGCGCGCAACTACGGCGGCCTCGACGGCCTACCCGAGATGAAGGCGATCTTCGCGGACATGCTGGGTGCTTCGGCGGCACAGGTCGTGGTGGGTGGCGCGTCGAGCTTGACGATGATGCACGACGCGGTCGTGCGCGCTCTGCTTCACGGGGTGCCGGGCAGCAGCGAGCCCTGGGGCCGCGGCAAGGTGAAGTTCATCTGCCCGAGCCCGGGATACGATCGTCATTTTGCGATCTGTGAGCACCACGGCATCGAGATGCTCACGGTTGGCATCAACGACGACGGTCCGGACATGACCGAGGTCGAGCAGTTGGTGGCCAGCGATCCGGCGATCAAAGGCATGTGGTGTGTGCCGAAATACAGCAACCCGACCGGCACTACCTACAGCGACGACGTGGTGCAGCGCTTGGCCTCCATGAAGGCGGCAGCGCCCGATTTTCGGCTGTTCTGGGACAACGCTTACGCGGTGCACGACTTGTACGCCGAAGGCGACAAGCTCGCCAACGTGCTCACGGCGTGCGTTGCGGCGGGCAACCCGGACCGCGCCGTCGTGTTCGGTTCTACGTCGAAGATCTCGTTCGCCGGCGCGGGTGTGGCCGCGCTGGCTTCCAGCCCGGCCAACGTGGCCGACGTGAAGAAGCACAGCTCGATTCAGACCATTGGTCCGGACAAGCTCAACCAGCTGCGCCATGTGCGTTTCTTCAAGGACTACGCAGGCGTGCTCCAGCACATGCAGAAGCACGCGGAGCTGCTGCGTCCGAAGTTCGAGGCCGTGACCGAAGCGTTTGCAAAAGAGCTCGGCGGCAAAGGCGTTGCGACTTGGACCAAGCCGCGCGGCGGGTATTTCGTGAGCCTCGATACGCTCGATGGCTGCGCCTCGGAAGTGGTCCGCTTGGCGGACGGAGCGGGCGTCAAGCTGACCGCCGCTGGCGCAACCTTCCCGCACGGTAAGGATCCGCGCGACCGCAACATTCGCATTGCGCCATCGATGCCGCCGCTCGCCCAGGTTCGCGCCGCGATGGAGGTCGTGACCGTCTGTGTGCTCACGGCCAGCCTCAAGAAGCTCGGAGTCTGAGCGTCTGAGCTAGGGAACAAAAAAACGCCCTCGCCGCGGCGCGCGCGGTCGAGGGCGTTTCTTCCGGTCTTCGCGCAGACGTTATGCCGCGCGATCGACCGCCGATTTGAGGTCGCTCCACTCTTTGTCCAGGCGCGTCTTGGTCGAGTCCCAGGTCGTCGCGGACGCGGTTTCAATCGACTTCCAGTCGTCGGAGAACGCCGCGCGCTGCGTGCGGATTTGCGCCAGCTGCGCGTCGAGGTCCGCCTTCTTCTTGCCGGTAGCGGTCTTCGACTTGGCTTCCAGATCGGCGATCTTCTGATCGAGATCGACCAACTTGGTCGTCGTGTCGTGGCGGTAGTCCTCACGTATCTTGAGGAAAGCGGCTTGCGCCTCGGCGATCTTCTGGTCGGCGTCGGCTTGGGCCTTGTTCGCCTTCTGATCGGCCTCCTGATTGGCTGCGACGATCTTATCGTTGGCTTGGACCTGCGCGTTGGTAGCTTTTTCTTGTTCGTCAGCGGCCTTGTTGCAGCCACTCGCCAAGGCGAGAACCAGAGCACCGAGCCCGCAGACAATGATGGAAGAGCGAATCATAAAGAGCCTCCTGAGTTGAGTGACGGGAGGCCCTTAAGCACGGCCCGTGCCGAAGTCATCGACTCCGAAACGTCGCGGAAATTGTTGGATTTGGACGGGAAACGCCGTCGCAAATGGTCACAACGCGCGCTCACGTCACGCGCTCAAAAACGTCACGATCGGCTATCGGGGCTCCCCGTTCGAGCTCACAATAAGCACAGACCCAAGAGGCACGTGCCGTTGCCGTTGCCGTTGCCCATGCCCATGCCCTTACCCTTGCACTTCTTTCCGCAACTGCCGCAGTTATTCGGATCGGACTTGGTGTCGACGCACTTCGAGTCACACACCGAGTTGCCCGACGCGCAGCCCACGCCGCATTGACCGTTCGTGCAAGTGGGCATGCCGCCGGGAACCGCTGGGCACTTCGCGTTGCAGGCGTTGCAGTTGTTTATGTCTGACCGCGGGTCGATACAGGCCATGCCACAGGCGATGAACGGACTTTGGCACTGAAATCCGCACTTCCCCTTGTCACACTTGGGTGCGGAATGAGCGGGTGACGTGCACACGGTCGCGCACGCGCCGCAATTCGAAGTGTCGCTCGTTGTATCGACGCACGAAGCGCCACAGGTCGTCTTAGTGCCGCAGTCGGTGGTGCACTTTCCGCCTTGGCAAACTTGACCCGCGCCGCAGGCCTTGCCGCACGCGCCGCAGTTCTTGGGATCAGAGCTCTCGTCGATACATTGATTCGTGCATTTGGTGTAGCCATTGTTGCAGCTGACCACGCACTGCTTGGCCGCACATACGGACACGCCGTTGGCCGCGGTCGGGCAGGAAACCCCACATTTGCCGCAGTTCTGTGGGTCAGAGTCTAGGTTCTGGCAAGCAGCGCCGCACAGGCTGTAGCCCGGGTCACAGTTGAGACTGCAGCTGGAGGTGGTGCAGGCAGCGCTGCCGTGTGAACCCGGATTGCACATCATGGCACACGCGCTGCAATTGCTCGGATCGCTGGTGAGATTGACGCACGCGCCCGAGCAATTCTGAGTGCTGCCCGGGCAGCTCGAAGTGCATTTGCTCGACGAGCAGACCTCGTTCTGTGCGCAGGCTTTGCCGCAGCCCCCGCAGTTGGCGGGATCCGAGTCGGTCTTGACGCAGGTGTCGCCACACTTGGCGAAGCCTACGTTGCACGTCGACCCGCATTGTTTGGCGGTGCAAGTGGCCACACCGTTGGCCGGGGCGTCGCAAGCGTGTCCGCAGCTGCCGCAATTCGTCGGGCTTTGGCTGGTGTCGATGCACGCCGCGTCGCACTTATCGAAGCCATCTTCGCACGCGAAATCACACTTGGAGGCGGCGCACAGCGAGCTACCGTGCACCGGGCTCGCGCAGGCCGCTCCGCAAGCTCCGCAGTTGTTCGCCGACACGGTCAGGTCGAGGCAAGCACCCGAGCAATTGCTGAGAGTACCCTCACAGCTCGCTTTGCAGGCGCCCCCAGAACAGACGAGCCCGGGCGCGCAGACCGTGCCACAAGCGCCGCAGTTGCTCGGGTTGCTCGACGTATCTTGGCATTGGTCGCCGCACGATGTGAGGTTCGGGGCGCAGCTGACTTGGCATTTGCCGGCCATGCAAACAGCGCTGCCGCCTACCGGATCCGGACAGCGCGCGCCGCAATCCCCGCAATTGTCTGGATCGGTTTGGAAATCCACACACACGCTGCCGCACGCCGCATAGCCCTTGGTGCAGGCAAAATTGCATACGCTGTCGAGACACACTCCCGCGCCGTGCGCTGGCGCAGTGCACGTCGCGTCGCAGCCTCCGCAGTTTTTTGCATCCGAATCCAGATGGCTGCAACCGCTGTCGCAGCTGACTTCGCCGGTGCTGCACGGCACAGGCTGCGCGGACTGTCCGGCTTCTCCGTCCTGTGCGGGCAGATCCGCCGGCCGCACGCAGGTTGGGGGCGTGGCCGTGGTGTCGCACACGTAGCCGGAGCTGCAGCTGCCGCGCGCGTCGCAGGCCTTGCCGTCCAAGCTGGAGGTGATGCTGTTGGCACAGCTCCAGCTCAAGATCCCAACCGGGAGCAAGAGCAGTGCACGCAGCAGCCAGGACAGCCGCATCAGAACTCGTGCTCCACGAAGAGCGCGCCGCCGCCGGGCAAACCCGAGACGCTCGCCCGTGTCTCGGGTGATAGTCGGGTGTTGAACACGAGCAACGCCGCGCCCGTGACCACCACTGCACCGCCGATACCGGCCAAGACGCGCGCCGTGGTTTGCCGGCTATTCATGGCGTCGACATCGCGCTGAAAGTCGAGCTGAACTGTGTCGTCTTTGGCGGCGCTCTGCGCCGAGCGCCGGCTGACCTCGAAGAGCGCAGCTGCGCCGAGCAAGGCTGCTCCGGCACCCAGCGTGATGTACGGGGCGACACCGAAGCGCCGCCCGTGGCCCTGCGCCG
>Ga0210392_10001993_pt1 | contig 10547 bp, 10 predicted proteins | sample IncBWC30OmetaG_FD_161057 | JGI IMG/M metagenome (GOLD analysis project Ga0210392, IMG submission 161057) | Forest soil microbial communities from Barre Woods Harvard Forest LTER site, Petersham, Massachusetts, United States - Inc-BW-C-30-O ...
CTGAGTTGCGTTTGCACAGGCGTCAAAGACCCGCGTACAAGCGTCCAGGGTTGAATATGCGTGCCGGATCGAAGGCCTGTTTCAATCCCTGGTGGACGCGCAGCAGCACGGCGCTCAACGGCGCGAAAACCTCGACTCGATCCTGACCGCGGATCAGCGTCGCGTGGCCGCCCGCTCGCGCGGCGGCCTCACGAACCACATCAGGCGTGGCCGTGGTCCTCCACCAGCGCTGTGCCCCGCCCCATTCGATGAATTGCTCTCCTGGGAGCGCCAGCGCAGCGGTTACCGAGGGCACCGACAACCGCCATAACGCTTCGCCGCGCGCGAGACTCTCCTCGCCGAGCGAAAAGAACCCGGCGCTCTGATCGCGCACGCTCAACCACCAAGCCTTGGCAGCGCCGGATTCCAGCCGCTCGCCGCCCAGCCGTTCGCACGCGGCTGCCACCGCGGCACGCGCGCCGGCGAGGCGCACGTTAAGCCGCCCCGCATGCCAGGCTGTGGCACTGATCGGCAGCGGCTGCGCGGCCCAGCGGCTCAAGGTGTCGAGCGAGCGCGCTTCGTCCCAATCAAAGCTCAAGGTTTCCGTGGCGACACTGGCCGGCAATACCTTGAGCGACACCTCGCAGATGACGCCCAGGATTCCGAGCGATCCGACAATGAGGCGCGACACGTCGTAGCCGGCCACATTTTTAGTGACCTGCCCGCCGAATGTCAGAATCTCTCCGCGCCCGTTGAGCAGGGTGACGCCCAGCACATGGTCGCGCACCGACCCAACGCTGGCGCGCGCAGGTCCGGACAATCCGGCCGCCACCATTCCGCCGACCGTGCCGCCGGGTGCGAAGCGCGGCGGCTCGAATGGCAGGCACTGTCCCTCCTCCGCCAGCGCCGCCTCCAGGTCCCGAAGCGCCGTCCCCGCCCGTGCCGTCACCACCAGCTCGGTGGGTTCATAGCTGCTGATGCCTGAAAGCGGCCTCACATCGAGGGGCGCGCCGGCCGGCGCCTCGCCATAGAAGCGCTTGGTGCCGCCGCCGCAGATCTCCAGCGGCGCTCGCGCGGCGCGCGCGCCCGCCACTTGATTGATCAGGCGCCCGAGCGCAGGGTCATCCGCGTCCATCAAAACCTTGGCAGCTCAGGAAACGGCAGCATTCCGCGCCGAACGTGCATCTTGCCGTATTCCGCGCAGCGATGCAGCGTCGGAATCACTTTGCCGGGATTGAGCAACTCGAGCGGATCGAAAGCGCGTTTGACGCCGAGGAATTGTTCCCGCTCAGCTGCCGAAAACTGCACGCACATCGAGTTCAACTTTTCCACGCCGACGCCGTGTTCGCCGGTGACAGTGCCGCCGAGCCTGACGCTCGTCTCCAAAATATCGGCGCCGAACTTCTCGCAGCGGCGCATTTCATCGGCGTCCTCGGCATCAAACAGAATGAGCGGGTGCAAATTGCCGTCGCCGGCGTGAAATACATTCACGCAACGCAGGTTGTACTTTATTTCCATTTGCTGAATGGCCCGCAGCATCTCGGCCAAGCGCTTGCGCGGTATGGTGGAGTCCATGCACATGTAGTCGGGACTGATGCCGCCGGACGCGGGGAAGGCATTCTTGCGGCCGCTCCAAAACTTCAGACGCTGCGCCTCATCGCGGCTCACTTCGATCCGCGCTGCACCGGCGTCCTTCAGCACCGACTCCATGCGCGTGATCTCCTCCTCCACTTCTTCCGGCGTGCCGTCGCTTTCGCACAATAGAATGGCGGCTGCTTCGAGATCGTAGTCCGCGTGCACGAACGCATCCACGGCGGCCGTCATTGCCTTGTCCATCATTTCGAGACCCGCGGGAATGATGCCGTGCGCGATCACACTGGCCACGGCCGCTCCCGCTGATTCGATGTCGCTGAAGCTCGCCATGATGCAGCGGGCCAACAGGGGTTTGGGAATCAGCTTCACGGTGACTTCGGTGGTCACCGCCAGCATGCCCTCGCTACCGATGAGTATCGACAACAGATCGAGGCCTGCGGCGTCCAAGGCTCGCGATCCGAATTCCACCGCCTCGCCGTCGACCATGAAGCCGCGAACTTTGAGGACATTGTGCAGGGTCAAGCCGTATTTGAGGCAATGCACGCCCCCGGAATTTTCGGCCACGTTTCCGCCGATGGTGCAGGCGATTTGGCTGCTGGGATCCGGCGCATAGTACAAACCATGGGGCGCGGCGGCTTCGCTGATCGCCAGATTACGCACGCCGCATTGCACGGTTGCCGTGCACGACGCCGGGTCGATTTTCAGTCTGTTGAACTTGGCGAGCGATAGGACGACGCCCGTATGGTGCGGCGTGGCCCCGCCCGACAATCCTGTGCCGGCACCCCGCGCCACGACAGGCACGCCCATTTTATGACAGATCTTCAAGACCGCGGCGACCTGTGCTTCCGTTTCGGGCAGCACCACCACCATGGGGGAGGTCCGATACGCCGTCAGTGCGTCGCACTCAAAGGGGGCTGTATCTTCATCGCGAAATAAGATCGCGGCGCGCGGCAAAGCCTCGGCCAGCGCGGCGACCACCTGCGCTTGGCGCTGCATCCGTCCGGCGTCCCGGGCGGTAGATGACAGGGCAGTGTTCATCGCCAATCATTATGCACCAGCTGACGCGTCTGCCCAGCGGTCATGCTTTCCGCGTGGATTCCCAGGGCCATTTGCCCTGTTACAGATTTGCGGCTATTGGAGTAGGATTCGGTGGAAGTGAAGCGGTGGCCGTAACAAACCGCGATGAGGAAATCGATGTTTCATCAATTGTTGACCCCGGTCGGCGACAGCCTCGCCTTATCATTCCTGGTGGCGATTCTGCCCATCGCGACGGTCCTCATCCTGCTCGGCGTCCTCAGGCGCCCCGCGTGGCAGGCGGCGCTCGCCGGCCTCGTTGTCGGCCTGGTTATCGCGATCGCGGTGTGGGGCTTGCCCACGCAGATCGCCTTCGCCGCGGCATCCAATGGCGCGGTGTTCGCGCTCTGGCCGGTGATGTGGATCGTCATCACCGCGCTGTTCGTTTACAACATCGCCGTTTGTTCAGGCCGCTTCGATGCCTTTCGTGCGTGGATCATCAAACATCTGCCCAACGACCGGCGCATCGTGCTTATCGTCATCGCATTTTGCTTCGGGGCATTGCTTGAAGGCATTGCCGGCTTCGGCACGCCGGTTGCGATCACCTCCTCGCTGCTCATCATGTGCGGCTTTCCGGCGCTCGAGGCCATTGTGTTCGTGTTGATTTTCAATACGACGCCCGTGGCATTCGGCGCGCTGGGCACGCCCGTTACGGTGCTGGGTGCGGTCACCGGTCTGCCCGCGCATGAATTGGGCCAGATGATCGGCCGGCAACTGCCCATCATGGCGGTGATTCTGCCCTTCTACGTGATGACGCTGTACGGCGGATGGCGCTCGGTCCGCTCGCTGTGGCCCGTCTTGGGGGTCGCCGGCTTGAGCTTCGGCCTCGCGCAATTTGCCGTGTCGAACTTTGTCGACTACACGCTGACGGATGTGCTCGCGGCACTCGTTTCATTGGCGGTCACGCTCTTATTCCTACAGGTATGGCGCCCGGCACCGGACCCGCAGTTCGCGATCGAGCACTCGTCCGCCGAGGCCCCAAACCCGGCCTTCCAAAATGTGCCCGCCTGGCAGGGTTGGATGCCCTGGCTGGTCGTGACCGCGGTCGTCATTCTCTGGACTTATTTCAAGGTCGCGCCGATGGGGCAGCACGCCATACCCTGGCCGGGCCTCGACAAGGCAGTGTCGATCACGCTCTATAAAGACAAGCCGTATGCGGCGGTCTGGTCATTCCAGCCGCTCGCCACGGGTACGGCTATTTTGGTGGCGGCGTTCATTGTCGCGCTGCTCGTGAGGATATCGCTGGCAGAGCTCGTGCAGTGCGCTGTTCGCACCATTCGCCAGATCTGGCAGGCCGTCATGACCGTCATGTTCATCGTCGCGCTGGCCTACGTCATGAACTACTCGGGGCTGGCCTACTCGATTGGACTCGCCGTTGCCTCCACCGGCCACTGGTTCGTGTTGTTTTCGCCGTTCCTGGGTTGGATTGCAGTCTTCCTGTCGGGCAGCGACACTTCCGGCAACGCGCTTTTCGGCAATTTGCAAGTGGTCGCGGCGCGGCAGTTGAACCTCAATCCCTTGTTGTTTGCTGCGACCAATTCATCGGGCGGCGTTCTCGGCAAAATGATTTCGCCGCAAAACATTGCCACCGGCGTTTCGGTGACCAACCTCAAGGGCCAGGAAGGCGCGGTGCTGGCGCGGACCTTTATACATAGCATCGTCCTGACCTTGGTGCTCGTCCTCATCGTCATCGTTCAACAGTACGTGGTGCCTGGGATCATTCCGACGTTCGTGGCGAAATAAAGGGTGGTGCCCCGTGTCTAGCGGCTGGAAAGTCCCGTGGCCTGCGGGGCCCCCGCATTGCGGCGTGAGTTTTGAATGGCCAAGGGAATCACCGGATCTGTTTCAAGAGAGGCGGCGCTCGCTCCTTCTTGCTCGCTCGAGGTAAGGCCGCGTTCGTCATGCTGCTTGGCGCCGGAAGCGCGCAACTTCTTGTAGCGTTTTCGAAGACCTGATGCGGCTGTCTGTCGGCGATCGTTGGTCGTTGGCGACCACCACACGAATTCGACGAAAAGATAGACCACAGCCAATACCGAGCCGATCGCGACAAGACCTAGCATGACTTCTGAAGTACTCACTGAAAAGTAGGCTAGACCTATTTTGGGCTACCGTCTGGAGGCCGAAGCAGACACTGCGCGTAGGATTTTTCTCAAAGCGCTCAGGTCTTTGGCGCGCAGAAACCGGGTTGATTCCCGACGATACCAGCGGTCTGGCGACCGTGAACAGGTTTTTGAAGACACCCCCTATCGTTTATAAGTGCCCCGGGCCGGAATCGAACCGGCGACCTAGCGCTTAGGAGGCACTCGCTCTATCCACTGAGCTACCGAGGCGGAAATAGAGGCCGGAGTCGGACAACCGGCCTCTCTTGATGGTGGAGGAGAAGGGGATCGAACCCTCGACCTTCGCATTGCGAACGCGACGCTCTCCCAACTGAGCTACTCCCCCTGAAAGGGCGAAGAATACTAGCAGCAAAGCATCATTATGCCAAAGTATCGCGCACGGGAATCCTAAGAAGGCTAGGATGTTGCTAGGGAGGAAAAAATATGCTGAAAGCAGGCGAACGTGCGCCGGAATTCACCCTGCCGGATGAAACGGCGACTGACCGAACTCTGACCGAATTGCTGAGCACCGGAGCGATCGTTCTGTACTTCTACCCCGCGGACTTCACACCGGGCTGCACGCGCCAGGCGTGCGTATTGCGGGATTTGCACGACGAGATCCAGCGAGCCGGACTGCGCGTTGTCGGCATCAGCCCGCAAAGTCCGGAGTCGCATGCCAAATTCCGCGCCAAGTACAACTTGCCGTTCGTGCTGCTGTCGGATCAGCACAAGGCCGTGATCAAGATGTATGGAGTCAACGGTCCCTTGGGGATAGGCGTTCGCAGGGCCTCGTACCTAGTTGACGGCGGGCGCCGTATTCGCGACTCGGTACTGGCGGATTTCATGATAGCCAAGCATGCGGATTTCGTGCGCAACGCCATTATGTTGCGCGCCGCGAATCCTCAATAGGCTACGCGCAATAAGTTGGCGTGGCCGATGCGGGGCACCGTCACGATGTACATGGTGCCGAAGTCTTTCTCGTCGAGCTGGGGGATGTCGTTCCTGCCGGACAACGCAGCGACAATACCGGGCACGGTGTTGACGTGTCCGATCACCATCACACGTTTCCCGCTGTTCTCCCGCAGCACCCGGTGCGCCAGTCCCTTCGGATCGTCCGTCGGCGCGACAATGGGCGTGACACCAAGCTGCCCGGCGAGAGGAGCCGCGGTCATTCTATTGCGCAGCGCCGAAGATACGTAGATGGCGTCGAGGCGGCCCGGACTTCGCGCATCGCCAAGCATCCGCGCCAGCAGCGCCGCCCTCGCCTCCCCGGCGGCCGACAATGGCGGGTCCGGCTCGCCGACCGCGGCCTTCTCGGCATGGCGGATGACGATCACGGTGGTTGAGTTCGCCGTGAACCACACCCAAATCGCCCAAATGAACAATAGCGCGACGACGAAGGCCGCGAACGCCCCGATGGCGGACAACCAGATCGGTGTCAAGAATGGCCGGTGCTGAAGATTCGCACGCTCGCTTTTCATGCGAACATCATATCAATGATTGCCTCTTACCCGCGCAAGCTGCAGATTGTCATACTGGCGGCCGGATTTTCCGGCCGCTTCGGCCGGCCCAAGACCCTTGCGCGCCTGCACGGTGTCAGCCTGTTGCGAAGAACGCTGAAGCTGGCTTCAAGTCTCGGAATGGAGCGGATCAGCGTCGTGGTGCCGCGCAACGCCGCGCGGTACCGCGTCCAAGCCCGCGGCATCAAGGTACGTTGGATTGTCAATTCCCGGCGGGCGCATGGCTTATCGAGCTCCGTGCGCGCAGGTGTAGCCGAGGCGCGCTACTCCGCTGCCGTCTTGTTGATGCCGGCGGATTTGATCCGTCTTAAGGGTCGCGAATTGCGCCGGCTGGTCCGGCGTTGGCAAGCAACTCCACGACGCCTGATCGCGCGTCGCATCGATCTCGCCGGCGCAACCCCGTTGATATTGCCGCGATGGTTGTACCCGCGGGTACTTACGCTGACCGGCGACGTCGGTCTTCGCGAGATCGCGGGGCAATTGCCGGCCGACAGCCGCGTGCTTGTCGAGATGCCGTCGGCTGCCCAAGACGTCGATACGCCGCAGGACCTTAGGAATGCCCGGCGCCGCTTTCGGCCCGGGGTTTGACTAGATCCGCGCCCGGCGGCTGATCATGGCGGGCGGCGGCTGATCATGCCGGCATCATGCCGGCCAATGCGGATAGTCGCGAAACGCCTGGATGGCTGCGTCGATCTTGGCGCGCGTCAGATCCATGTGCGTCATCAAGCGGGTGCGCGGCGCGACGCTGGCGAGGACGCCACGCTGCTTGAGATGGACCTTGAGCGCGTCGATCTGCGAGGGAACGACCTCGATGTAAACCACGTTGGTTTGCGGCGGCGTGACCTTCAGCCCGGCCTCACGCAGTCCGACGGCCAGGTATTCTGCGTTTGCATGGTCCTCTGCCAGCCGCTGCACGTGATGCTCCAAGGCATACAGCCCCGCCGCCGCCAGCATGCCGGCCTGCCGCATGCCGCCTCCCAGCGCCTTGCGCCAGCGCCGGGCGTCGGCGATGAGCGCGCGGGTTCCCATCAAGATCGACCCGGCGGGCGCACCCAGGCCCTTTGACAGACAAACCGATACTGAATCGAAACCCGCGACCGCCTCGCGTTCGTCAATTTTCAATTTGACGATGACGTTGAAAAGGCGCGCGCCATCCAAATGCGTGGCGAGTCCCCGTGCATGGGCAAATTCCGTGACTTGCCGCAGATAGTCAACCGGCAGCACGCGGCCTCCGATTGTGTTCTCCAGGGCCAGCAGCCGCGTACGGGCGAAATGATAGTCGTCGGATTTGATGGCGGCGGCGATCCGCTCCAGCGCGATTCCGCCATGAGGCTCGTGCTCGAGCGGTTGCGGTTGGATGCTGCCCAGGACGGCCGCGCCGCCCTGCTCATATTTATAGGTGTGCGCTTCCTGCCCGACCAAGAATTCATCGCCACGGCCGCAATGCGCCATCAACGCCGCCAAATTGCTCTGCGTGCCGGTCGGAAAGAACAAGGCGCCTTCGAATCCAAATCGCTCTGCGGCGACCGCCTGCAGCTTGTTGACCGTCGGATCGTCGCCAAACACATCGTCGCCGACTTCCGCGGCCGCCATGGCCGCGCGCATGCCCGACGTCGGCCGCGTAACGGTGTCGCTGCGCAGGTCGATCACGGTTTCGGCGGATTGGCGTCCGGCGAGAATGTTTTCAGCGAGCTCGTCCCATGACATCCAACCCCTTCGCCGCACACCTGGTTCACGGGACATACGACGGGTGTACCCTTCACGCAGCCGCGCGCATCGGCACCGGCGGTATGCGGCGCGCAGCGTTCTTTGCCGTTGCAGGTCCGGTGATCGTCGCAGTCCGCGTCGCTGCTGCACGCCATGGACGCCTGATCGCGCTCCACGGAGGCGAGTTCTCCTTGCTTGGCAATCACGCCCGACAAGGTCGTGTCGAGCAACCGCACGGGCGCTTCCTGGCCCGAGTTGATTTCAACATCCGCGGCAACGACTTCCCATGCGGGCGCCAATGGGCTTCCGGCGCGATAGTAAAGCGCGAAACGCTGTACGTTGCGCGGATCGAGCGCATCGTTGAGCTTGACGGGAATGAGATGTGTCGAGGATGGCAGCCACGCTTCACCGTGGACCAGCGGCAGCCGCCGGACATTTTTGCCGGCCTCATAGATGCGCAATTCCAAATTGCTGCCGGCGCTGAGTTCGGCGGCGCCGGTGACGACTCGAACTTCCAGACGAGACACGGGCACCGCTTGGGCGGCCGTAGCGCAAAGCGCGCATGCCAATAGCATGGGCCAGACTGACAGTGGCAGCTGTAACTTCATGGCACCCTCCGGTTAATCGCAACGTTCGCCGCTATCATAGCCGATCCTAAAGCCGCGGCTCGCCTGCGAAGCGCGGCGTCATTTAACAATATCGGAGCGCATAGCGAATGAACGACCTGTCTTCCTTTGCCATCACCAGGAAATGGGCGCCACAGCATCCCAATCGCATCCAGTTGTACTCGCTGCCGACGCCCAACGGCGTGAAAGTCTCGATCATGCTGGAAGAGACCGGCCTGCCTTACGAGCCGCACTTGGTCAGCTTCGACACCAATGATCAGAAGACACCGGAATTTCTATCGCTCAACCCCAACGGCAAGATACCGGCCATCCTCGATCCTAAAGGGCCCGCCGGCGCGCCTCTGCCTTTGTTCGAATCGGGTGCGATTCTCATCTATCTGGCGGAAAAGAGCGGGCTGTTCATGCCGCAAGATCCGGCGCGGCGCCTTCAGACCATACAATGGCTGATGTTCCAGATGTCCGCCATCGGCCCGATCTTCGGGCAGGTCGGCTTCTTCCATAAGTTTGCCGGCAAGGACTACGAGGACAAACGCCCGCTGCAACGCTGTGTCGCCGAATCGAAGCGCCTGCTCGGCGTGCTCGACCGGCGCTTGAGCGAGGGCAACTGGATCATGGGCGATGAGTACGGCATCGCCGACATCAGCACCTTTCCCTGGATCAGCAACCTCATCGGGTTTTACAATGCCGCGGACCTGGTCGGAATTGCCGACTTCGTCCACGTCCGACGCGCACTGCATGCATTCTCGCTGCGGCCGGCGGTGATTCGCGGCAGCGCCATTCCGGCACGCATCGCCTCTTCCTAAGACGGCTCGCCCACTCCGCCTGCCCGTTCTCAAGAGCGTATGCGCTTGAAGCGCCTCACGAACGCGTCGCGCAGCTCCTTGAGCTCTTCGATGTGCAGCAAAATGCCGCACGCGGCGAATAGCGCTGCGCCGGCGACCACCGTCGCGAGGAGCGCGGCAACTTTCGGCAGCAGCGCTTGGTGCGGCCAGTCGGCCAGAAGCCAGTGGGATGAGGCCGCGCAGACGGCAATCAGCGAGGCGCTTGCCAGTGCAATTTTTACAAGCAGCACCAACAGTCGGCGCGACTCGAGCCCCCGCAGTTGAGTCTGCATCAAAACGTACAAGAGCAGGAAATTGAACGTTGCGACGCAGCCGGTGGAGAAAGCCAGGCCGCGATGCCCCCAGCCCAAGCGGAAGGTGAACACCCAGTTGAAAAGCAAATTCATGCCGACCGCCAGGAAGCTCACCAGCATGGGGGTCTTGCGTCTGTCCAACGCATAAAAGGCATTGACCAAGACTTTGAGTGCGGCGTAGCCGGCCAGGCCGATCGCGTAGAAACGCAGCGCACCAGCAGCCTGCGCCGCTTGATACGCATCGAATTTCAGATGCTGGTACAGCACCGAAATGATCGGCTCGGCGAGCATCATGAGACCCACCATCGAGGGCAGCGTGAGCAGCAGCGCCCAGCGGATCGCACGCGCGAGTTCGCTGCGAAATTCGTCCGTCTTTCCCGCGACCACCAATCGCGACAACAGCGGCAGCGTCACGGTCCCGAGGGCGACGCCAAACAGCCCGAGCGGCAGCTGCATCAATCGGAACGCGATCGCCAACCAAAAAATGGCGCCATCACCCAGGGTCGACGCGAATATGGAATTGATCATGACGTTGACCTGGGTGGTGCTCGCGGCGATCACTGCAGGTCCCATCAAAAGCAAAATGGCCCTGACGCCCGGGTCGCGCCAGTGGATATCCGGACGAAAGCGATAGCCCAGGCGCGCGAGCGAGGGCAACTGCACGGCAAGCTGCAGGGCGCCGCCGAAAACCGTCGCAAATGCCAGCCCGATCAATGCGCGTGGACCAAAATGCGGGTCGATCCAGAATCCGAGGCCTACGCCGCCGACAATCGACCCGATATTGAAGAAGCTCGATGCCATGGCCGGCACGCCA
>Ga0210392_10001995_pt1 | contig 10539 bp, 10 predicted proteins | sample IncBWC30OmetaG_FD_161057 | JGI IMG/M metagenome (GOLD analysis project Ga0210392, IMG submission 161057) | Forest soil microbial communities from Barre Woods Harvard Forest LTER site, Petersham, Massachusetts, United States - Inc-BW-C-30-O ...
GCACCATCGGCTGTTTGCGCTGGTTGGTACGCCCTACACGCTGAAATTTTTGTGGGCGCCGCTGGTCGATGCGCTGCATGTTCCGTTTTTCACGCGGCAATTCGGCCGCCGCCGCGGCTGGCTGTTGCTGTCGCAACTGTTCCTGATCGCGGCGATCCTCTTGCTCGCGACCGCCGACCCCGCAAGCTCGCCGCTGTTCGTGGCCGTCGCGGCACTGCTCGTCGCTGCGACATCCTCGACCCAGGACATCGTGGTCGACGCCTTCCGCGTCGAAAGCCTGCCCGAGAGCGAGCAGGCCGCCGGCATGGCGTCCTATGTCGCAGCCTATCGCATCGGCATGCTTGTCTCGACCGCCGGCGCGCTGTTCATCGTGTCCGGATTCGAATCGACGGGACTGGCGCGCAACGCCGCCTGGAAATGGGGCTATGTGGTGATGGCAGCGATGGTGCTGATCGGCTGCATCACCGCGCTGGTCGCGACTGAGCCGGAACCTTCCGTGCGCGCCGAAGCCGCAACCCATGACGAAAGCGCCTTCACGCGCGTGATCCATGCAGCGGTCGGCGCCTTCTCGGAGTTCCTGACCCGCAAGGATGCGATCGCAGCGCTTGCTTTCGTGGTGCTGTTCAAATTCACCGATGCGTTCTCCGGCAGCATGACGGCGCCGTTCGTGATCGATCTCGGCTTTTCGCGGAATGATTATGCCGCCATCGTCAAGGGCGTTGGCCTCGCCGCGACCCTGATCGGCGGCTTTGCCGGCGGCTTTGTCGCGCGGCGCTATTCACTTGCCGCGAGCCTCTGGATCGGCGGCGTTCTGCAGGCGCTCGCCAACCTCTCGTTCTCCTGGCTTGCACTGGTCGGCATCAATCAATGGGCGCTGGCGCTCGCGATCACCGCGGAAAATTTCACGAGCGCGATCGGCACCGTGATCTTCGTCGCCTACCTCTCGGCGCTGTGCCGCAATCCGCTGCATACCGCGACCCAATATGCGCTGCTTACCGCGCTCGCCGCAGTCGGCCGCACCTATCTCTCCTCGGGCGCCGGCTTTATCGCCAAGGCTGTGGGATGGCCCGTGTTCTTCGTGATTTGCGTTCTGGTTGCGATCCCGGGCCTGGTGCTGCTCACCTGGCTGCAGCGGCGCGGGCATTTCGACGAATTGGGCCCGGTGAAGGTCTAGTTCGTAGGATGGGTAGAGCGAAGCGAAACCCATCGCCGGGAAGATGGTGGGTTTCGCTTCGCTCTACCCACCCTACACCGCTCCCTCAGTGCTTGGTCACCACGCTCCATTTGGTGACGACGGCTTCGGTCATCTGGCCGGCGTCCTGCGCGCAGGATACCTCTTCCACCTTCACCGAAATTTCCTTGCCGACAAAGTTCTTCAGCTGCGCGGCCTGGGCGTCGCTGTTGATGACGAGCTGGAAGGTTTCAGGCCCGGTCTCGAGATTGCAGAGCCCGCTCGGGGGCGGCAGCCGGCGCGGCTCGCTGGTGATCTGATAAGTCGCCACGCGTTTGCCGTTGCCCCCGTTCTTCACCCGCATCGCCGTCAGTTCCCCCGACAACACGTCGCCGGCATTGATCGGCTTGCCCGGCTTCGGCGGCTGTGCCTGTTGCTGCTGGTCCTGCGCCCATGCGGGGGACACCGTCAGCACGGCCGCCACGGCCCACACACAAGCCCAGCGCTTGGCGAATCGGGGTTTCGTCATGTGAGGAAGTTCCGTTTATATTGGCTAGAACAGCGTTCGCTGCCGCATCGCTGCAGATAGCGTACCTTCATCGAGATAATCAAGCTCGCCGCCGACGGGAACACCATGGGCGAGCCGCGTCACCTTCACATTGGCCTCCTGCAACAAATCGGTGATGTAGTGCGCGGTGGTCTGCCCATCCACGGTTGCATTCAGCGCCAGAATGATCTCGTGCACCTCGGCCTCATGGGCGCGTTTCACCAGGGCGTCGATGGTGAGGTCTTGTGGGCCAACGCCATCAAGCGGCGACAGCGTGGCACCAAGCACGTGATAGCGGCCATTGGTCGCGTTGGCGCGTTCCAGCGCCCAGAGATCGGCGACATCGGCAACGACCACGATGATCGAGCCATCGCGGCGCGGATCGGTGCACACCGTGCAGGGATTTTGCGTGTCGATATTGCCGCAGGTCTTGCAGACTTGGATCTTGTCGATCGCCACCTGCAGCGCTGACGACAGCGGCGTCATCAGGGCCTCGCGCTTCTTGATCAGATGCAGCGCCGCCCGCCGCGCCGAGCGGGGCCCAAGTCCCGGCAGGCGCGCCAAAAGCTGGATCAGGCGTTCGATTTCAGGGCCGGCAACCGCGGGCATCGTCTATGAACCAAGCCCCAGCATTCCCGGCGGCAGCCCAAGTCCGCCGGCCAGCGACTGCATCTTTTCCTGCATCGCCGCTTCCGCCTTGCGCCGCGCGTCAGCGAGCGCGGTGACCACGAGATCCTCGACGATCTCGCGCTCCTCAGGCTTCAAAAGCGAGGCGTCGATCTTCACGCCCTTCACTTCCATCTTGGCGGTCATGCGCACCGAGACGAGGCCGCCGCCGGAAATGCCCTCGACCTCGACATGGCCGAGTTCATCCTGCATCGCCTGCATCTTCGATTGCAGCTGCGCCGCCTGCTTCATCATGCCGAGAAAATCGGGCATCGGTGGTTTCCTTAGGACAAGCTAGAAATCGTTGTCGGAATCGTCCGGGCCTTCGCCGGCAAAACCGTCATCGCTCAAGTCAGGAGCGCTAGCATCGGATTCCGGCGGCTCGGCGGCAAGCCTGCGCACCTCGACCAGCTTAGCGCCGGGGAAGCGCGCGAGCACTTCTTTCACCCGCGGATCGGCCTCGGCAGCGCGCTCGCGCTCCCCCTTGGCGACGAGGTTCTGCTCCCGCAGGGTCGACTGGCCGGCCTCGTTGGAGACGACCACGGTCCAGCGGCGGTTCGTCCATTGCTCGAGCTTGCGAGAGAGCTCGTTGACCAGGGTGCGCTGGGCATGGCGCTCCAGCGCGATTTCCAGCCGGCCATCTTCGAAGCGCACCAGGCGGACGTCGCTTTCGAGCGCGGATTTCATCATCAGATCGCGTTTTTCACCGGCGAACGCAACCAATTCGGGAAAGCTCGATATTCTTCGCGCGGGTGCGGCGTTGGCCTCGGGCGCGGCCATCTGCGGCCGCACCGAAGCCTCCGGCGATTGGCGCGGCGCTGCGGCGGCCCTCGCCGGCGACGCCGAAACGGCTGACGTCGTCGGCGCCGGCATGCCGCGTGACGGCGCGCCTGACGTCACTGCCAGTGAGGCGCCGCCATTCTGCTCGATCATCCGGATCGCCTCATCCGGCGTCGGCAGGTCGGCGACATAGGCGATCCGCACCAGCACCATTTCCGCCGCGATCACCGGCCGCATCGCGGTTTGTGCCTCGGTGATGCCCTTGAGCAGCATCTGAAACATCCGCGACAGCACGCGCATCGAGAGCTTTGTCGCGAAGTCGCGCGCGCGAAGGCGCTCGGTCTCACTGAAGGCGACGTTGTCGGCGGTCGCGGGCACGACCTTCACGCGGGTGACGAAATTGACGAACTCGGCGAGGTCGGACAGCACCACGATCGGATCGGCGCCGACGTCATATTGCTCGCGAAATTCCTTGAAGGCGCTCGCGATATCGCCGCGCACCAGGTAATCGAACAGATCGATCACGCGGGTGCGGTCGGCGAGGCCCAGCATCTGCCGCACTTCCTCGGCGCGCACGTGGCCTGCGGCATGCGCGATTGCCTGGTCTAAAAGCGACAGTGAATCGCGCACCGAGCCTTCGGCAGCGCGCGCGATGATGCCAAGCGCTTCCGGCTCGATCTCGACGCTTTCCTTTTTCGCGATATTCGAGAGGTGCTTCATCAGCACATCGGCCTCGACGCGGCGCAGATCGAAGCGCTGGCAGCGCGACAGCACCGTCACCGGCACTTTGCGGATTTCAGTGGTGGCGAACACGAACTTGGCGTGTTCCGGCGGCTCTTCCAGCGTCTTGAGGAAGGCGTTGAACGCCGCGGTCGACAGCATGTGGACTTCGTCGATGATGTAGACCTTGTAGCGCGCGCTCGCCGGCGCATAGCGCACGCTGTCATTGATCTGGCGAACGTCGTCGACGCCGGTGTGAGACGCGGCATCCATCTCCAGCACGTCCATGTGCCGGCTTTCCATGATCGCCAGGCAATGCACGCCAAGCGTCGGCATGTGGATGGTCGGGCCCTTCACCGAACCGTCCGGCAGCTCGTAATTCAGCGCACGCGCGAGTATGCGCGCGGTCGTGGTCTTACCCACCCCGCGCACGCCGGTCAGGATCCAGGCCTGCGGAATGCGGCCGGTTTCGAAGGCGTTCGAGACCGTACGGACCACGGCATCCTGGCCGATCAAATCCTCGAAACTGGACGGACGGTATTTGCGTGCCAAAACCCGATAGGGTTTTGCAGCACCGGTCGCGCCGAGGTCGAAACCGCCCTGGTCCGCGCTGTCGGGCTTATGGTCGGGAGCGCCAGCGTCGGTCATCGGTCGATCCGCAATGTCAATTCTCTCGGCCGGCTTTTGCGGAAAGAAGCGAACGGCCCGGCGCAAAGATCGCCGCCGGCGCGATTCGCTCGGAAAAACAGGTAGGAGACTGACGAGCGACCCGATCCGGACCTCGTTAGGGCTGCTTCCTTCCGGACCTGACCCGGTTGGCGAGTGGCTCGTCCACCGCCAATCTCCCGGTCCCTATTTGGGGCCAAAAGGGCCGGAAAGCAAGCGGGGTCAGGGGCTATCCTGTAAACTCCGAGCCCTCGATGCGGAGCGGTCTGGGGCTGCTGGATCATCGCTTTCGCGGATGATGGCAGCTTGATATGAAACCGTTCCGGTGCCCACAGAAGGCACCTTTTTGAAGCCCGAAGATCGTCGGGTTTTTTGGGAACCCAAATGCCCGATTCCGCCTGGTCGCTGCACCCCCAACTCAAGCAAGACACCATCGACATCGGCGATCTGCCGCTGTGCAAGGTGCTGGTGATCAAGGACGCCAATTATCCCTGGCTGATGCTGGTGCCGCGGAGGCCGGAGAAGGTCGAGATCATCGACCTCGACGAGGTCGAGCAGGCGCAGCTCATGGCCGAGGTGTCCCGCGCCGCCCGCGCGCTCAAAGACATCACCAAATGCGACAAGCTCAACATCGCGGCGCTGGGCAACATGGTGCCGCAGCTTCATGTGCATGTGATCGCGCGCCGCACCGGCGATGCCGCCTGGCCGCGCCCGGTCTGGGGCGTGGTGCCGCCGCTCGCCCATGACGCCGCAGAGGTTCAACATTTCATCAGCGCGCTACGCCGCAAAATCTGGTTGGGTTGAAAGAGGGAAATGTCAGCACTCGAATCCTTTCCGCTGGGACAGCCCGGCTTCGTCAACAACATCCTCGATCGCGCCGCACATCTGCGCAACAACGACGAAAAACTGATGGCGATGGAGAGCGATCCGCGCTCACGCGCCTATGTCGTGCACCGCGACTCGCTCGTGGTGAAGAAGGAGGGCGAGGCCACACGCGCGTTGCTCACCATCGACGAGGCGCTGAAATGCGGCGCCAACCCCGGCACGATTTTCTTAGGTTTGCGTGACAACGCGCCTGTGTTCGGCATGGGCATTTCAGGAGGAGCAGCCGAAGACCTGATGACCCGCAACGATGTCGCGGTCTCGGAATTGCGCGGCATGGCGATGCAGGGTGCGGTGCCGCCGGGCGAGCTCTCGGCGATCGCGATGGCGAAGTCGATGGTGAACTGGCATCAGCGCCACGGCTACTGCGCCAATTGCGGCCAGCGCACCTCGATGAAGGAAGGCGGCTGGAAGCGCGAATGCCCGAGCTGCAAGGCCGAGCATTTCCCGCGCACTGATCCGGTCGTGATCATGCTGGTGACGCATGGTGACAAATGCCTGCTCGGCCGCGCGCCGCGCTTTCTGCCCGGCATGTATTCCTGCCTCGCCGGCTTTGTCGAAGCCGCCGAGACGATCGAAGATGCGGTCCGCCGCGAGGTATTCGAGGAAGCCGGAATCCGCTGCATCGACGTCAATTATTACATGACGCAGCCCTGGCCTTATCCATCATCGCTGATGATCGGCTGCACGGCGCGCGCCACCAATGAGGACATCGTGGTCGACCGCACGGAACTGGAAGATGCGCGCTGGTTCGACCGCGACGAGGCGCGGCTGATGATCACCCGCAAACACCCCGACGGCCTCGCCGGCCCCCATCCTTTCGCCATTGCCCATCATCTGCTCGGGCGCTGGGTGCATGACGGAGCGGCCTGAGCGCATGGCGAGGAACCGGCTCATGTCTCGTTCAATTGACATAGGACATTGAACGACATGACGGATCCAATGAACTTTCACGAGAAGCCGCCGAAAATCCCGCCGCGCATTCTCTGCATTGGTATTCCCGTACGCGACCTCGCATTTCGCACGCCGAAGGTGCCGGCGCGTGGATCGAAGGAGATCGCCTCGCATTTCGAGGAGTTTTGCGGCGGCAATTCGCTCAATGCCGCAATCGGCATCGTGCGGCTTGGCGGACGCGCCTTGCTCTGCGGACCGATGGGCGACGCGCGCGAGACCGCGAGCCGCTACATGTTTGACATGCTCGCGCATGAAGGCATCGATACCAAACACCTCGTCCATATGAAGGGTCTGGTGACGCCGCTGTCGGCGATCATGATCGACCCGACTGGCGAGCGCACCGCCGTCACCTTCCGCGATCCCGACTTGTAGAAGGTGACGCTGCCGTCGGCCGACGTGCTGCTGGAAGACTGCGCAGCGGTGCTGGCCGAAAGCCGCTGCGCAGAGTTCTGCACCGATCTCTGCGCTGAAGCCGTCCGGCGCGGCATTCCCGTGATCGTCGATGTCGACCGCGCCATGTCGTTGCGCGAGGGCCTGCTCACGGCCTCGACGCATCTGGTGTTCTCCAGCGAGCCGTTGCAGGAGACCGCCGGCGAGAGCGACGAGGGCGAGGCGCTGAAGAAGATCGCCAAGCTCACGCCCTCCTTACTCGCCGGCACCCGCGGGCCCCGCGGCACGATCTGGCTCGACGCGGACGGCGAGCTGAAGGAGACGCCGGCCTTCCCGGTCCACACCGTGGATACGCTGGGCGCCGGCGACATCTTCCATGGCGCCTTTGCGCTCGCCATCACCGAGGGGCAGGAGCAGAGCGAGGCGCTCCGATTCGCCTCCGCCGCTGCAGCGCTGAAATGCACGCGCTTCGGGGGCGCCTTTGCCGCCCCGCAACGCGTTGAAGTTGAAGAGCTTTTGCGGCAGGGACGGGCGACCTCACCGGCCCCGATGGCGTGAAACAGGGCTTGCTATAGAAGATTTTTCTCTATATGAGGTTATCCAACCACATATATGGAACTTTATTCTCATGACCGATGCTGCTGTTCAGCTTCACGAAACCAACCGCCGCCTTGATGCCATCGACCGCAAGATCCTGATGGTGCTGCAGGAGGACGCCTCGCTCTCGGTGGCCGAAATCGGCGACCGGGTAGGATTATCCTCCACGCCCTGCTGGAAGCGCATCCAGCGCCTGGAAGCCGATGGCGTGATCCTGCGCCGCGTCGCCCTGGTCGACCAGAACAAGATCGGGCTCGGCATTTCCGTGTTCGTCTCGGTCGAGAGCGCCGACCATTCGGAAGCCTGGCTGAAAAAATTCGCCGAAGCCGTGAGTGCCATGCCCGAAGTGATGGAGTTCTATCGCATGGCCGGCGACGTCGATTACATGCTGCGCGTCGTCGTCGCGGACATGCAGGCCTATGACGTTTTCTACAAGAAGCTGATCGCAAGCGTGCCGTTGAAGAACGTCACCTCGCGCTTTGCGATGGAGAAGATCAAATCGATCACCGCCCTGCCGGTGCCGGCGGTAGCCTGATCCTCGCAAGTCGCCATCTTCGATTGAACCGCGTGCGCGACCTCGCGCACAGCGGTAAAGTCATCGGTCAGCACCCGCAGAAAACTAACCGATCATTTACTGCGCATTAGTTCGGCGCGCGTATTCTCGCGCGCGATGGAGCGGGACAATACCATCTCAACATCAAAATGGCCCGCTTGGCTCAACGCCACGGCGTTGTTGATCGCAAGTTTTGTCGCGGTCGCTGCGTTGTCATTGCAGGTCCGTCCAGGGACCGAAATTGTGGCCGTGGCTTTTCCGCCATGGTGGAGCACCGAGCAGACTTTCAACGCTGCCGCTTCCGCCGATGCCGCGATCGTCAGAATGACGGCAATCCCGTCGCTTCTGGTGGTACGGCCCGACCAACATGACGGACTGATCCGGCTTCGTAAGGCCGGCGTCTGGCTCGCCATGGATCCGCAGGCAATCGCCGCCTGTTTTTCGAAGTAATTGATTGAGGAACCGGGAATGAACATCGAGAGCGATGATCTGTCAATTTTGCGCGACACCACCAGCAAATTCCTGCTCGCGGTACTCTGGCTCCATGTGCCGCTCTCGGCCGTGGTCGGCATGATGCGCGGCACTGATTGGCTGCTGCCCTGCTTGCTCATCGCCGCGATGGCGATCGCAGCGACCGCCTCGTGGAAGCTTTCCGGCAACGGACTTTCGACCCGATTGATCTTCGCAGTCGCCATTATGGCCGACGTGTCGTTGCTGGTGTACCAGCTGTCGGGCCATCCCTGGCAGCTCGACATGCACATGTACTTCTTCGCCGCTCTCGCCTGCCTTGTCGCCTATTGCGACTATCGGCCGATCCTGGCCGGCACGGTGGCCGTCGCGCTGCATCACCTCACGCTGAACTTCATCCTGCCCGCCGCGATCTACCCCGGCGGCGGCGACTTTGGCCGCGTCGTGCTGCACGCCGTGATTCTGCTGATCGAGGCCGGTGTGCTGATCGCGCTCGCTCTCAAACTTGGGCAGCTGTTCGACACGGCCGCCCGCAAGACCGCGGAAGCCGAAACAGCACAGGCCGCCGAAGCCCGCGCCAACAACGAGCGCAACGAGGCCGAGCGTCGCGCCAAGCAGGACCGCGACGCGGCACGACGCGAGCTCGCGGCCGGCTTCGAGCGCAAGATCGGTGGCATTGTCGAGGCGGTCGCGGTGGCAGCCTCCGAGATGCAGGGCATGTCGTCCTCGATGTCGACCAGCAACGCCGAGACGGCCCGCCAGACCACGGCGGTGGCGGCAGCCTCAATGCAGGCTTCGAGCAATGTCGAGACGGTCGCAGCCGCAACCGAGGAGCTGACCGCGTCGATCAACAACATCGCCCAACAGGTGACGCGTTCGGCCGAGATCGCCGGCAAGGCCGCCGAAGAGGCACGCCGCACCAATACGGTGGTCGAAGGGCTCGCCGCTGGCACGCAGAAGATCGGCGAAGTGGTGACGCTGATCCAGAGCATCGCAAACCAGACCAATCTGCTGGCGCTCAATGCCACCATCGAGGCGGCGCGGGCCGGCGAGCACGGCAAGGGCTTTGCCGTGGTGGCGAGCGAAGTGAAAGCGCTCGCGAACCAGACCGCGAAGGCGACCGAAGAGATTTCGGCACAGGTGCAGGACATCCAGGCCGCGACCGGCGATGCCGTCCATGCGATCCAGGCGATCGGCAGCACCATTGCCGAGATCGACCGCATCTCCAGCGAGATCGCCGGCGCCGTGGATCAGCAGGGCCTGGCGACGCGCGAAATCGCCGGCAATGTGCAGCAGGCTGCCAGCGGCACGCGCGAAGTCAGCAGCAACATCCAGAATGTCACCCGCGCTTCGGACGAAGCGGGCGCTGCCGCCTCGCGCCTGCTCGACGCCGCGAATGGATTGTCATCGCAATCCGACCGGCTGAAGGCGGAGGTTGGCGGCTTCATCAAATCGCTGGTGGCGGCGTAAGCTGCGCTCTCGTGTCCCGGACGCGGCGCAGCGCGTTAGCGGTGCGCCGCAGAGCCGGGACCTAGACGCACGCCCTCCCAGTAATGGGTCCCGGGTCTGCTGCGCACTATTTCGCTTCGCTCATACTGCGCAGCACCCGGGACACGAGTGCATCGCATCAAATCTTCTGATTATATTCGCCGACTTCCGGATGCGTCCGCAGCACGCCGTCGATCAGCTCGAACATGTCACGCATGCGCTGCTCCGAGACCGGGCTTTCCACCACGACGACAAGTTCCGGCTTGTTGGAGGACGCGCGCACCAGACCCCAGCTTCCGTCTTCGACCGTGACGCGCACGCCGTTGACGGTGACGAGATCGCGGATCGGCTGGCCGGCAAGCTTCTCGCCCTTTTTCTGCGCTGCCTCGAAATGCTTCACCACGGCGTCGACGACGCCGTACTTCACCTCATCGGCGCAATGCGGCGACATGGTCGGCGACGACCAGGTCTTGGGCAGCGCGTCTTTCAGGTCGGCCATTGATTTGGCTCCCGCGCGGTCGAGCATGTCGCAGACCGCGATCGCCGAGACCAGGCCGTCGTCATAGCCGCGGCCGAACGGCTTGTTGAAGAAGAAGTGGCCGGACTTCTCGAAGCCGGCAAGCGCGCCGAGCTCGTTGGTGCGGCGCTTCATGTAGG